>Ga0182027_10006312_pt1 | contig 17802 bp, 17 predicted proteins | sample 712E1DmetaG_FD_121300 | JGI IMG/M metagenome (GOLD analysis project Ga0182027, IMG submission 121300) | Permafrost microbial communities from Stordalen Mire, Sweden - 712E1D metaG (Illumina Assembly) | ecosystem: Environmental > Terrestrial > Soil > Wetlands > Permafrost | place: Sweden... | reverse complement strand
GTGCTCGAGACGGCCGATCAACGACTCGCCGGGATGTTCGCCGGCGCCTATCCGGTTGATCCTTTCGATGAGGTCGATACGGTTGATGCCGAGCTCGGGCCCGTTATCAGCGGCACCCGCCATACGCTGGGTTGCCGCCTTAGAGGCTCAGAGGAGGTGGGCTTCCAGGTGCTCGTGCGAGGACGCGTCGAGGCACTCAGAATCGAGCCGGAAGCTGGGCAACCACTCGTCCGCTATCGCGGTCGGTACCCCAAGCTCTTGGCAGAGGACTGAAGCTTGCGGAACTCAGCCGGCCGCGTCGGGCCCTGCGCGGTCGATGGTCATTCGCAACAGGACCCGTCGATCACGCTCCATAGCTGCGCGGTACTCCTCCCAGTCCGGGTGCTCGCCCGCGATCTGGCGGTAGCACGCTATAAGCCCGTCCATCGCCTCGGGAAGTGGCACCACCTCGACGGCGCCGTCCACCTGGACCCAGTCGCCGTAGAAGGCGTCGGTGAACACCAGGAGAGAGGCCCGGGGCCGCCGCTCGAGGTTCTTCGTCTTCATCGCTGTCTCGCGGGTGGAGACCACGACCGTGTCTTGGTCGACGCCAGCTGTGACAAGGGAAAGTTGAGCGCTGCCGTCATTACGAGTGGTGGCCAGAACGGCCCTGTGATGTTGCATGATGAATTCCAACGCGTCTCGGAGCTCCATGGCGCCGAAGATAACGCTCCAGGTCAAGGACTGATCCAGCCGGCTCAGACGCCGCCGGTCAGAGAGCGTTCCAGGGGTCGCCAGAGGAGTCTGCGAACTCAGCCCCGAAATCCCTGCGCAACCTCGTCAATGTAAGCCGCCAGTTCGAAGTCGAGCTTGGTCAAACCGTGAGCACTGTGGGTTGTAAGCCGCACCGACACCTTGCGATAGAGGTTGCTCCACTCCGGGTGATGATCGATGCGGTCAGCCCGGACGGCGACAGCAGTCATGAACGCCATCGCGCGTCCGAAATCGGGAAACTCGAACTCGCGGGTGATCGCCTTACCGTCGGCTGATTGCCAGTCCACGAGACCGGCGAGCAATGCAGGGAGCTCCTCTGGCGCGATGGTCTTCACGCCGGGATCGTATCGAGGCCGATCGCGACCGATGCGCACCCAATGCTCGGTCCCGGCGTGACCAGGTGCGACCGGGCCCCGCTGAGCGGAGCGACAAAAGGCGTTCACGGGATATGAGCTAACGGGGAGATGGCTGCTCGGGCGTTGATGACAAGTAGCGCATCACGCGTAAGCCGATTCGAGGCTTTGAACCTTTGGAGCCGGTCGGGCTAACTGTCTCGCCTCGCAGGACCTCCAAGCTGAGCCGCCAGCCCGACGTGTCGACCAGGCGGAGATCATCCGCGCACCGGAGCCGCCCGAGTCCCCCTGGCCCAGGGCCGACGCTCGGGTTGTTTCATAACAAAGCTTCTTGCACAAGGCCGTCGATGACCATGGTCACGACCCTTTCGAGCGCTGCGGCCTCCGGCGGGACGCCTTCACGGTCGGCGAACAACAGGTGCCCGGTCCCGATCAGCAGGTGCGCGAGCATCTCGACGTCGGCATCGGCCGCGACGCGTCCGAGTTCGCGCTCGATGGTCAGGTAGGAAGCGATCATGGCCGTGGCCTCCGCAAGGACCGGGACGCCGGCCGACCCGGTCTGGCGCAGCCGGGCGCGCAGGCCATCGCGCGAGATGATGAGGGCGACGATCGCCACAGCGACGGATCCGAACAGGGCCATCAGCGTGCCGGAGAGGTTGTCGGCGACCGTGCCGGTCCCAGCAGAGTTGCACAGGGCGGCGGCCTGGTGATCGATCTGCGCGATGCGGTCGAGCACGAGATCGGCCAGCAAGGCGTCGAAGTCGGCGAAGTGCCGGTGCAGAACGCCCTTGGCGAAGCCTGCCTCCGTGGTCACCGACCGGCTGGTCAGCGCGTTGGGTCCGTCTCGGAGCAGGACGCGCTCGGCGGCGTCGAACAGCTGCTCGCGTGCGTCGCGTATGGCCACTCCCGTCGGCACCGCGCATTTTCTCCCTGCCTGGCCGGTCCCACCTCGTTCGGCAAGTGGGCGCTTGCCCAGTATAGTGGGCGGATGCCCACTATACGGTCGGAGCGAGCGCCAATATCCGGACTCGAGCCACATCAACAACGACAGATTGCCGAGTCGTTCGGCTCGGACGCCGAGCGCTACGACCGAGCCCGGCCTAGCTATCCCCAAGCGATGGTGGAGCGGATCGTAGCTGCCAGCCCAGGGCCAGACGTCCTCGACGTCGGCTGTGGGACCGGGATCGCCACCCGCCAATTCCAGGCTGCCGGCTGCCGCGTGCTCGGGGTCGAGGTCGACGCGCGGATGGCAGATGTCGCGCGGCGGAACGGGCTCGAGGTCGAGGTGGCGGCATTTGAAACCTGGGAGTCCGCCGGCCGAGAGTTCGACGCGGTCATCGCGGGGCAGACCTGGCACTGGATTGACCCAATGGCTGGAGCCGCCAAGGCGGCCCATTCGCTGAAACCTGATGGCCGGTTGGCCGTGTTCTGGAACGCCTTCCAGCCTTCGCCCGACATAGCGGGAGCCTTCGCAGAGGTCTACCGACGGGTCGCACCCGACTTGCCGTTCAAGCCGTTCACGAAGCCCGCCTTGGACGGGTACTCGGGACTGTGCACAAGGGCGGCCGACGGCATGCGAGCCCTAGGCGCGTTCAACGATCCCGAACAGTGGCGATTCGAGTGGGAGCGGTCCTACACACGCGACGAGTGGCTGGACCAACTCCCTACGAGTGGCGGTCATGGCCAGCTGCCGGCCGCGCAGCTCGAGCAGCTGCTGGCGGGCTTCGGGTCCGCGATCGACGCGACGGGCGGCAGCTTCACGATGGGCTACTGCGCAGTGGTGGTAACCGCGACCCGGACCGAAGCCGGCTGACTCGGCTCTTTGGGCTTTCGGTCCAAAGGGCCACCCCGGCTCCACGAGCGGCGTTCGCAGGATCCTGTTCGCAAAGCTCACCTCAACTGAGGTGAAGGGTCCGTGTGTCCAGGCGAGCTGGTTGCTGCTGCGGCCGGTTCTTCGTGCGGGGTTCGCGTTGACCAACCAACAAGACAAACAGCGCTCTAGTCAGGCAGGTCCGCCGAGCCTGGCGACCATGGCGGGGCCCGGAACTGCCGCGCGACGAGGAAGGCAGCCAAGTCGGCCGCCGCGAGGATCGCGATGCACACCGGGACCGCCCGGACACCTGCTACCGAGACCGCCACCCCGGTCAGCGCCGGCCCGATCACCCCGCCGGCCATCATCGTCAGGATCAGGATCACCAGGCCGTCGCCGTCGCCAGGATTGATGTTGGTGAACCAGATGAGCCCCATCGGGTATACGAGCGCCAGGCTGAGCCCTGCCAGCGGATAAGCGAGGGGGGCCACGGCGTCGACCGACGCGGCCAGGGCCAGAGCGGCGGTCACCGCCAAGCCGACGAGCACCAGCCGCCGGTCGCTGACGCGTCGGTGCGCAGGCCCGGCAAGGAGCCGGCCGACGGTCAGGCCGAGCCAGAAGCCGGCGGTCACGACGGCACCAGTTGACTGGGAGTAGCCGACGCGGTGCAGCTGGGGCGCGATCCAGCTCGCTGCCGAGGACTCGGTCGCTACGTAGAGGACGTAGGCCGCGACGAAGACTCTCAGGGCTGCGCGCCGTCGCGGGTGTCTGGCGCTCGGGTGCGGTCGCGCCATCGGCGGTGCGCCGACTCCGCCCGTGCTGGCGGTGAGCAACAGCGCGGCGACGCCAACGGCGGCGAAGAGCAGGTGGTAGTGCGCTGGGTGCGCGGCGATCACTAGCAACGGCCCGACGATGGCGCCGATGCTGTAGCCGGCGTTGGGCACGCTGAGCCGGCGGGCGCGGCCGACTTCGGGGGTGCGCACGAGCAGTGAGTTGAGCGAGAAGTCCATGCCGCCGAAGCCCAGGCCGATGACGACGACGCTGGCGAGCAGCTCACCAAAGCCGCGGGCCAGCGCGGCGCCGGCCGCGCCGAGCGCCATGGTGGCGAGTGCGCCGGCCAAGACCGCTCTTCCGGGGTAGCGCTGCAGCGCGGCCCACGCCACCGGCACACCACAGAGGGCCCCGACGAAGTGGATGCTCACCACTACCCCGGCAGCGGGAAGCGAGACGCGAAAGTGGTGGGCGAACGTGACGAGCAAGGGCCCGTAGAGCGACGTCGTCGCTCCGAACACGACGAAGATCGCCGTGGCTCCGGCGAAGGCGGCGCGGGTGAACGCGACGTCGGGGGCCGCGCGCCCCTCAGGCGTCGGGGTCGACTCCACGGCTGGGCCCGCCGCCTCGGGTCAGCGCGAGCCGGGCGGCTCGGGCGCGGCCGTGGGGGAGAGAAGGGGCCGTTGGCGGGACCGGTCAGTCTCGTAGTGCTCGCGCGCGGCGAGAGCCGCCGGGCGTGTGGCGACCTCGGCGACGGGCACGTCCCACCACGACGCCGAGTCGGGCGCGGGCACCAGCGGGTCGGTCTCGACGACCACCACCGTGGTCGATTCGGCCGCCCGCGCGCTCGCCAGCGCGCTCGCCAGCTCCTCGCGCGTCGAGGCTCGTAGCACCTGTGCGCCCAGGCTGGCCGCGTTGGCCGCCAGGTCGACCGGCAGAGTCGCCCCGTCGAGTCCGCTCTTGGTTCGGTAGCGGTAGGCGGTGCCGAAGCGCTCGGCTCCGACCGACTCGGACAGGTTGCCGATCGAGGCGAAACCGTGGTTGACGATGAGGACGACGACGAGTTTTATGCCCTCAGCGACCGCGGTGACCAGCTCCGAGCTCATCATGAGCCACGAGCCGTCTCCGACCATGACGACCACCTCGCGGGTCGGGTCGGCCATCTTTACGCCCAGACCCGCGGCGACCTCGTAGCCCATGCAGGAGTAGGCGTACTCCACGTGGTACCCCTTGGGGTCGCGCGAACGCCAGAGCTTGTGCAGCTCGCCCGGAAGACTGCCGGCCGCGCCGACCACGACATCGCGGTCGTCGGTAGCGGCCTCGACAAGGCCGATTACCTCAGCCTGGCTGAGGGGCGAGAACGAGGCGGCGTAAGCAGCCTCGACGGTCGCGTTCCACTTGGCGGCGAGCTCGTTACAGCGCGCCTCGTGTTCCGGGTCGACCCGCCAGGGGTTCAGGCGGTCGGCGAGCGCCTCGAGCGCGGCGCGGGCGTCTGCAACCACGGGCACGGCGGCGAGCTTGGTGGAGTCGAAGGGAGTCACATTCACGTTGACGAACCTGACATCGGGGTACTGGAAGGCCGAGCGCGACGCTGTGGTGAAGTCGCTCCAGCGCGTGCCGACACCTATCACGAGATCGGCGTCGCGCGCGACCTCGTTGGCGGCGGTCGTACCGGTCGCGCCGAGCGCCCCCAGGCTCGCCGGGTGGTCGTAGCGCAGCGCGCCCTTGCCTGCTTGGGTCTCGGCTACCGGCAGCCCGGTGTCATCGGCCAGGCGTGTGAGCGCCTCGGTCGCGCCCGAGTAGATGACCCCGCCCCCGGCGACGACGAGCGGCCGGCGCGAAGAGCGGATCATCGCGCCGACGGCATCGAGGAGCTCGGGCTCGGCCGGCGGGCGTCGGATACGCCACACGCGCGCCTCGACAAGCCCGTCGGGCACCTCGAAGGCCTCGGTGGCGAGGTCCTGGGGCAGAGCCAGGGTGACCGCGCCGGTCTCGGCGGGGTCAGTGAGGACTCGCATCGCGTTGAGCAGCGCGGCGGCGAGCTGTTCGGGCCGCCAAACCCGATCGAAGTAGCGCGAGACCGGGCGCAGGCAGTCGTTGACCGAGACATCCAGACTGGTCGGGTCCTCGAGCTCCTGGAGGACCGGGTTGGAGCGGCGCGTGGCGAAGACGTCGCCGGGCAGAAGCAGTACCGGGATGCGGTTGGTGGTCGCGACCGCGGCGCCAGTCACGAGGTTCGTCGCACCTGGGCCGATCGAGGTGGTGCAGGCGAAGGCGCGCAACCGGTCGGACATGCGGGCGTAGCCGACCGCGGTGTGAACCATCGCCTGCTCGTTGCGGGCGAGGTAGAAGGGGAGGTCATCACCGGCCTCGAGCAGCGCCTGTCCGAGTCCGGCAACGTTGCCGTGGCCGAAGATGCCTAGACAGCCGGCGAAGAAGGCGTGGCGTTTGCCGTCGCGCTCAACCTGCTGTGCTGCGAGGAAGCGCACAAGTGCCTGGGCGACGGTCAGTCTCATGGCACGGCGCGGTGTGAGGTCATGGGCAGCCTCGGATCGAGGTCCTGGTCCCGCCACGAGGCACGGACCCAGGCGTGTGCCGGGTCGTCGCAAAACGCCATGGTGCGCTCGCTCGCAGGGCCGGCCAGCACGTTGAGGAAGTAGAGGTCGTAGCCCGGTGCGGCCATCGTCGGGCCGTGGTAGCCGTAGGGAATGAGGACGACGTCGCCGGTCTTCACCTCGGCGAGGACGTCGACCTCGCGGCCTGTACCAGAGGTGTAGACGCGCTGGTAGCCTCCTGGCCCCGGGGCGCCGGCACCGGCGCCGCCGGCCACTTCGAAGTAGTAGATCTCCTCGAGCTGGGCTTCGCCCTCGCGGGCCTCATCGTGCTTGTGCGGCGGGTAAGAAGCCCAATTGCCGCCGGGCACGAGCACCTCGACCGCGACGAGGCGGTCGCTCTCGAAGGCGTCGGGCGCGCAGAAATTGTTGCACTGCCTGCTTGCCGAGCCGCCGCCGCGCACCTCGACCGGCACGTCCTGGGCTCTTGCGTAGCGGAAGGGCAGTGCCCTGTCGGCGAGCGCGCCGCAGAGCGCGACACGCGCCCCGGCCTCGCTGGTCACCGTCACGCCGGCGCCGCGCGGCACGTAGGCGAAGTCGGTGACGCGGGTAAAGACGCTCTCTCGCCCCTCGAGCTCGAGTGACTGTCCGTCGCAGGAGACCCGGGCCGACCCGGCAAGTGGCAGGACGATCCACTCTGAGGCGCCGGTCTGATACTCGTAGGTGCCACGGGCTGAGATCGCGACGACGCGCATCGACGAGTATGTCCAGCCGGCGTCGGCTGGGCTCACGTCGACGACGATGCCGTCCCGGCCGGGCACGAGCATCGGCCGGTGAAGCTGGATGCTCACAGGAGGCTGGCGGCGGTCCTGACCGCGGCCAGTACGTTGTCGTCCTTCGGGTAGAGCAGGTTGCGCCCGACGACCAGGCCCCGCACGCTGGGTAACGCAAGCGCGCGCCGCCAGCGCTCGAACATCTCGTCGGGGCGGTCCGAGCGCGCGCCGCCGAGCAGAACCACTGGCAGGGTGGTCGCCTCGACAACCGGGGCCATCTCGTCGACCACCGGAACCTTGAGCCATGTGTAGGCCGAGGTTTCGCCGAGTGCCGCGGCGATCGACAAGGACCGGATGATCGCCTCGGTCGAGAGGTCGCTCACCGCCCGCCCGTCGACGCGCCGGCTCATGAAGGGCTCGACCATCGCGACCTTGCGCGCGAGCGCGAGCTGTGTGATCGCGCTCGCGCACGCGCTCAGCGTGTCGGCGGTCGCCGGGTCATCGAGGTTGATGCGCAGGAGCATCTTGCCGCCCTCGAGGCGCGAGGCCGCTACGGATGCGGCGCTGTAGCCGGTGAAGCGGTCGTCGTACTCGAAAGTCGCGTTGGCCAAGCCGCCCCTGTTCATCGAGCCGAAGACGATCTTGCTGTCGAGCGCGCCGAGCAGCAGCAGGTCCTCGATGACGTCGGGCGAGCCCAGAACCCCGTCGACGCCGGGCACCGACAGCGCGGTGGTGAGCCGGTCGAGCAGGTCGTAGCGGTCACCCATCGCCCCGGGGACGTCGCCGACCTCGATGACGCCACGCGCGGCGTGGTCGGCGGCCACGATGAGCAGCCGGTCAGACCCCCATCCGTCGCGCACTTTGCGCGCCGCCGATGCCTCGGCCACCGCTTCGGGGCGGTGGAAACGCGCCTCGGACAACATCAGGCGGTCCTGGTCATTCACGTCGTCCCCCTCCTAAGGATTTCCTCGACCTCCGAGGTCGTAGGCATGGCCTCCGAGCAAGCGAGCTTCGAGGCCACGATCGCCCCGGCGGCGCTGGCGAAGCGCAGGGTGTCGGCGAGCGGCCAGCCCGCGAGCACCCCATGGCACAGCGACCCTCCGAAGGCGTCGCCCGCACCGAGGCCGTTCACCACTTTCACCGGCACCGGCGGGACCTCGACGCGCTCATCGCGGGACTTGGCCATCACTCCCTCGGGGCCGAGCTTGACCACCGCGAGCTCGAGCCCGAGCTCGAGGAACCTGTCGGCGGCGGCGTCGGGGTCCTGAGTGCCGACGGCGACGTCGACCTCCTCGAGGTTGCCCACAGCGATAGTCGCGTGAACGAGCGCCCGGCCGGCGGCCTCGGTCGCGTCCGTGGGGCTCGACCAGAAAGAAGGGCGGTAGTCGAGATCGAGCATCGTCGGGTGCCGGCGCCCCCGCGCGCCAAGGGCTGCCATCGTTGCTGTCCGGCTCGGCTCGGCCGACAGTCCGCTCACCGTCACCCAGAACAGGCGCGCCGCGCGAATGGCGTCGAGGTCCAGCTCTTCGGGGTAGATCTCGAGGTCGGGCGCCTTCGGTGCCCGGTAGAAGTAGATCGGAAAGCGGTCGGGCGGGAAGGTCTCGCAGAAGGTCACGGGTGTCTGAAGGCCATCGACCGAGGTGACGTATCGGTCGTCGACACCGAAGTCTCGAAGCGCCGCGTGCACGTACTCGCCGAGCGGGTCAGGCCCGGTGCGCGTGATCACAGCGGCTCGCTCGCCAAGGCGCGCCGCGGCAACGGCGACGTTGGTGGGGCTGCCGCCGAGGAACTTGGTGAAGTGCTGAACCCCGACGATGCTGCCGTGGGTCGTGGGGTAGAAGTCGACCCCGACACGGCCGATGGTCAGCACATCGAAGGCAGGGCTGGCGCTCACGTCGTCCGCTTCTGGTCGCGGCGGCGGCGCGGCACACGGGAAGTCCGAACGTCACATCTTGACGCCATATGTCAGGACAATAACACTTCGGCCTTGTTTACGGTATAGGCTGATTCCAACGGCATCACGAAGGACTGCCATGCCTCAACCCACCGGACAGGCCTATAACCCCGCGGGGACCGTCACGCTGGACCGGGACAGCCCGGTGCCTCTCTACTTCCAGCTGGCCCAGTACATCGAAGCCCAGATCCGATCGGGCGCGCTCGACTTGGGGGATCGGCTCGAGAACGAGGTGAAGATAGCCGAGGACCTCGGCCTGTCGCGCCCAACGGTGCGCGCGGCCTTCGGCTACCTCGTCGACAAAGGGCTGGTGCTGCGCCGCCGGGCCCAGGGCACGATCGTCACCAAAGGCAAGGTGAGCCGTTCGGTCAAATTGTCAAGCCTGTTCGACGACCTCGCCGATGCCGGCAAGCGACCCACAACCCGGGTGCTGCACAACGAGGTCGTGAAGGCGTCTGACCTGGTCAAAGAGGCATTAGAGCTCGACGAGGGCCAGCTCGTGCTCTACTTGGAGCGGCTGCGCTTTGGCGAGGACGAACCGATCGCTCTGATGCACAACTACATCCCGACGTCGTTCGTCACGCTCAGCAACGAGATGCTCGAGGGGCACGGCCTCTACGAGCTGCTGCGCGAGAGCGGCATCCATCCGGCGCGTGCTGTCCAACGCATCTCGGCGAAGAACGCCAGCGCCGCCGAGGCGCGCCTGTTGGGCGAGCCGCGGGGGACCGCGCTCGTCACGATGGAGCGGACCACCTACGAGGATCACGGGCGCGCGATCGAGTTCGCCCAGCACGTCTATCGCGCGTCCCGCTACGCGCTGTTCAGCACGGTGACCAGCGACGAACCCGGCCGACGACTCGTGTAAGTTTGATAGCAGTTATTGACAAACGGCCGAGATCGGATTACCGTCCCCGGCAGTGGACCGGGGGGGCCGGTACGCCGGATTCGCGGATCGCTCCCTCGGGCGGCTTAGGCGGCTTGTGAGGGGGGACGTGGTCGACCTAGTGAGCGCTGTCGACGCGGTGATCGCCGCGGCACCCGTGCGTTTGGTCACGGGGGTCCGCCGGTGAGCGGGATCCGGTTCGAGAGCATCTGGAAATTCTTCGACGCCAACGCGGTCGTCACCGACTTGAACCTCGACATCCGCGAGGGCGAGTTCCTCGTGCTGGTCGGCCCGTCGGGCTGCGGCAAGACCACGTCGTTGCGGATGCTCGCGGGCCTGGAGCGCCCGAGCCACGGCCGGATCTGGATCGGCGACCGTGACGTGACCGACGTGCCGACCGGTGAGCGCGACGTCTCGATGGTCTTCCAGAGCTACGCGCTCTACCCGAACATGAACGTCTACAAGAACCTGGCCTTCGGACCGCGGGTGCGCAAGGAACCGAGAGCCAACCTGGACCAGCGGATCAATGAGGTCGCCGAGCTGCTCCAGATCCGCCACCTGCTCAAGCGCGCCCCGGTAGCGCTGTCGGGCGGCCAGCGTCAGCGCGTGGCGCTCGGGCGCGCGCTGATCCGCGAGCCGCGCGTGTTTCTCATGGACGAGCCGCTCTCCAACCTCGACGCCGCGCTGCGCGTCCAGATGCGCTCCGAGCTCATCCGCCTCCACCATCGGCTGGAGGCGACGACGACCGTGTACGTCACCCATGACCAGGTCGAGGCCCTCACAATGGGCGACCGGGTCGCGGTGCTCAAGGACGGTGTCCTGCTCCAGGTCGACAGCGCCAACGACCTCTATGAGTACCCGGGGTCCGTGTTTGTAGGCGAGTTCATCGGTTCGCCCAAGATGAACCTCGTCGAGGGCACGCTGAATGTGTCGGGCGCGACGGTCACCGTCGAGGTCCTCCGCGTGCACGCCGACGTCACCGATCGCGTTACCGGGCGGCTCGCCGATGGTGTTGCGACCGGTCCGGTGCTCGTGGGGATCCGGCCGCATGACCTGCACCTCGCCTCGGGAGCGGGCAACGAGAGCAGTCGCATACCCGCGAGAGTGGACGTCAGCGAGCACACCGGCACGGAGGTCTTCGTGACGGCGGACGTGGGCGACAGCCACGTGGTCGCCCGGTTGCCGCGGGCTCCGATCCCAGAGTCGGGAGACCGGGTGGAACTGGTCTTCGACCGCGACTGCGTCCATCTCTTCGACCCGGAGTCCAAGCTCAGCCTGTTGGGTCGCCACCGCCAGCGTGAGCGCGTCGCGGTCCGGTTCGAGTCGTCACAGCAACCATGAGTCAAAGCACAGAAAGGCAAAAGGGGAAACCATGAAGCTAATGACAAGGAGAAGGCTGCCGCGCATGGTTGCCGCCACCGCGCTTGTGGCGTCGACGATGGCGGTCGGCGTGACAGCCGCCATCTCGTCTGCCGGGGCGTCGTCGAAGGCCACTATCTCGGTCGCCTACGCCGCGGACACGACGTTCGACACCATCCCGTTGGGCACTAAGTGGTGGGGAGCGGTGCAAAAAGAGTTCGAGGCCAAGTACCCGAACGTCACTTTGAGGCTTATCCCGATCGCCGGAGGCGAGCCGGACTTCCTGACAAAGCTGGCGCTGCTGTATCACTCGTCGAGCACGTCCCCGGACGTAGCGCAGTTCCCGTCGACCGAGATCGCGCTCTACGAGTCGTCCGGCTACCTGCTGGCTATGGACAAGTACCTGAAGGGCTCTTCCTGGTTCAGCCAATATCCGACCGTGATCCAGAACGAGGGCAAAATCGGCGGGCATACCTATGCTGTCAGCGCCGGCGAGAACAACAACGGGCTGTTCTACGACAAGGCAATACTGGAAAAGGCTGGGATCAAGGTGCCCTGGCAGCCCAAGACGTGGGCGGACGTCATCACCGCGGCCAAGGCAATCAAGAAAGCCGAGCCCAAAGTCATCCCACTGTGGACCGACGCGGGCACGAGCGCCGGGCCCAACGGGGCCGGCTACGGCATCTTGAACCTGCTGGCTGGCTCTAAGACGCCGACGATCCAGACATCGTCGGGCAAGATGGTCGTCTCGTCCAAGGGCCTGCTCGAGACCCTCAACTGGTACCACGAGGTGTTCGCCGACGGACTTGGTGCGCCGATCTCGGACCTGTTCAGCGAGAACAACGCGCCGAACATCCCCTCCGCCCTGTTCGCCAAGGGCCAGCTGGGCATCGCCGTCGGCGCCAACTTCCTCGGTGGCAACTGGACCAAGATGGTCAGCTTCCCTAACTGGCCGCAGGCCGGAAAGGCGATAGGGGTGGCCGGGCTGCCCAAGATCGACGGCGGCGGCTACGCGTCGACACTGTCGGGCTGGGACTTCGGCATCTCGTCGCACACCAAGTACGCCCAGGCGGCGGCGGACCTCATCAACGTGATGCAGGAGCCGACCAACATGATCGAAGCCGCGAACTGGGCGGGCTGGGTACCGCCTGTGAAGTCCTACTGGTCGAACCCGAAGTACGCGAGCTTCGCGGCGCCGTTCAACCAGGCGTTCGGCAACCTGTTGCCCTGGTCGACCGAGCTGCCTGCGAGCGCCAACTACTCGGTGTGGGTGCAGGCGATCGAGCAGGCCTCCGGAGCCATTGCCAAGACGCCCAGCACCACAGGCGCGCAGGCTATGGCCCAGATGAAGGGCTTCATCACGAACCAGTTGGGACCGAGTGCGGTCGTCTCGCTCCCGTAAGTGATTGACAAGGTGTAGGGGGAGGGTCCGGTGACGGCGTCAACTTTGAGTGCTAATGCCGTCATCGGACCCGACCTCACGCGGCTGTGGAAGACGCGCCAGGACAAGGAGCGCTTCCAGTGGAGCAGCATGGCGTTGATGACGCCGGCTTTCGGGCTGCTCATCATCCTGTTCCTGATCCCCATGGGGTACGCGGTGTACCTCGGGTTCACCAACCTCACACTTGTCGGTCCGAACTCGGTGCAGTGGGGCTACACGGGGCTCCAGAATTTGAGCCGCCTGCGCCAGGACACGACCTTCTGGTCGTCTGTGTGGGTCACCGCCGGCTTTATCGGCGGGTCGATCGTCGGCGTGGTGGTGCTCGGTTACTGGCTGGCCTCTCTCCTGATGCGCGCGCGGACGTGGATGCGCGTCATCGTCGGCGGTGTGGTCGTCGTCTCATGGATGATGCCCGCTGTCACGGCGGGTATGACCTGGTACGCGACCACGATCCAGGGCGGCGCTCTCGGCACCTTGACAGGGCTGCACAACACGAACTTCCTCGACAACTGGCCATTGGTCGTCGTCACGATCGCCAACATCTGGTCGATGACCGGCTTCTCGATGCTGGTGATGGGCGCGGCGCTGCGCAACGTCCCCTCCGACGCGATCGAGGCCGCGATGGTCGAGAATGCCTCGTCTTGGCAGCGGTTCCGCAAGATCGTGCTGCCTCTGCTGCGTCCGACGATGATCGCGGTCGTCCTCTTGACCGCATTGCTCTCGCTCGCCAACTTCAGCCTGATCTACATCATGACCCAAGGCGGCCCTGGCAACTCGACGAACATCTTGCCCCTGTACTCCTACCAGCAGGCCTTCAGCTACAACAACCTCGCCTACGGCGCGCTGATCGGCAACGTGATGGTCCTTATAGCGACCATTTTCGGCGTGCTTTATGTGCGCGTGGCGGCGCCGAAGACATGAGCGTTCGCGCCCCCATCCTGCCGCCGGCCGCGCCAACACATCGCGAGATGCCGCCGGAGAACCCCGCGACGCGAAGCTCGGTCGTACGCTCGACCGGCACCCACTTGGCGCTCGTTGGCTTCGGGATCCTGTTTGTAGTCCCGATCCTCTGGCTCTTGCTCGCCTCGATTGACGGCAACGCCAGCTGGGGCCTCGAGTGGCCCCACTTCTCCCTGGTCAACTTCCGCCACGTGCTGACGGGCAGCCTGCTCCACTCTCTGTGGAACAGCGTCGTCCTGGCGGTCGTCTCGACGGCGATAGCGTCTGTCACCGGAGTCTTCGCCGCCTACTCGCTCTCGCGCCGACGGATCCCTTTCAAAGGGCCGCTCTTGCTGTTCATCCTCTTCTCCTCAGGCGTGCCGCTGGCCATCATGATTATCCCTGTCTATGAGATATTCAGCCGCTTCAACTACCTGACTATCTTGCCGACGGCCATCTTCTTGTCGGTGACCTCGCTGCCATTCGAGATCTACCTGATGAAGAACTTCATAGACGCGGTGCCGACCGACTTGGAGGAGGCGGCGCGCATCGAGAGCGCGAGCACCCTCCAGGTGCTACGGCGCGTGGTCGTGCCGCTCGCGATGCCAGGTATCGCGGCGGCATCGATCTTCGGATTTGTCAACGCCTGGGGCTCGTTCGTGGTTCCGCTCATCCTCATCAGCCCGACCGACCAGCAGCCGGCACCGATCGCCATCTACACGTTCTTGACCGTGCCAAAACCCGAATACGGCAACATCGCGGCGTACTCGCTCATATTCTGTGTGCCCGTCTTCATCCTCTACGCGATCTCCTCGCGACTGTTCCGCGAGGGATTCGTGCTCGGCGGGGGCGTCAAGGGCTGATGTGCGCGACAACCGAGAAGAGCTCGACGACCGTTCGCCTGCGCGCCGGGGTCATCGGAACCGGGGTCATCGGCCAGGTCATGCACCTGCACTTCTTGCGTGAGCTGGCGGACCTCTACGACATCACGGCCGTCTGTGACCTATCGGCCCAAAGCGCCGCTGCGGCGGCGCGCGACTACGGCGCGCCCGGCATGTTCACGGACTGGCGCGAGATGGTTGCGAGCGACCTCGACGCGGTCCTGATTCTCACCTCCGGCAGCCACGCGCCCATCGCCATCGAGGCGGCACGGTCGGGGCGCCACGTCTTTACCGAGAAGCCGATGTGCTTTTCGACAGCCGAGGCGCGCGAGATGATCCACGCCGCCCGCGCGGCTGACGTCACTTTGATGGTCGGCTATCCCAAGCGCTACGACCCGGCTTTCGCACGCTTTCGCGAGGCGGTGGCCGAGCTCTCCGAGCCGCGGCTACTGCGCGTCACGACCACAGAGTCGCCGTTCCAGCCCTACGTCAGCCATTACCCACTGCACCCTCCCGGCAACGACGTCAACGAGAGCGTCCTGGCGGCGCTGCGGGCCGACGCGCGCGCCCGTCTGGTCGCGGCGATCGGCACCGACGACGAGTTCTTGGTCAACCAGTACCAGAACGTGCTGCTCGACACTCTGGTCCACGAGATCAACACCATCCGCGGTGTGCTGGGTGAACCGGACCGCCTCGACTACGTCGAGTTGCGACCCAGCTCGTTGACTGCGGTGATGAGCTTCGGGAGCGTCGCAGCCGTGATCCACTGGGTCGATGTGCCCGGCATGACCCGCTACTCCATGGAGTTTGCAATGATGGCCGCTGACGGGCGGGCTGTGCTCACCTTCCCCTCGCCCTATCTGCGCAACGCCGCGACCGAACTCATGATCGAAGGGGGTCCGGCCGGCGACGTGTCGTCGTTCAAGCGCACGGAGATTACGTCCTTTGAGAGCGGCTTCAAGGCCGAGCTCGTCGCGTTCCACGCCGCTGTGACAGGCGGTGAGACACCCCCGACCGGAGGGGTCGACGGGGCGCGTGACATCGCGGTCTGCCAGGCGATCATCCGCTGCATGGCGACGCATGTTCCCGTCGAGCGCCCGTCGGAGTATTAGCCCGCCACCGGCCACAACCGGACCTTGAGACAAGGAGTGACATGAACGTCGCCATTGCCAACGCCCCTATTAGCTACGGGGCCTTCGAGCTCACCGTTGGGATCGACCCCTCCGTGCCCGACGGCACGGCCGTGCTCGATGAGGTCGCCTCCGCCGGCTACGGCGGGATCGATCTCGGGCCTGTCGGCTACCTGGGGCGTGGCGCGGAGCTCGCCGAGCGCCTGGCGAGCCGGGGGCTCGGGCTGGCTGGCGCGTACCTGGAGTTCCCCTTTTCAGATCCGGCAGCGCTGCCCTCCCTGTACCCCGAGCTCGACGCGATGCTCGACACCTTCGACGCCGTACGCGGCGTTGTGCCCGGGCCCGGGCCGCGCCCGACGATCGCCGACGCCGGCAGCGACGAACGACGGGCGGCACCCGGACTGAGCTCGGACGACCGTTCACGCGGCCTCGACGTGGAGGGCTGGGCCCGCTTCGGCGAGGGACTGCGCGCGGTGGTCGCGCGCTGTAGGGACCGCGGCTACGAGCCGACTCTGCACTCCGAGACCGGCACCTTCGTCGAGGCCCCCTGGGAGGTCGAAGCCGCGATGGAGCTGTGCGACATTGGTGTTTGCCTCGAGACGGGTCACCTCTACTTCGGCGGTGGCGACCCGGCGCGCCTGGCGCGGGACTGGTCGGGTCGTATCAACCACGTCCACGTTAAGGACGCGCACCGCGCGGTAATCGACGCCATCGTCGAGGCCGGCGAGCCGCATACCGCGATCTGGTCGCGCGAGGCCTTCTGCGCGCTGGGTGCTGGCGACGTCGACCTGGGCGGCGTCTTCGACGCTCTGGCAGCCGACGGCTTCTCCGGCTGGTTGGTGGTGGAGCAGGATATCTTCCCGCAGACCTCCGAACGCTTCGTCCAAGCGATCGAGGACCAACGGGCAAATCGCCGCTTCCTCGCCGCTCATGGCCTCTGAGCCTTTCCGCCTCGGCCTTGTGGGGGCCGGACGCATGGGCGCGACCCACCTGCGGGCTCTTGCCGGGTCGGCCGATACCCCTGTGGTCGCGGTGGCCGAGCCGGTCGCGGCGCTCCGCGAGGCCGCGGCAGGCGCCTACGGCCTGGCCGCCTACGAGTCGGTCGACCAACTGCTCGAGACCGGCAGTGTCGACGGGGTTCTGATCGTCACTCCGAGCCCGACACACCTCGCGGTGATCGAGACGGTCGCCTCGGCCGGGTTGGCGATCCTCTGCGAGAAGCCCTGTGGGCTCGACCCCGACGACACGCGTCGGGCCGCCCGGGTGGTGGTCGCTGCCCGGGTGCCCTTGCAGGTCGCCTACTGGCGCCGTTTCGTTCCCGAGCTCGTGGCTCTGCGCGAGCGTGTCGCGGCCGGTGAGCTCGGCGAAATCCTCAGCCTGGTGTGCTCCCAGTGGGACGGGTCGCCGCCAGCCGGGCGCTTCCGCGCCACGAGCGGCGGCATCTTCGTCGACATGGGCGTGCACGAGTTCGACCAGGCGCGCTGGCTGACCGGCGGCAACCTTGTCGGTGTGAAGGCCGTTGCCTCGGCTGTGGTGACCGATCCGGAAGCAGCGGGCGACCCCGACGCCGCCCAGGCGATCGCGCGGGCCACGACTGGCGCGACCGTGGTGGTGAGCCTCGGCCGCTACTTCCCGCTCGGCGACGTCGCCAGCGTCGAGATCTACGGCACGCGCGGCTACGAGTTGCTGCGGTTCTTAGACCCGGTGGGCGGCGAGGCAGCGCAACTGAACGCGCTCGCGCGCCAGGCGGCAGCCTTCGCGCGCTACGTGCGCGGTGGGGCGTGCGAGGGCGCGAGCGTCGACGACGCCGTCGCTGCGCTCGAGGCCGCCGTCGCGGCGGCGAGGTGACCCGCCTCGGAGTCGGGATCGTCGGTTACGGCATGATGGGCCGGGCCCACACCTACGCCTACCGTGCCGCGGCCAGCCTGCGCCCCGGCGACGTCGAGCTTGTGCCTGTGGCCATGAGCGGCCGGGACTCTGCCCGTCTCGCCGCGGTGGCCGGGCCGCTAGGCCTGGCCACCGAGTCCGACTGGCGGGCACTGATAGAGCGGCCCGATGTCGACGTGGTCGCGATCTGCTCTCCGCCGGGCTCCCATCTCGAGGCGATCGCCGCGGCGGCGGCCGCGGGCAAGGACGTTGTCTGCGAGAAGCCGCTGGCCGTCACGCTCGGCGATGCCTCACCGCCCGAGACGCTGTTGTCGAC
>Ga0182027_10006311_pt1 | contig 17802 bp, 16 predicted proteins | sample 712E1DmetaG_FD_121300 | JGI IMG/M metagenome (GOLD analysis project Ga0182027, IMG submission 121300) | Permafrost microbial communities from Stordalen Mire, Sweden - 712E1D metaG (Illumina Assembly) | ecosystem: Environmental > Terrestrial > Soil > Wetlands > Permafrost | place: Sweden... | reverse complement strand
GCATCCGCTCGGGCGCGACCCCTCGCGGACGACATCAACGTATCATGGCCTCTCGGGGCTACCCCTCAAAACAGGACATTTCTACTTTGCTGGGAATAGGACATTTCTATTTTGCCTTGACAGACAAAGGCGTTTAGAGATCCGATAGGTACGCCGAGAATCCGTGTGAGGGACTCCGCTCTGGACCTCAAGAGGGTTCCGAAAGCCGGTGCGAATACCGGGATAAGACAGCCGGAGAGAAAAGCGGTTTTTTGGGGCAACTGAGACAATTGACTTGGAGACAGAAGGCCATGAAGCATTTATATTGGACGGTGGGGCTGGCGCTAGCGGAGGCGTGGTGCGCGGGAGGGCAGACTATGATCGATTTGCGGACGCAGGCCAGGGACGTCGATTTTTCGGGGGCCGTATCGACGCGTCCGGCACGCACGGGCACGACGCTGCCCTCAAGCTGCAAGACCGGGGAGCTGTTTTTCAAGACCGACGAGACGCCGGGGAGCAACCTCTACGGATGCACGGCGACCGGCGTATGGAACAAGCTGGGGAACGGGGGCAGTGCGTTTCCAGACCCCACGGGTCAACAAAGCAGAGCTTTGTTTAGCAACGGCGCGGGCACGGTTTGGGGCGAGGCGGTCACAACGGTTACTCCCGGCGCCGGTCTGGTCACGGTGTGCTCCAATGGGGCAGGTGCCTCATCGGGCGACTGTTGGGTGTACGTAGACGATTGGTACGCGGCCACGCAGGCCGGAAGCAACGTTTACACGGGAAGCAGCGACTTCTCGGGGCGTCGAGACTGCTCTTTCGATCGGGGAGCGCGTTGCCAGCGACCTGCAATGTAGCGGAGGGTTTCTTCATGACGGGGGTCACAGCCGGCGAGAACTGGTACGGCTGCACGAGCCAGGATACCTGGACGCTGTTGAGCGGCGGCGGGGGCGGTGCGTGGGGCTCGATCACCGGCACATTGAGCAGCCAGACAGACCTGGCCAGCGCGCTGGATGGCAAACAGGCGGCGCTCACCAATTACTCGACCGTCTCGGGACTGACGGGCTACCCCTCGACGTTCCCGCCGACGACCACGGGTCTGGCGCTGCTTGGCGCGGGCAAGACCTTCACGACCGGGCTTCAGGATTTTAGTGGGGCGACGGGGAAGATTCCGAGCAGCGCAGGATTCACGGCGTCTGCGTCGAGCATGTTGGGCTTCGATTCGACGGCGGGAGGGGTCCACGTCTGGCATGGCGCGGCGGACCATACTCTCGGGACAGCGGCGTTTTCAGTGTCGAGTGCGTTTCAGGCGGCGATCAGCGGGGCGCCGGGGACGTGGCCCTCGTTTGGGGGCGCGGCGCTACTGAACGTGGGAACGACCACCGGAACCGTGGCAGCCGGAGACGATTCGCGGCTCTCCGATGCGCGGACTCCTACGGCACACGCAGCCAGTCACCAGAACGGCGGAAGCGACGAGATCGCGACAGCCACGCCGGCAGCGAATGCCATCCCAAAAGCGGGGGCTAGCGGGACGCTTGCCGCGGGATGGCTGCCCCCAGCAGCCGGATCCGCTCTCGGCGGTGTGAATTCGAAGGATTGTTCCGGCACTGGGCACCTTCAGAAGATCAACACCGACGGGTCGATCACGTGCAGCGCGAACGCCGGAGGAGGCGGATCGGCCACCAGCTACGCTTTGATTTTCGACGGGTCAACGACGACGCTGGCGGACGGATCTACCATTTCGTGGTCCTGCGGATCGGGCTCCGGCGCGCAATGCACGGGGAATTGGACCGTTCCAACCGGAGTGAACTGGCTCACTGTCGAGGGATGGGGAGCGGGCAGCGGCGGCGGCCCGTCTACTGCCGCCAGCAGCAGAGCGGGGGCTGGCGGTAGTGGCGGAGGCTACATCCGCAAGCAGTGTGCGGTCACTCCAGGGCCGGCGGTTGCAATCGCCGTTGGCATCGGAGGCGCGGGCGGAATATCCGGGGCTGCGAATGGCGGAGCAGGCGGTAATCCCTCATTCGGCAGTTGTGTCACGGCCTACGGATCTGCTGCGGCCAGCGATTCCCGCACCTCTCCAATCCCCGGAGGGCCGCAGGGAAACGCCGCGCCGGGCGGGCCGTTTTTGAGTGGTGCAGGGGCACTGGTGAGCGTTGCATCTGGTACCCCTTGTGCCGCCCAAGCAGCAGCCGCGCCATCCGCGGCCATCGTGGAACTTGGTGGCTGCGGCCCCGGTGGAATTGTGACTTCCGGCGCTGGCCTCGCCGGAGGTAAGGCTATAGGCGGCGGGGCTGGTGGTGGGGACGGGGCATTCACGAACACCGCCTTCGGGGTCCATGGCACATCCGTGTACGGAGGCAATGGAGGAGACGGTGGGTGGTACGATTCCGGGGCATCGACGTATCACGCATGCACCGATGGAGTCGCACCTGGTGGAGGCGCGGGCGGGGCGGGAGAGGAAAGCTCTGGCGGGGCTAACCACGATGGATGCAATGGGGCGCGGGGCGAAGTGCGGGTGTACTACACGAGGTGATTATGGACAAGAGGCGTTCGTACTCAGATGAGAAACCGAATAGTGCGTTACAATGGGAGGGAGGAAGGATCGTGAAGACCCTCTTGCTACTTGTTCTGGCGCTCCCCTTGGCCGGCGACATCAGCCGTTCTCCGGGAGGGGCGGCGTGCAGTTCGCACCCCTGCACGCTGGCAGTGACATGTCGGACCTCGATGTGCTCCGCGAGCGACATACAGGCGGCGATCAACGAGGCGCAACTGGGGGACACCATCACGATTCAGGCCGGGGTTGCATGGACGGTATCATCTTCGCTGATCCTCTACCGCAAGAGTGCAGGAAGTGGAGTGCTAACAATCCGCACGTCTACTCCAGATGCTCAACTTCCCGCGTCCGGTGTACGCATCCTTCCCGCTTACAAGTCCTTATTGCCGGAACTGCGGATCACTTCGACTGGTGGGAGCGCCATGATGGTGGAGCAAACTTCCAATGCGGTGGAGGACTACACTTTCATCGGCATCTGGTTTTCAGTTGCACAGGGGGTTGACTCAAATTCCGATATGGTTCGGCTGTGGGTCGCCAGCGCAACTCCCGAAGTCCAAACGACCATCACAGGAGCAAGCAACACTTCTCCAGTCACGCTCACAATGTCTTCAACCAGCGGTCTGTCAGCGGGCGATCATGTCATGGTATATGGGGCAACCGGGAACACGGGGGCTAATGGATGGTGGACGGTAAGCAACATCGCGGCGACCACGCTAGACCTGAACGGATCAGTCGGGAATGGTACATTCGCGGGTTCCACAAACCTGCTGAAAACCGCACAGTGGGACGCTTCCCAGACCCCGAACAACATTATATTTGACCGATGCCTATTCCTGGCCGACCCGCTGAGCACCGCTCGCCAAGCGGTCCGGGCGGCAGGCCGGAATATCACCATCGAGAACAGCTATTGCGACCAAATCAAGGCGCAGACGGATGCACAGTGTATCTCTATGCCAGCTACGCCGGGTCCGGTTAACATCACGAACAATTGGTTCGGGGGAGGAGCGGCAGAGAACATTGTGTCAGGTGGCGTTATCCCCAATTTACCGAATCAGTATGCTACTGATGTGACGGTAACCCACAACGCATTCTCCAAAGACCCGGCGTTGTACAAGTATGAGACGTGGCCGTCTGGGGCGTGGGTTCGGGAAGGGAAAATCATCGATGGCGGGAATGGATACCACTACATTGCGGTGACGAGCGGGACGACGGGGGTGAGTGCTCCAACCTTCCCAACTATATCTTGCCCTAGTCCTCCAACTAAGTCCCCTGGCTGCTGGGTGGTAGATGGAACTGTGACGTGGGAGCGCAACTGGTTCCCCAACAGTGATTTTTGGACGGTAAAGAATCTGGTGGAGTTCAAGACTGCAAACCGAGTTACAATCCGTTGGAATACGCTAGACGATTGTTGGCCTGCGGCGCAGACCGGTACAGGTTTCACGTTGAAGGCGGATAATCAAGGCAGTGCCGGTGACTGGACGGCACACACGGAGCACGTAGAGTTCGGGAATAACGTGGTTCGTAACGTAACAACATTTGCCGAGATGACGTCGGGTGGCGACAGCAAAATCGGGGTGACGAATGACTGGAATGTTCATGACAACCTAAGCTATCTCGGGGTGGCCTTTCAAGGGAATCCGTTCTGGAGACTATACGGTCGTCCTGACCCATATCTGTCTAGTCTGGTAGTCAATCACAACACAGTAGACAGGGGAGCAAACAATTACGGCTTTTTCTACATTGGGACATCCGCCAATCTACTATCCTCTCCCGTGTTCACGAATAACCTCTTCGAGTTCGGGGACACTGCATACCCCATGGTATGCAGCACATGCCCTGGAACGTCGTATGATAAAGCCGCTTTAGACGCTGTATCGGCATGGTCATCTTACACGTTCTCAACCAACGTACTCTCTGGGGAAACCCTTTCGTCGTGGCCTACCGGGAATTTTAATACCGCCTGGAGTTCGATTGGATTCACCGACGCGGCGCACGGCAATTACACTCTTACGAACGCCAGCCCGTATCACAACGCAGGTCTGGACGGGAAAGACCTCGGCGCGGATACGACGCAACTCCCGCAGATCAGGAACCTGACAGTGACGCCGACCGATCGGCTGGCGTTGTTCACATGGAGCGTGACGGAGCCCATCCAGGATATTGCGTGCGTGATAGAAGCAAGCGCGAACCGGGACTTGAGTACCACCATAAGCGACATGGACCCGACGCGGTCCGTTCGTCCGGACAGCAGCGACCATGACCGGCTGCCGAAGAACGGTCTCTCACGGATGGTGATCATAGGGGCAAATTCCGCGCTCTCCAGTGGGGCCACGTATTGGTACCGGTTGCATTGCGGGGGAGCATTCGAACAAGGGAGCTTCACAACGCTTGCGCCATTGACGGGTAACAGCGCGTTCAGCATCTCGAAGCAGCTAAGGCGCAGCGGGGGCGACCTCGAAGTGGAATGGGGGACCTCCTACAGCAGGGCCGCCGATTCGATCAGCGGCGGAGGCGTTGTGACGGCAACGTGTAATGCGCGCGGCGGTTGCTCGGCTACCTTTGAAGTTCCGTCGGGGTCTGTGGCGTACTACCGCATCCGGGAAGACGATGCAGGCGGTCAATTGATCTCCGGACCCGTGGTGGTCCGCGTGGCGTTAGGGCAAGGATACTAAGAACGGCTATTCCGGACGCAATGATCGCCGTAGAAGTGGGCTAAGGGCCGCTGTGCAGCGAGCCGCGCCCGGTTCGGTTACTTCGCGCGGAGGATGAACACGTCGGAGTCCCCGAGATTCAGAGCCACCACCTTTTGGTACAACCGCCCCAAAGGCGTCGCGACGACCAACTTGTTCAGCCAACGAATCGGCAGATACTCCGCCAGACGGTCGGCCAGGTAGACGACCGAGAAGAACCACTGAGCGCAAAACTCATCGACGATTTGCATTCCGGCCCGTTCGGCGGCCCGATTCATGGTGTTCCGGTCGAAGTATCCGACGTGCGCCAGCCGCAGATGCCACCACCGCCGCCGGAGCAGGCGCGCGACAAAGCTGGAGATGTTCGGGGTGACGACGATTGCAAGTCCGCCCGGCGCTAGCGCCTCGCGCATCGCCCCCAGCAAACTCACCGGGTCGGAGACGTGTTCGATTACATCGACCAGGTAAATTAAGTCGAACTCAAGGCCCGCGACCGCCGGATGAGGAAAGGAACCCTGCAGCAACTCGATTCCCGTAATCCTGCGCGCGGCCGCAACCAGAGAGCGGCTGGGCTCAATCCCGATCGCGTCCAGTCCGGCTTTCCGGGCCGAGGCCACCAGCAGTCCGCTTCCCGAACCGATTTCGAGGAGCCTCCGGGCGGTCTTGTGCGCCGCCCGCCCTCGTTCGATTAGCCACTGCATCTGCAGCGCCCGGCTTTCGCTGGTTGCTTCATACGCCGGGTCCTGCAGTTGCTCGTAAAGGGAATACAACTCCCGGACCTCGTCATCGTCGGCGAAAATGAAGGTGCAATCCTGACACCGGAACAGGCGGAGTGTCATGCCGTAGCGGCTGTCGGTAATCCGGAGATCTTGTGGCGAGAGGCGGTTCTCGGCGCTGCGCTCTTTCCAAAGCTTGTTGCGGGTGCTCCCACAGGCCCAGCAGGAACGTGGAACGGTTGGGGATGACGTTGTTGGATCCATGGTGTCAGCGCCCGGTCGGGAGCGTGGGAGCAAAGATGTCACTGAGCGCCGGCAGATTCACGAACAGCAGTCCGATCATGAGCGCAACGCACAGAACCGTCGCTATCATGAGTTTCTTTTCCTTGTACAGGTGCTCCGGGTTTTGCACGGCGCTATGTTCATCGAATGCCAGATCGTAGTAGATTGCCATAACAGCGGCCACCATCGGGAAGCTCAGGGCCAGCTCGATGCGATACCGAATGATAAAGGCGCCGAAGAAGAGCATCGCCACCGCGGCGTAGAACATCACCGAGACCAATATAGACCGCTCGCTATAGAACCGGAAGGAACGCCGGTAGGCCGCCGCCACTACCTTGCCAAGCTCCCGGTATTCGCTGAAGCGCTTCAGCGCCATGAAATAGCAACCCACCATCCAGTATGAAATGATCAGCGACAAAGGGGCCACTAGCGTATCCGTCGTGATGTACCAGCCCGCCAGGAGCCGCAGAGGATTGTTCACCGATTCGGTGATCACGTCCAAGTATGCTAAGTCCTTGGTCCGGACAGGCGGGATGTTGTACAAACAACCCATCACCCAGAGCGCACCGGATACCGCGGTTAGCTTCCACGACACCATGGAGGTGAGCGCGAGGCCCACGAGCATGATGGCGAGCCACTGGACATAGGCAATGGGGATATCGACCCTGCCGCTCGGTACCGGTCGGTTCTTCTTGGTGGGGTGCAGTTTGTCGAGCGGCCCGTCCAGGACTTCGTTGATGACGTAGTTGCTGGAGGTGATCAACGAAACCCCCGCCAGGCCGATCAACAGCCGCTTAAGAAACGACGGGTCCGAAGGCAGCCCGCTGACGCTGATGGGAATGACGATTCCCGGCAACACAAAGACGTTCTTGATCCAGTGATCAACGCGGGCGATAGCGACGTGAGCGCGAATGCGCCCGGAAAGCGAGACTTGTCTGGCCACTGACGGTTGCATCGGACTACCTTTCGCCCCGGAACGGGAGATTCAGCTTCCGGGACAAATCGTCAAATCCCGTGAACGAACTCCAGTGCGCGCCACCGGGTCCACCCCGGCGAGCCAGGATCCAGGCAAACATGTTGGCTCTACGCGCTGCCTCGGCATCCACCTCCGGCCGGTCGCCGACGTAGACGGCCTCTTCCGGGGGCACATCGAGGCGGCAGAGTGCGCGGAGCAGCCCTTTGGGAGACGGCTTGAAGGCGCCGATGTCGGGATCCGAGGCGCAGCAGACCAGGTCGAAACTGGATTCCAGACCCAAGGCAGCCAGCTTGCGCCCGGCCGGATAATCCGAGACAAGCGCCAGGCGCACACTCGCCTCACGGGCGGCCCGAAGAAACTCACGCACCCCTTCGTAAATGGCCGGCCCAAGCAGACTCAACGGCCGGCTCTCCATCCATTCCTCCACTACGGCGGCAGCCCATTCGGGATCCGCCCCGGTCTGGAGACAGGCCACCTCCAGTTGGCTGGACGGGAACCCGTCCGTTCGCAAAGCCTCCTGAGCACGCCGGTAAACCCGCAGGAAAGCGGCCACCCTGTACAGCTCAAGGGGCCTGACGCAGGCGGCGAGAATCATGCGCCGCAGCATGCCCCTGCGGACCGGAGACTGCCTATAGAGCGTCCCGTCCAGATCGAACAGGATCGCGCGGGGAGGTGTTCTGCCGATCAGTGGAAAGCCCTCCGGCTCCGTCGGACATACACCTCGTACTGGTTAGACGAGGGAGCCGAAGTGTAGACCCTGTCAAATCCCGCCAGTACGTCCGTGATGTGCTGGTGTAACTGCGGATTGGTTTGGCTCATGCCGGTGTAGTTCCGCCGAAACGGGGAGTCGATGACGATTAAGTCCGGATGTAGGCCGTTGCGATACCCTAGTGTGCGATCGGCGAGCACATGCTCCCGGAAGCCCAACCCCGGGCCGAACTCGGCGCCGCCCATTACCAGATCGCCCGGCCGAACGTTGGCCTGGAGATCGCGCATGGTGTCCATGTAGACGACGTTGTAGTCGTCACGCCGTATACGGTAGAGTATGGTGGCGGCGGAGTAAAGCAGAAACAGTACAAGCGCTACCGCCACGACGGACCGGTAGAGGGGCCCCCGCGCGGCAAACCATGCCAACGGAATTGCAAGAACCGCCGAGTAGGCTGGCACGGCGTGGACCAGATAGTTGTACATGCGCGTGCCCTCGAAGAACGCCAGCAGCAGCCAGCAGACCAAACCATAGACCGCCAGCGCCAGAAGCTTGCGATTCCTGCGAATGGAGGGGATGAGAAAACACCCGGCGAACGCGGCAATCCAGGCCACCACCAGCAGAATCTTGACCTTCATGTAAGACGGCACGTCCGAGCGGAATCCGGAGAACGACCGGACATACCGCTCAACGAAATCCGAACCCAAAGTTGCCGCCGGGTTCGTGAGGAGTCTCAGGCGGCCCTGCGCATTGGCCCCGAGCTGTTCCCGAAACTCCACCGGATACCGCCAGATGTACATCCCATAGGCGCCGAAGGCCACCACATAAGGCAGCGCGGCGAGCAGAATCAGCGCCGGTGAAAGCCGGCGAAGGTCGAAGAAGACGAAGAAGACGGCGAACCCGGCGATCCCGAACATGACATAAGGGTGCGTGAGGCAGGCCAGAGCCAGGCACGTATTGGCGAGCAGGACCGCTCTTGGAAGGTTCCGTTCGCGCCAGTGGAGGTAACAGAACACAGCAAGCGCATTCAAGGCGGCTGCCATTGGATCGTAACGAGCGCTCGTGAGGCTCATCACGTCGTAGTTGCCCGCGATCAGAACCACGCCGGTGAGCCAGGCGAACGAATCCGGCATCAACCGCCGTAGAATTCCCGCCCACGAGAGCACCAGCACCAGGCCCCACAGAACGCTGTCCAAGCGTAACATTGCGATTGAGCCGCCGAAGACGGAAGCCCAGACACCCAACTGCATGAAGTAGAGCGGCAGCGTCACGAACATGCAACGGTCCAGCGAGGGCACCCAGTCGGTCCACATGGGCATCGCCAGGCGGCCATGGTCAATGAACTCGACTGCGGCGTTGGCGAAGTGACCCTCGTCTTCGTGCGGCTGCCTGACCAGAGCCAGACTCACGGCCCCCGCGACATAGAACAGCACAAGAAAGATGAAAAGCAGCCGGTAACGTCGACTCATTTTCAGCCAATCACCAGCCGCTGCCGAGGCAGAATAAGGCGGCCGATTATGGAAGGTCGAGTATAGCATACGTAGTATCCATCGGGCTTGAGAGCCGCACTAAAGCCGTCACACCGCCGTCCAGTGCCCCAGCCTTTTTCTCAAAGTCTTGGAGGCCTTGGCGAATGTCCGGCTCGGAGAAATGCGCGCCGAGCAGCTAAACCGGCGCAAAACGACTCCGCAGACAGCCAGATCGACTGGGCGCGGATGGAATTGACCCGCGTTTCGCGCTTGCTCAGCGGCCTTCGCCGGAGCCTTCGCTGCTGGGGCCCAGCGCTTTGTCCGGGTTCCGGTTGCCGGCCCTGGCTTCGTTCGATTCCCGCGACCGCCTCGAAGCGGCGGCTTTCTTTCTGAGTCTGTCAATCAGAAAGAAAAAGACGAGAATCACGGCCATGAGGAACTTCAATTCTTTTCGTGGCATTGGTAGATTATGGCGCGCTACTAGCGTTAGCGCCGGCCCGTTTCCATCAACCCCCTTTCAAACCGTGCTTGCGGTTTTCCCGCACGGCTTAACCATGATCTTCTTGATGTGGCGTGAGTGGTATCCAAGTCCCTGCGCAATTCGGCCTTTCACCAGGGTGTCACTCCGGCTGTACCTGCCTTCGCCGATTCCCGCATGAAGAGAACCCACTTGGCTCACACCGATAGCCGGACAAGAGAGTTGTCGCGCTTTTGCAGAGGGGTTGTTGGCCGTTTCCGGCATGCCCTCACGCTTACCTCCTCGCCGACGTGACCAAAGCAGGGTCCCTTCCCTCCAGCGCGTTTTGCTGCATGCCTTCCCACGTACTATGGACCCCTCGGACTCCCTCCCGGCTCCGTGCGACTTCAGCCGTCCGGCCTTATACGCTCGGTCTTTGCCCGAACAGGCTGCCAGGTAGGGTCTCTCCTGTTCCGCATTGCTCTGTCCCAACCTGCCGCCGCCTGCGCCCCCGGAGAGGTCCAGCAGTCGTTCCGGGCTGGACTGCTGTCTGTTGCCTTCACCGCGATATGACCGGCTCGGCCCTCTCATACGCCTTTCGGCTGATAATATGACGTGGCTGCAGCGTTCACCTGTTGTTGCGGCCCGCTGGTTTGCTTCCCTCTCTTCAAGGGCTTTCGACACTCCGCTCGGCTCGGACGGATCTCTCCGCTCGGCTGGAGTCTGCTACCGGGCGCTCCGGCGCTTACCCGGACAGGATTTGCACCTGCTAGAACAACGCGTCTTTCAGGACGCACCATGACCAACATTCTGCTAGGACTAAATCGGTTCCCAACAAAGCGCACACTCCCGGTCATGTTGCGGCAGAGCCTGGGCGATCACCTCAAAAACCGGCGACAGGGTTAGCAAGGCACGCCGGCGCAGCACGTCTTGAGAGCGCGCGATGTACCGGGCGGCGAAGAAATCGACTACTGTCGACGTGAGAGGAACCGCCAGCCCCACCATCCGTAAAAGAAATAGCTTGCGACGAGGAGCAGTACGTTCTGTTTGTAGCGCCCAAATCTCCAATACAACAGGACAACGACGACAAGGAATGCGAAATAGACGGGAGTATCGAAGAACATCTGTGTCTCGCGGCAGATTACTCAAGGCAGGCGAGCACCGCCGACGGCGCTGGTCCACGACCGGGATCAAAGGGGATTATATCAGCTTCCGGCGGGGCCTCGCCAGATGCTAGAATCCTCAATCATGTCCGATGTTCAGCTGGCCTTCAGCAGCACAGACGAGGATCGCCCTTTCCCGCACTACAGTATGAAGCACCGGATGATCTCCTGGGTCAGCCGGACCCTATTCGATAGGTACACCTACACAGTACAGCACGGACTGCTGCGGGGGATGAAGCGGAAGGGCGGGCTGGGTTGGCTTCCGCAGGCGTTCGCCGGGGAGTACGAAACAGCGGAACATCGTTTCTTGCGGCAACTGAATCTGAGCGGGCTGATTGTCTACGACGTGGGCGCATTTGAGGGTTTGCGAACGATGTTTTTTGCGAGCCGGGCGAAACACGTGGTGTGCTACGAGCCGAATCCACGGAACCACGCGCGGTTGACGACGAATCTGCGGCTGAACGACCTGCGGAATGTCACGGTGCGGAACGTGGGGGTGGGAGCGGCGCCGCAGGAGATCGAGATGGCGTGGGACCCGGCGCAACCCGGCGGCGCGTCGGTGGAGACGGCGGTAGCCGGCAGCTTGCGGCGCACGGGATCGGCGAAAGTGGAACCGATAGCGATCACGACGCTCGATCTGGACAGGAAGGCCATGAACCTGCCCGCGCCCGATCTGATCAAGATCGACATCGAGGGTTGGGAACTGGAGGCGCTCCGGGGGCGTGCGCGACCCTGACAGAGTGCAGACCGGCGCTGTACCTGGAAATGCATGGGGAGGCGATGCGTGAGAAGAAGCAGAATGCCGCGGCGATCGTGCAGTTTCTGGAAGCGGTGGGGTACGAAAGCATCGAGCACGTGGAAAGCGGGCAGCCGATTGGGACAGGGAATTCAGACGCTGCGGCGGAGGGCCATCTATTTGCGACCGCGGCGGCGGGATCCATGGCTTCTGCCTAGGGCGAGGTTTGATGATTAACTGGTACAGAGCTCGCCTGGCGCTGGCACGAATCATCAGGCTCGACCTGACGCACTCGCAGGAGCGCTGGATCGCTTTCCTCCACGGCTGCGTGCGGGACGGGGACCGATGGTTGGATATCGGTTGCGGAAGATGCCTTGCGCCCGAGTGGGCCGAGCCCTTCGAGCGACAGCACGCGCTCGCCGCAAAAGCCGCGATGCTCGTCGGAATCGACCTGGATCCCGCGATGCGCGAGCATCCTTTGCTCACGCACGCGGTGTTCGCATCGGGCTACCGACTGCCCTTCCCCGACGGCTCGTTCGATTTGCTGACAGCCAACATGGTTGTGGAACACATGGAGCGTCCGGAGGAATTTCTGGCCGAGGTGAAGCGTGTACTCGCGCCGGGCGGCCGGTGGGTTTTTCATACCCCGAACAAGCGGTATTATCTTGTCGCGATCGCCAGCCTGGTCCCGGAATTCGTGAAGACGAGACTGGTTGGGGTGATTGACCAACGCACCGAAACGGAGTTTTTCCGTACCTTCTACCGTATGAACAGCACGGCCCGGATTCGGGTATTGGCCGAAAACGCGGGGTTTCAGGTGCGCGAATTGCGAACCGCCAATTCATCCGGAACGCTCGTCCGCTTCGGCCCCCTTTGTCTGCTGGAGATCTTAATGATGAAACTCCTTTCCTGGCGGTGGTTCAAAGCCTGGAGGACGACGATTATAGCCGCCCTCGTGAAGCCTGGCGCTTGAAAGCCTTTGCAGAAGTAAGATGCTCGCAGCAGGGCAATCCGGATCTTGAAATCCAGTCAAGCGCGATTCGACGACGAGGCGGAGATGGCCGACCGGTAGACATCCAGCCACAGCTCCCGAATCGCCGACCACTGGTAGCGGACGCACTGGGCCCGAGCGTTCCGGGCGATGCGGAGCGCCAGTTCCGGGTCTTCCAGGAGGCGGCAGGCCGCGGCGGCGATCGCTTGATGATCGTCGCAGTCTACCAGGAGCGCGGTTTCTTCATGGGTGGAGATGTGGAGGATGCCGCCGGCCCTGGTGGCGATGACGGGGACGCCGGAAGCGTAGGATTCCAGGATGGAGAGCGGCATGTTGTCGATATTGGTACTGGTGATGAAGATATCGGCCTCGTCGTACAGTTGGGGCATGCGATCTTGCGGAACCAGGCCGGCGAAGCGGACGTGTTCGAGGCCGAGATCGCGGACCAACCGCTCCAGGTGGGGCCGCAGGTGACCAGTGTGGGCGAACGTGAGAGCGGCATGAGGATAGCGCCGCTGGATGATTTCGAACGCGCGCACCGTACATTCGACGTTATAGAGCGGCTCCATGGCGCGATTGTGCAGGAAGACGGGGGCCAGGGGGAAGCGCTCGCGGTAGCGGTACCTGGCGACGTCAACGATATTGGAAACGGCCTGGGCCTTGAGGCCGAACCGGGCGAACACGTCAACGAGATAGGCGGAGGGGGTCACGACGCGAGCGGCCAGACGAATGAGTGGCTTGGCGGTGCGCCAGCGGGACAGATGCCCTTCCGCGCGGCCGTCGTGATAGTTCAGCACGGTAGGGACGCCGAAAAGGCGGCCCAGGATCAGAGTCGGGGCGGGAGCCCACAGGAAGGCCGAGTTGGAAGCCGCGAAGACATGAACCACGTCGAAGCGGCGAATGCGCCAGGTGAGCTTGGCGGTGAACCACGCTGCGTTTACAACGGTCCGGAGAAACTTAACCGAACGAATCCAGCGGAGCGGCCAGGGGAGCGACTGGTCGATGGGGAGGAAATCGATGCGGGCGGAAGGCTCGGCGCGGAACCCGGTGAGGATCTCGGCGGCCTGGACGGAGTGCCCTCCCATGATTTTCAGGGAAGGAGCGATCAGCAAGACGCGGATGGGCGCCGCAGTCCTGTTCTCCCGCGGCGCCTTCATGCTAAGCCCTCCCCGGGGCGGTAATGCCAAGAAACCGGAGCCAGCGCGCGAGCGGCTTCGCCGGATTCAGCGAGTTCGCTCGTCGTAAGGTACGTAGGACGGGCGCCGACATCCGTCAGCAGGCTGCGGAACGCAGGGAGCGCATCGAAATGGTCGAGAGCGGGCATAGAGCGTCTGGTCCACAGATCACCGGGCTCGGTGTCTAAGGTGAAGCAGAATCAATAATCGGCGCACACCGCCTAGGATTCATGCTAACATGCCGTATTCCGCAAGCATATATCCGATGAGCGGACGGAAACCGCGCGGGTCACGTCGCCTTCCAAAGCGCCCGTTTTCCTCGCGCGACAAGGTATTGGAGGTCCTCGCGGGTGTCCGGTTCGGAGAAGTACGCGCCAAGAAGGTAGACTGGCGCAAAAACGGCGCCGCAAACAGCCAGCGCGATCGCCGGATGGTAGCCTTTTACGAAGACGCGGACCACCGCCGCCACCACGCCTGCCAGCGCGGCCGAGAGTCCGAGCTTGAAAATGCCCGAGGCCAGCTTCATGTCGCGCCATGACATCCCCAGCGCCCCCGCTACTTTCGATGCCGTCACGCTCATTTCAATCACGGCCCCGATCACGACCACCGTGATCGCTCCCACCGTTCCATACACAGGCAAAACGACCAGTAGCGCCGCCGCCATCCCGGCGAACAGGACGATTTGCAAGCGTATCAGGAAAAATCGATACTCCGCAAATGCCCGGAGCACGGGATCGAGCACCAGCATGGTCAGCGGCAGCAGCGTCAGATTAATCGTGAAGATCCTGACGCTCCCTTCATAGCGCCGCGTATACAGGAACGTGATGAACTCCTTTGACATCACCAGCAGGAAAAAATATAGCGGCCAATAAAGAGTCGAGAGCTTCCGGATGGAACGCAGCGTCACCAGCAGAATCTCCCTAAACTCGCCCGCATGGTGCAACCGGCTGACGTGCGGCATTAGCACCGTGGCAACCGAACTCCGCACCAGTTCCACAAATGGGATGCTCGCACAACCCACCGCATAGACGGCGAAGGCGGCGGCGTCTACGTAGTGCGCCACAAAATAGCTGTGCGATTCCGCCCGCACAATAAATACCATCGTCGCCGCGCCCATAGGAATGCCGTACGAAAGTTGCCGCCGGAAAAGTTGCCAGTCTACGCGCTTCCAGAAGCCGGGAAATACGTGCTGCAAATACCAGATCAGCACCGAGGCCTGGAGAAATCCTTGTATCATCGAACCATAAAGAAGCGCCGCCAGTTTGGCCGACCACCATACGGCCGTTAGCATTACTGCCGATTTCGTGAACTGCGCGCAAACGATGAAAATCGTCGAGAATTTCACGTCCTGCCGCGCCGTCGCCACATATTCGAGGAACCCGGAGAACAGCCGGAAAAGAATGACGCCCCCGATCTGCGGTGCATACGCCCGCAGTTTTTCATTGGAGAATAGCTTAACCAGGATTCCCGGCCATAACGTCAGGGCCATCAAGGCCAACAGCCCGACGGCCAGATAAAAGAGCAGAATATTGAAGGCCACGGCTCCGCTGCGTTCCGGTTCGCGCGGGAAGAAATAGAACGCGCTCAACGCGAATCCCATCCCCAGAATCGTCTGCCCATGCGCGACCGCCAGATACGCCTGCTTGTAGGTCCCGTACTCGGCCTGGGTGAACAGCCGGACCACCACCAGCGGGAACACCATCGAGAAGAAGTATCCGGCGGTCTGCGCCGCCAGCAGCCAAAACGCCTGGGTGGTCAGGGAGTAGCGGCGGGAAACACCGGGAGCTGTCACGGGATACACTCGGGTATGATTGCCTGAAACAGTTTGGCGACCAGAAACTATAGTTTAGCGCGAACTGCGGCTCACAAAAAGGCCGCCATGCCGCGGGATTATCCGTCGAGCCGGCACACGTCGATCACGTTGCCCGCAAACCAAACCGCCCCTGGAATCGGCCGCAGAAGTGCGTCCATTCGCAGGAGAACAGGGCCCGTCCAGGGCGCCAGCCGCCGAAATCTCCCTACCATACCGAAAGGGACGCGCCGTGAGTGGGAGAATCCGTCTTCGATTAGTTTGAGGTCCGCGCGTGTCAACTTCCGTTCGCCAGGGTCGACGGGCCCCATGGCCACCCCCGAATGCTGGCGGAGCCACTCGACCCCGGGCAACAAGGAGACTGGTTCGGAGCAGATGAAGATGCCGTTTGGTTTGAGCCACCGGCGGATCAAAGGGGCCGTTTGCTGGAGGTGGTCCGCCAGGTGATGAAGCACCGCGTAAGACAAGACAACATCTACGGGCTGCGGCTCGATGGTGGCCAGATCGCCGCAAATCGCCTGCACGCGGTCGGAGACGCCGTCCAGTTGCGCACGCTGGCGCGTCATGTCGATAAGCCTAGGGTCCACATCCACGCCGATAACCCGTGAAGCTCCCAAAATGGCAAGCTGCGCCGTAATTTCCCCGGTTCCACACCCGAAATCCAGCCAGGAAAGCCCGGCCGGCGGGAAATTGCGATAAATCCATTCCTTTTTATAGAGTCGCCAGTCCCGATTTCTTCGATAGCGTTCAATCAGATTCTCGGGCGTAGGTTCGACCGCCTCGCTCAACTGTACGTCAGTGGCGTTCACCAGCATAGGGTAATCGAGATCTTCAAGTCCAGTCAAGCGCGGCGCGCCGGATTACCTGAATGTATCTACGAAAGGGTGGCCTCTGCCGAATCCGGCTGCGGCTTGCCCAGCGGCTCGAACAAGTACACTTCAGGGCTCACCCGGCCGTGCCGATAGCCCCGAAAATGCAGCACGAAATTCTCCGCGGTGCACCGGTAAGGTGCTTGCGCAGCTTCAATCAGGCGCCGCAGGCAGACCGGATCGTCCGGCAGATGATATGCCGAGATAGCCAGGCGCGGCTGGAAACGGGAGATCACGCCCATGGCGCCTTGAAGAGCTTCCCTCTCGGCCCCTTCGATATCCATTTTGATGAAATCCACCTTCTCAAGATGGAAGCGTTCCGCAATTTGATCTATGGGAGCCACGGGAACGGCCGCGCCGCAGCGTCTGTCTTTTCTGTTCGTCTCCAGAACACTGTCGCCGGAGGGCGAGTCGCCGAAGTTCATGGTCAGAACGGCTTCGCTGCTCCAAGCCCCGCCTTCAAAGATCAGCACCCGCCCCGCCTCGATTTCCGCGGACAGATTCCGTCTCAGGCAGGCGGCAGTCGCCGGGGAAGGTTCGAGTGCCAGCACCAGGGACGCTCCAGCCTCCAGCGCGTGCCGCGTAAAGACCCCTACGTTGGCGCCGCAGTCGATCACGGTGTCGCCGCAGCGCACCCCCTTGTCCGGGCCGCCATACTGGTTGAACGACTGCTCCGATATCATGTCCGCAAGCGCACTGCCCGACTCCGGCCGATCGGGTACCCAAAAGGAGCCCGCCGGCGTGCTCCACAGGCATAGCCCGTTGGCGCCGTCCCGTTCCACGCAGCGCGATTGCACCAGCACCTTTTGAGTAAGCCTGTCCCTTTTGCGCATGTGCCGTTCCAGCGAGAGCAGTGCCGAAGTCGGGCACCACGGAGCGCGGCCCAGCATCCGCAAAATCAGTACATAGATGGTCCAACGGGCCGTTAAAACGCAGGCTGCGCCCGCCACAACCGCCAGCACCACCAGGAGTTCTAGCATGATCTCAGATGTTCCGTATCTATTGTAGAACAGCTTTTCTTATCCGCTGAATTGACTCTTGTCTCATGCAAGATGAGCCTGGGCCGGGTTCCGGATTCTCATGCAAGATGAGCCTGAAGGGAAGAACCGGGATGCTGGGTATTGATCATCAGCATGGACGATACGGAAGCCACGAGCCTGGAGCAGATCCGGGCCTTTCTGGCCGGCAGCGACCCAATGCAGTTTTCCGGGCAACGGCGCGAAGAAGTG
>Ga0182027_10006310_pt1 | contig 17803 bp, 6 predicted proteins | sample 712E1DmetaG_FD_121300 | JGI IMG/M metagenome (GOLD analysis project Ga0182027, IMG submission 121300) | Permafrost microbial communities from Stordalen Mire, Sweden - 712E1D metaG (Illumina Assembly) | ecosystem: Environmental > Terrestrial > Soil > Wetlands > Permafrost | place: Sweden... | reverse complement strand
TCCCCCTGCTGTCTCGCAAGAATCTTTCGATGCTGAGGGAGAGGCTATATGGTTCTCACGTTGATCGCTTCATGGGATTGAAGACAACCAACGCAACTGCCGATAGCGCCCGCACCGGGATTCGAATCCCGAATGTCATTTTCGGAATGCCGATCAAAAAGCTTCGGTAGATACTAGTGACTAGTGTCTTACGAGATTCCTGGCGAAGAGATCTGACCCGAGCAAAAGCAGCGAAATGGACCAGTTTGGGCAATACTCGGGCAATATTCCCGGCGCGTCGGACGAGAGGTCCTTCGCCCAGCTCCGACCTCATCGGATTCGCCTGACGCCCTTGCACCCCTCAAAAGGCACATTTCAGTAGGTACTAGTTGCGTGAGCGGCAAATCAAATTGAAGGAAGGGCAAAGCCGCCGGCACTCTTGCTACCAGTTACCACGGCTTTCGCGCCACAGGGTTCACTGCCTACCTTGCGAATGGAGATATGCTTGAAAAAGCGCAGGCCATCGCTGGGCACGAATTACCGCTAACCACCAAGCTTTCCGACCGCACCGAGAATGAACTCACGCTCGACGAGATCGAACGAATCCTAATCTGAAACCTCGTATGAGGGGGAGTTGGTCGCGCGAAGCGCTCCTTCCCGGCACCGGAAAGTGCGTCACCGAAATGTCACACGCCCAGCATTGAAACCTCTGAGAATGACAGTTCAACTCGACCACAGGTGCAATTTTCCGAACCTCGCTACTCCGAGAGTGGGCCAGACACCAGTGATCGAAGATAGATTCGCGGGCATGTCGGTAGTCTCCCGCGCGCCGCCTGTCCCAATCCATGCTGCCGGGAACGGAGGAACCACTTCCCCTAATGAAGCAATCGAAGGCAGCAATTATCGGATTCTGTTCTGCAGTGACCCTCGCGTTTGCCCACCTTACGCAAACGGCGAACGCAGCCCCGACCACCCCTACTGTGGCGACACTGGCTGGCAGCGGCGGCTCCGGCTCGACGGATGCTACGGGCTCCACTGCCAGCTTCCATTTCCCGGTAGGTGTGGCGGCGGATGCTTCGGGCAACGTCTACGTGGCCGACTATGGAAATAACAAGATTCGCCTGGTTAGCCCGGCAGGCGTGGTAACGACATTGGCCGGGAGCGGCGCTCAAGGATCTGCGGACGCCGCGGGCACGGCAGCCAGCTTCTCCAGTCCGTGGGCGGTTGCGGTGGTTGCTTCGGGAAACGTCTATGTCGCGGACAAGGCCAACAACAAGATCCGGATGATCACTCCGGCCGGGGTGGTGACCACGCTAGCCGGCAGCGGCATCAAGGGAGCAAGAGATGGCACGGGCACTGCGGCCAGCTTCAATAATCCAACGGGGGTCGCCGTGGATGCTTCGGGTGACGTTTATGTAGCGGATTATGGAAATAACGAGATCCGGTTGATCACTTCAACCGGAGTGGTGACGACCTTGGCCGGCAGTGGCAGCTCCGGTTCAACCGATGGCACGGGAACTGCGGCCAGCTTCTTTGGCCCGACCGGCGTCGCGTTGGATGCGGCCGGCGACCTTTACGTGGCCGACACCGACAATGACAAGATCCGGAAGATAAGCTCGGCTGGGGTAGTGACGACGCTGGCCGGCAGCGGTAGCAAGGGGGCGACGGATGCCACGGGCACCGCAGCAAGTTTCTATTATCCCTCAGGGGTCGCCGTTGATGCCACGGGCAACGTCTATGTGGCCGACGAAGTGAACAACAAGATCCGGAACGTAAGTCCGACCGGAGTGGTGACGACCTTGGCCGGCACCGGCATAGCCGGATCCACCGACGGCACGGGAACAGCGGCAAGTTTTGATTCTCCCGCGGGAGTGGCCGTGGATACCACAGGCAATGTCTACGTGGCGGACGAAGTTAACTGCAAGATTCGAAAGATCGCCTTACCGCTGCAATCGGCCCCGTTGATCACCTGGCCAGCACCGACAGCGATCAGTTATGGGACGGCGCTTTCGTTGGCCCAGCTCGATGCGACGGCAAACGTGCCCGGCACATTTGCCTATACCCCCGCGGCAGGGACCGTGTTGGACGTCGGATCCCAAACTCTGAGCGTGACCTTTACGCCGACCGATACGGTCGACTATTCCATCAAGACCGTGACCCAAACGCTTACCGTAAATCAAGCAGTCCCGGTGATCACTTGGGCGGCCCCAACAGAGATCACTTCGGGTACGGCATTGTCGTCGGCCCAGCTTGATGCCACCGCAAACACGGAGGGCGCATTCGTCTACACGCCTGCAGCGGGGACTGTTCCGACCACTGGATCCCAAACCTTGAGCGTTGTTTTTTCTCCGACTGACACGACGCGCTATACGTCGGCTACCGCGACTCAAACGCTGCTTGTGGATGTTGTGCCAGTCGCCCCAAGCGCAGACGCGGCAGGTGATGTAATTACCACCCGATTCACAGCTATTTGGAATGCCGTAGCCGGCGCCGCCGGCTACCGACTGGACGTTTCAACCAACAGCTCTTTCAGCAGCTTCGTCGCCGGTTATCAGAGCATCGATGTCGGCAACGTCACGAGCGCCAACGTGAGCGGCTTAAGCGCCAACACCACGTACTATTACAGGGTCGAAGCCTATGATAGCACCGGCGCTGGAACAAGCTCCGGGACGATCACGGTGACAACAACTCCTCCCGCCAATATCACGACGCCGCTCACTGTGAGCACGCTGGCGGGTGAAGCCCTCGCCTACGGCACGGCCGACGGCACAGGCACCGGCGCCCGATTCTATTATCCCTCGGGAATCGCCACCGACACTGCCGGCAATGTCTATGTCGCCGACACGGACAACCAGATAATCCGCAAGGTGACTGCCTCCGGCGTCGTCACCACGTTGGCCGGCCTAGCCCAAGTCTCAGGAAGCACGGATGGCACCGGCACCGCAGCCAGATTCCAAAACCCCTCCGGAGTCGCGGTCGATGCCTCCGGTAACGTCTATGTCGCCGACACGCTGAACAACACCCTCCGCAAGGTAACGCCTTCAGGTGTTGTCACGACACTGGCCGGAACATCCGGGGCCAGTGGATCGGTGGATGACACCGGCACGAAAGCCCGCTTCTACGGGCCACAAGGAATGGCGATCGACAGCTCTGGCAATCTCTATGTGGCTGACACCAACAACCACACGATCCGCAAGATAGTGCCTTCGAGTGGATCGGTCGCAACCGTCGCCGGCTTGGCCGGAAATTCAGGCAGCAGCGATGGACTCGGCATTGCAGCGCGTTTCAACTCTCCCTCGGGAGTAACCGTCGATACGGCGGGTGATCTGTATGTGGTGGACGCCGACAACGAAACGATCCGGAAGATCCTGCCCTCGGGCTTGGTCAGCACTATTGCGGGTCTCGCCGGCAATTCCGGTGGCGCCGACGGCACGGGCAGCGCCGCGCGGTTCGACAGCCCCTCAGCCGTGACCATAGACACCTCCGGCAACGTTTACATCGCTGACACCGGCAATTTCACGATCCGCATGCTGCTTCCAGCGACTGGCGCAACGAGCACGATCGCTGGATTGGCCGGAACCAGCGGGAGGGCCGATGGAAGTGGCTCGGTAGCCCGGTTCTTCCAGCCGGCAGGCATTGCTGTGGACACCAGCAGTAATCTCTATATCGCCGACACCAACAATCACACGATCCGGCTGGGCGTATTGCTGTTGGCTCCGTCTATTCAGGCCCAGCCCCAAAACCAGACGGTTACCGCCGGTAGCAGCGCGCAGTTTTCCGTCACAGCGTCGGGCCGGCCAACACCAATGTATGTTTGGAATTTCAACGGCACAGCGATCAGCGGTGCCACCGGTGCCGCCTACACCATCTCCAGCGCCCAATCCTCCAATGCAGGAACCTACACGGTCACGGTCACCAACTCCTTGGGCAGCGTGACCAGCAACTCGGCCACGCTGACTGTCAACCCGACAACTCCGTCAGCCAGCGGCGGTGGTGGCGGCGCCCCGAGCTGGTGGTTCGTCTTGGCGGTGGCTCTTGTCGGAATCGCACGATGGGTGAATGGCCACCTCCACCGCCCACTACCTCGCGGGCAAAATTCTTCTGATCTGTGATTAGGAGATAACGATGCACGGGCAGAACCTGGGCCATCATCTCATCCAAGTGGTTTTGATCCGTTCCCGAAGGGACCCACGCCCAGCTTGGACCCGTTCGCCTACCTCAAGAACGTGTTCAGCCGCCTCCCGGCACTGACCAAAGAGGAGTAAGCGTTCAATCTCGACGTGAAGCCGGTTGGAAAGTCAGGAAGGAATTCCTCCGGGGTGGAATCCACACTCACTGAGTGGAGATCATGGCTTCGGTTGCAGATACTGAAGTTCGGCTTCAGCACTCACGTATTCCCTAGAATTATAAAACGGCTTGGATACGCATTGTTTGTAATAATCAACGGCGATAGCCTTATCACCTGCAATGAGGTGAACAGTGGCGATATAAAAATACGCCTCACAACGCCGTGCATCGGTTGTTTTTGGGTCGCTATTCGCTGCAGCATTGAGTAAGTCGGCTTCGGTCACCGTGCCGACAAGAAAACCCGCTAGATTGCCTTGCCAATCGAAGTGTTCGAATCTCGGACGAATACGAAGATATGCTTTCAGCCTTTCATTGGCAGCTTCCATCCTTTTCAATCTGGCTTCACACAACCAAAGCCGGAGATGATTATAATCGCGAATAGTTTCAAGTCGGATCGAGTTCTCGAATAAAGTATCCTTCGCAGTCAATTCTTCAACTTTGCCAAAATCAGCTAACGCAGAGGGGAAGTCGTGCCAATCATAGCTCAAAAGTGCGCGCTCGTAGTAAGCCCAAGCGGAAAAAGGGAATGCCTTTATGGCCTTAGTAAAATCCGCGAAGGCACTGTCCTTATCTCCCGAAACGCTTTCCCGAACGGCCCGGTCATAGAAATACTTTCCTGAGTTAACTTCGGGCTCGATTTGTGCGGCTTGAAAGCGCTCCTTACCTCGTGACTGAGTGTGGTTGAGTTGTTCAGCTTTGCTGAGATCAGCCTGCCCTCCATCTTTATCGCCTTTCTCCAATCTTTCTATACCTCGTCGATTGTATGCTGCACCAAAATCTGGTCTTAATTCGATTGCCTTGGTGAAATCTTCCATCGCTCCGTCCAGTTCGCCTTTGGTCGATTTCGCGACCCCGCGCAAATAATAGTAGTAGTAGAGGAGACCTCTAGATGGAGTGTGCCCAGAAAGCTCGATGGCCTTTGAGAAATCCGCAATGCTCCCCTCTGAATCTTGGGCTTCTAATCTAACCGATCCGCGACCTATGTACGCCTTCACGTAAGAGGGATCGAGTGAAATGGCTTTTTCATAGTCAGCCAGTGCTAAACTGATCTTCCCGAATTTCGCTTCCTGTTCCGCTTTAGCTGCGTAATCGGATGCATTAACACCAAGCATTGTCTGACTGACAGCTTGAATTGTTGCCAAAATTAGAAATGAGCCAAGCAGGCAAGCTGGTCGTATAGAATGCATATGCTTACGAGTGTGAACTGAACTCATGACTTTTGGCCGAACCATTGGCGATCTGCCGCGCCGGGCTAGAGGCTGGGCGAGCACATCATGGAAATCTCCGCTGTTGCCCCAAAGAAACCAGTCAGAATAGGGAGGTATCTCACTTTCGGCACTTTCCCGTCGATTCTCCTGCGCTTGGCCGGTTGGCACATCCGCCGCAAAGGAGACCGCATGTCGTCAGGACAGCGAAAAGAATCATGGCTTTTGTCATTTGGTTGGTCTACGGCTTCCGTTCCAGAATCGCATTGAGGGGAGGTTATCCCCAGTTCGTGGTTCAATACCTACGGGCGAGGGCCACGGCTGTCCAGTTAAGGAGCGGGTGGAAATTGGCATTATTCGGTCCGTATGGCAACGGGCCAAAAGACTCGTCAGAGATCAGTTGGACTTGTCGCTGATAATTTGGAGCATAGAAATAGATTTCTGGCCAACCACCGCCGTTACCGTCCAGTTGTACGGCTTGGCCTTCGTTTATCCCTCTGCGTTTTCTGCTTATGCAACCAATACTTCGGCACACCATCGACCAAAATTACATAGCCCGTCCAGCCAGCACGCCCTTCGTCAAAACGACGGAGTTCCGCTCCCGGAATTCCCAATTGCTCTATCAGAATCAGGCAAATCCGTCGCCACGCCTCCCATCCCTGCTCAAATCCGCTAACGTGATCTTCTAGAGGCAGATGTTTCTCTGCGACCATACGTTTAAGAAGCGAGAGCGCCGCTTCCCGGTCTTCGTCAAACTCGTGCCAGATCGCGTCTACACTGACCGCATCGCGAATGGCACTTTTCGGCAGCATCTCTATGTGATTGCTCAAATGCTTCAGAGTATCCGCGTATTGTTGACCTTCAGGTCCGAATGGTATGTCCGTTGGCATCGTATAGAAAATGGTTGGTAATCAGCACATGGATTATCTAATTTTAATGGAGAGGAATGGGAGGTACCGGTTGAACTATAAAACTTTGGCCAGGCAAGATCATATATTTCAAATAAAACCGACCTAAGTCACCGCGTTGCAGGGAGTTTTCCAAACGGACTCCGGCCGTGCCGAAACGATCTTCTTTAGCGAAGAGAATTTCTCGAATATTGCGTCTAGCTTTGTCTTCGCGCTATAATCTTTTGGTTTAGAATCGCCTCCACCGGGCACTTGCGGATTCGGCAAGGACGGCGGAATCACTGGCCCCGATTGTCCCTCCCTGATGCGCCCTCATCGCGTCGCCTCCTGCGCCCAGAACTGAGTCGTCGAAAGCCCAGCACTTCCCGGCGTGATTTTTGGAAAACGCCACAAACGCATCCTCAAATATGTTCCACCGTTTGGGGTTACAAGCCAGCCCTCGGCTGCCTCACTGAGAAAAGTAGTCGTCCTTCACATATTTGACCCACTTCGCCCTTCTGTCCCCAGACCTTTCAAAAAGAGCAATCACATCGTTCATCTTCTGGTTCCACGCCAATACTGCGTCGTCCTTCCTCGCAAGCCTCTCGATCTGCATTCGACTTCCCAAAATCCAAACCAGATCACTCAGATAGATACTGTTAGCAACAGATCCATTGTTCCCCCCCTGGATTCGCAAAAAGTCTTCCCACGACTTGCCCCCTAGGATATAATCCAATGCAGTTTGTGAAAGCTCGCGCTGAGGTCCGACCACGTTGGCATCTTTTGCATATTTTGCCGATGCCCGAAGAACCATCGTCGCTCTATCTAACATATGACGGTTCCAGCCATTCGTAAGTAAATACGCGCTAAACTCTTCTATCGCATGACGTGGATCGCCATCCAAAAGGGCTCCCACAGCCTCAGTCTCTAATGGAGCATGCCACGCGGATTCCTCAATCTTTGTTGGATTGTCAATACGCGCGTTGTGGCGCGCAAGCAGACTTGCGCCGAACTTCAAATCCAGCCAGAATTGCTCATCTTCAGCGTCCATGCCTCGCGGTTCTCTCTGAAGAAGCTCTTGCGCATCCTCCTCCTTCCCCCATTTCAATAACGTAGAAGCGTAAACCATACGGATTTGCAACTTATCCCCTTCGGGCGAATATCGCTTAATGGTAGGCAAATAATCTTCGATTTGGAGACCGGATCGTTGGATGTCTGCCAGCTCCATTCTCGGTCGTTCATCATAAAACATCACCCGAACAAGTTCGAGGGCGATCTGCGGATCAGGCTTCTTGTCGCTACATCCCGAAAACATTAACGCCCCAATAAAGAGCTCTATAAGGATGACAGAATGCTTTTTCATCTTTGAAGTATCTCAGATATCACTATTACTCTGCAAACTCAATGCAGATTTGGAGGGAATTGAACGCCCACTCCTTGATAGAGCCTACGAAGCACAGCTCTCGCTTGACCCGGCGGGAGCCAAGTGGGCGTACCGGGATTCGAGACATCGTACAACACCCACACACCACGGCCATCGGAAATATAGCTAAACATGAACTTATACATACTGCTCGTCGCTTGGTTAACCGCCTTTAGTCCTTGATTCGCCAACGTGAATGCAGCGTTTCCAGTTCCAAACCTAACTGCCCCACTGTTACTGACACCACTCATCGGATAGAGCGGATCAGTGGTGCCTACATATTGTCCATTTATTGCAATAGACCTTAGTGTTCGGGCAGAATTAATACTGGGCTCATCCGCGGAATTTATGCCATAAAACATAGCGGCGTTCCCCGCGAGAGCCGACGCGGTCAGCCTAAGGGAAACGTGAGAATATGGATCCGTATCATCGCTAGATAGTGTTGTTGGTAAGGGCTGTGTTGCCGGATTAGGCAAATATACACTGTTGGAATGTGAGGAAAAGAACTCTCCAACCTCCCTGAGGCCGGCACGTGTTCCGAAATGGTTGTCCCACCAAATGCCAAGCTTATCTAGAACAGTATTTCCACCATTGGTAGCGTTGTTTGGGGCAGCACGCAAGAATCCGAATGAATAGAACGTTTGATCGCTGTCGAAGATTGATCCGGAGAAGCTGTTCCCAGCGGTGGCGAGCCTGAGATCCAGTTCGACTGGGTTATAGAACTGCGCCGCGGTCGGGGTCGCTGAAGCTGATCCGGACATCGCCGGCGGCTGAGCTGGAGTGGTTTTGCCTGGCGGCTTGTAGTTCTTTGGCAGGAAGCCGTGGCTGATAAGCCAGGCGATCTGGGTGGAGTTGAATGAAGTCACCGCAGTCGGGACCCCCGGCTGGAAGGACTGGCCCGGGGTCGCAGTGGGGAAATCCGGATAGCTGGTAAAGTTGAAGTCGCCATAGCCCATGCCGCCCTGCGTCACCCAGTAGTAGCTTCCAGACCCGAGGTTACCGGATTCGAGATAGGGGCCGGGCGGTTGGAACGACCCGGAGGCGTCGTCGGTCTCGTACCCGAGGAAGTCGTAATTGTTGACCGGATCGTTACCGCACATTCCGTAGAGGTTCCAACCCCCTTCCTCCTCGATGGGGTCCCGGTTGACGAAGCGACCGAGATTGGGATTGTAGAATCGCTGCCCGAAATACACCAAGCCCGTCTCTCGGTCGGTGTACTTGGTGTTCCAACCGAGGGAATTGGTTGCAGCGTAGGTCCCGTGTTGCCGGATGACTTCGCCAAAGGCGTTGTATTCGTAAGTGGCGACCAGACTCCCGTCGCTGCTGCGAATAAGCCCGTGGACATTTCCCATCTGGTCATACACTGGGAAGTAATTCTGGCCGCTATCATTGATCATGAGGAGCCCGCCAGTCCCGCCGGCTCCCTGCTCCGATTCGGATATATCGAGACCCCAAGTGTAGCTGCGCGTGATTGCCCCCCCCTGGATTTCCTCAATCAGGTTGTTCTGATCATAGAGGAAGATCGTGTCGGATGTCGTTCGCCAAGTGCCGGAGCCGGTCAAAGGTGGCGAAAACACACTGGACTGCGGGATCACTTGCCAACCCTGTCCTGGCACATTCCATTCCAGACCGGCGAATGCCCCACCGCCGTCCTGATAGTATTCGGCTTGGACAAAGACATGATCGCCCGCGTTCAATGCAATCGGCACGGTGATGTAGGCGGTCGCCCCTTGGTCGTGCCAGGACTGCTGCACCAACTGTCCGTTGATCCAGAGCCTAAATCGATCATCGACGGTGAACCGGAACTGGTAGTTGCCTGTGACCGGAGGCACCAAGTAGCCGCTCCAATAAGTCGAGAAGTTCGTCGAAGCCTGGCCCGCACCTGGGAAGTTGCTGCCCAGCCCAGTGAACCAAAGCTGCCCGTCGGTCTGAAGGTGATGAACCGACTGGAAATCCGTTCCGCTGAAATACTGCCCGAGAAAGCCGTTCACTTCGCCCAGTTCCACCTTCTTCTCCACCCGCCGCCCTCGGTAATCGTAACTAAACGTCAGTCTCTGATCCCTGGCCCCAGCGCTAAGCGCAGCGGCTTGCGGCGTCATACCGCTCAGCCGGTTCTCCGCATCATAAGTGTAGTGCCAGTGATCGTCATCGGTCAGGTTGCCGTCCAAATCGTACCCGAAATTCTCGTTCGCACTCGGGAGGTAGCTTGGTTTGAGCGAAGCTTCAGCCTGGTCAAGGTTGCTGCCCGTCGTGACCCGCATCGGAGTCAAGTTCGTTCCGGAGCTGTTGTTCACGTTGACATCCTGCCGAAAGTACCCGCCCTGCTGGTTGGAAGAACCGACCGACTGTCCATTGACCGCCACGGCAGCTGAAGCATCGGCGGCGCCGGTCACGGTGACCACGCCCGGATTTGTACGGCTGGTGTACTGATTGACTCCATTGGGCGTGTAAATGGCGCTATTGCCATTGAGCCCTAAACTCGTGCGGTTGCCGAGATTGTCATAGGCGACCGAGCCCAGCGCGCGGCCGGAGAGCGGGTTGCTTGTGTTGCTCGGATTGGTGCCGAGGTAGCTCTGTTCCGAAGTCAGTTCGGAGCGGCTGTCGTATCCGAAGTTTGTTACAATGCCTGCGCCGCTGCCGTAGAGGCTAAAAATCGACCCGGTTTTCGCTACGGAACTGGCTTGGTTCACCGCATTGTACTGGTAGGCGAACTGCGCCACCATCGTGCTGCCAGTGCCATACTGATTCGTCACCGTTTGCACCAAATCCTGTGTCAGCTCATAGGTGCGCTGGTAGTTGTAGCCCGTAGTGCTTTGGCTGACTTGGTGGACATGGTCGCTGTAGGGCACGTAGCCAATCTGGAAAACCCGTTCCGGATTTCCGTTGGATGATCCGTCGACGGTGGTGACTCGCGTGTCGGTATAGCTGACCGTATTCGCGTAGTCGGCGCTCGGGTTGCTGGCTGTGCCGACTTCTACAAGATTGCATCGCCCGACGCTGGCACCGGTTTCGTAACCGAGGGTGATTCGCCTTGCGTTGTAGAAGTTATCGAGCTGCTCGTAGTTGAGTTTGGCATCGGGGCCGCGGTAGTAGAACTTCCGAGTTCCAGCGCAGTCCTGAACGGTCGCCAAAGCGCCCGAGCGTGCGTAGGTGTATTGGACGCTCGGAGTTCCGTCATTATAATCTACCTCGCGCAATTCCTGCGTCCGGAAGCCGGAGCCGCCGGCAGCAGCCGACCCGTCGAAATAGGAATAGGTCGCAGTGACGCGCGTGGAGCCGTTCGGGATGGTCCGCGCCCATTGGCGCGTGGCAACCTGGCCAAGCGCGGTGTATGAGAAATCGACATGGTTCGTGTCGGCGAAGGTCTTCGTGTTCAAAAGGCCAGTCGCCGTGTCCAGCGTCCATTTGGTCAAATCGCCGCCGCTGGGGGCCGGCCAGGTGGATCCCGTGAAGTCGCCGCTGCGCCACGTGGTGATCGACTGACGTCTTCCAAGCGCATCATAGCTGATTTGGACCGGGTTGGCCGCACTGCCCCAGTTGCACCAGGGGAGGCCCATTGGGTTCAACATGGTATAGTTCGTGTGGTTGAGGGCGTCTGTCGCGGAAATGGTGCGACTCCCATCGGTGCCCCACGCATACGCGTAGGTCGTCGTGCTGCCCTGATCGGTGACTGTGTGTTGATACTGCGTATTGCCGTAGTACGCGATGGTCTTGCCGACATTGTAGTTGGTCCCATCGAAGCGCCAGTGATCGGTCTGAAGGCGGCCGAGGCTGTCATAGAGGTATTCTTCCCGCACTCCGGAGCTGGAAATCGTGTTAGCGAGAAGCCCATTGATCCAAACGGTCTGGGCAATAGTGGTCACTCCGCCCACTTGGCGAGTGCTCGTGCGGGTTTGGCTGCCAGGCGTGACGGAGTCCAGTTGCTCGGAGCTGCGCCCGCTGGGATCGACGATCGTCACATCGCCCATTCCCCAGACGCCGCCACTATAGGCAAACCCGGTCAAGCGGGTGGTCGCCGTGGTCGTGACTGTCAGACCGGCCGAAATGTCCGGCGCTGTGGAGACGGTCGCCACTTGGGTCCAGCCGGCACTATCCTTTGTGAAAGTCAGATTGTAAGCGTTGATGCGGTCCGTCGAAACCGCGGTCAGGCTGACGCTATTGTCCACATCGAGACCCTCCTGGGTGGGCCGACCAGCGGCGTCATAACTATAGAGATGATCGGGCAGGAGTTGCCCGCCACCGGACCGGTAAGTCGTGTGCTTTCCCGTGAGATTGCCCGAGGTGGAATCGTAGGTCGAACTTACGTCGACAATGTTGGCGGCATTAGTCGTCCAATTCCACGCGGGCGTGCTCTCCAGAGTTGTGCGGCCGAGATAATCTTGCTGAACCTCCGTCCAGCCCAAGGTCTGGCTAGAATTGCTGCCCGTAGGCGACATGTGTTCTGTGCGAATCAAAAGCCCGCTCGAATTGGCCACATACTCGCAATAAACTGGCACCTGCGCGCTGCCGGTAACCGACTTTGGCCGACCATCAAGGTATTGAGCGGTGGTGGCAGTAGCGCTGTTCGGCAGCGTGATCGTGGTGGTCTGCGGATTAGGGTAGCTGTAGGTCGTCGTCAGCGTGCCACTAGGTCCCGGCTCGGCGACTTGGTAGGTGCGCCCGGCAGCTTCGTAGGTCAAGGTGGTCCAGGCACTGGGCGAAGCGCCGATCCCTTGCCACGCCAGTCGGTCCGCGCCGTCATAGCGGTATTGCATGACCCAGGCCGGATAAGAGGCGTTCCCGCTGACACCGATAGTTTTCGAGGTAAGCCGAAGCAAGCCGTCATAGGTCATTTGGGTCGGAACTCCGTCAGGGCCGGTAACGGTGTCGAGCAGTCCGGCCACATAGAGATGCGTGGTTTTGAATTCGTTCGTGCCGTTGCTCCGCGCGATGTCGACTTCGTCCTTCACCCGGCCGAGTGAATCGAAACGCGTCAGTGTGCCCGCGAACCGATTCAAGGTGTTGGCGCTCGTAAAAACGTTCTCTGCCGTAAAGACGACGCGTCCGGTTGTGTCCACGACCGTTTCCGTGAAAGTTGATAGGTTCGGCACGAGGTACAGGGGCGCAATGTTCGCGGCGATGCCGCCGTAACTCCAGGACGAGACTTGCGCGCCGGTGTCGCTGCCGGTGCCAACGGTCGTCTGGCCATGGAGGGTGACGATCAGCCGGTCGGATTTGGTGCCGTCGGTCGAAGCGGTGAAGGTCTGGCTGCTTGAATTCCAGGTGCCGACATAGTAGGCAAACGAGTCCTGGCTGCCGTTGGGGGAGGCAACGGAAACGGGCTGGCTGCGCAGGTAGGTATTGGCGTCGTCCTTGCGGAAAAACTGCGATACAGTTGTCAGGGAATTGCTGTTGAAGAAATCGTTGCGCGTCGAGGTCATCAGCGTATGCGCCGTGCCGGTCGAATCCGTAAAGGAACCCGAGGAAAAATTGTAGCTCCAGGTGGTCTTCGCGAGCTGAACGCCGCCTGGAGCGTAGGTCACATGGGAATCAAGATAGGTGAAATCCGCCGCGTCATAGGTGAATGTCTCGTAGGCGCTATTGGCGGTCGAGGCGCCGGAGGGCGAGGTCGGCCCGTCGAGCCAAGGTCGCAGCACCGTCTGGACGAGCCCGGACGAGTTGTATTGGTACAAGGCCCACGAGCCGTCGTTGTTAATTTGGGACTTGAGCATCCCTTGGAACCCGCCGTTGCCGTCGGTCGCCGTGTAGTAGTCGTAGCTCGTCGTTAGGGAACCGACTTGCTTTTGGGTGAGTTCGTTGCCCCACGAAAATGCTGCGAAAGCCTTGGACCAGGGCATTGGCGATTCCTGACCCGTACCGGCGGCATTGGGTCCGGTCTGCAGGACTGTGGCGCTCGTTGTGCCGTTGTACGTCGTGGTAACATACCGGCTGGCGCTCGTTCCCTGGACGTGCCAGTCGGTCTGGGTCCACGTGCTGCCGTTCTTTGACAGACTTGTGTCCCAAGTGACGCCATCGTGCAGCCAGGTAATGTCGACCCCATTGCCGCCGTTGATTTTTGAGATCGTGTACGTCGCGACCGGCGAGCCTGCCAGATCATAGGGTCCATAAACCGGAATGTTGTGGTAGAGGCCACTGTATCCGACTATGGTCCTCGTACCCGGAAGCTGAGAACTCGGGTAGACGTCGATCTTGTAGCTGACGTTAGCAGTTATCGTCGATACGTTGAGCAACACCTCCCGCGACAAGACCTGAAGCAGTGTGTCCCCGGGCTGGGGGAAATTGAGGTACCAGTGAGGGCCGTTTGCATCACTTAAAAAGGTGATGACGGACACTTCATTTGGATCGACCGAATAGTAATAGAGCGCATTTGGAGTGAAGAAATTGCTCGCGCTAAAATCGGCCTGCCTAAACCCAACCGCACCTGCCGATACGCCGTTTCGCATTTTTCCAAGGCCGACAGCCCAAATTGGCTTGTCCGGCACAATGGAACCAGCTTCGCCACCGCGGAGGTCTTTACCCAGAGGAACCGAAATCCGCAGAGTGAAAGCCTTAGTGTTGCTCCCAAGACTGCCGTACGACGAGCCCGTCATGCCTGGGTAAGTATTAAGTTGCGCGCCATTGACCAGAATTGTCACACCCGGCCCTGCCACAGACAGAAACACTGTGCCGGCGACGGTCGCAGTATCGCTGCCAACGGCGCCGGCAGTCACATTCATCGTAAAAACGTAGTCCTTGCCAGGGGTCAGGAGCGCGGTAACCATGGCTCCTGTGCTGGTGTTATTTGTGTTCTGAACGTAGCTGTTGGCACAGCTGCTCGTAATCACCGTACCGGTGCCGTCTGTCACGCTCGAACTGAAGGTGCCTTGAATCGGGTAGCCGTTTTCGTAAGGGTACCAACGATCTTGATCGGCTGATGGAGAAGTCATCACCATGGTCGATTGGAAGTTCACTGGGTAATAGACAGGATTATCCATCTGCTGCGCATGAACTTTCGGTTGAAGGCAGCACGCTCCGAATCCCGCCAATAGGGCGATCAATGATCGCGTGATACCGAGCTGGCCACCACGGCCGCGATCACGGGGAAGCGCTTTGCCCATGAAAAACACCAGCAACGCTGCCAGCGCCGCGAGCGCCCACGGAGGCATCGCTGGGGTCCCGTCTTGCGCATCGACCGTGAGCGTGAAACTCGCGCTCGTCGGATTACCTAGCGCATCGAGGACGATGACTTGATAGGTTCCCGCACTCGAAGTCGTGGCATTGCTGATGACCAGCGCGGCACTGTTGGCCCCGCTGATCGTGGCTCCGTTGTGTTGCCACTGATAGGAAAAAGGCCCCACACCCGAGACCGCGATTGAAAAGGTGGCCGACTGGCCCTCGTTCACTGTCTGCGAGGCGGGCTCAGTCTGCGTGGCCACAGGGTCGAACGTGAGACTGATGCCACTCGTGTCTGCGGACAGGACATTTACGTTTGCCTGGCCATTGATCGCATAGTTGTCGGCATCGTTCAGCGTGGACCCGCGCACGAAAGAGAGCAGGCCGGGCGAGACCGTGAACAAGGCGACCAAAACCGTTTGGATCGTGTTTCTCATGGTCGGAGAAAGTGGAATCGTTTGGGTTTCCCCTAGACCAAGGCCCGTGCCTTTGATCGATATGCGGCAGCGAAGTGCCGCTCCCTGCAACCGGAGATACTCGCGCACCTGCGGCACGGGAGTTGTGATCCCAGGGGGTGGTCCGTTTCTCGGGGCATGCCAGTTGGATCCGCGTCGCGCGGTTCCGAAGAGAGCAAAGCGAGCCAAGGAAATTCTGGTCAATCGAAAACCTCGTCCGTCACACAAACTTAACAGAAGGCCTTCGCTTCGGGCTAAACTGCCACTTTTACTGCCAGAATTTTTGCAGATGGTGATTGCAATATCACCGCGGCGCAGGGGAGATTCGCTATAGTGCTCCCGTGAGAAAACGCCATTATTCGGAACCAGGGTCGCACCCTCAATCCGGGAATAGTGCGCCAACGCCAAGGCATCCCGGAAGATCGAAGGGGGCCAACGGCGAATCGCTGAAGTCCCGGTTGCAGTCTTGGTATGCTGGCAAACGCCAGGTTCTTTGGTTCGGCGTCAAGTTTGCAGCCATGATGGCTCTTTACTACGGCCTTTTTCTCGTTCCGATTTTCGACCGACTGCTTTACGACTACCTCTGTGCCACCGCGCGCCTCTCCAGTTCCATTCTCAACTGGCTCGGTCAGGGTACGTCCGTTTCTGAAGTCACAATCCGCTCGGCCCACTATGCCCTCACAATCCAACGCGGCTGTGACGCCCTGGAGCCTTCGTGGTTCTTTTGCTCTGCCATTTTGGTCTTTCCGTCGCACTGGTTTCGCAAACTTCCCGGCATTCTGGTGGGAACTTCCGTGATCCTGGTTTTGAATCTCGTCCGGATTGTCAGCCTCTATTTAATCCGCCTCCACTCCCCGGGTTTTTTCGACATCGCCCACTTGGAACTCTGGCCTGCGGCTTTCATTTTTGCCGCCATCCTCCTTTGGATCGGCTGGATTGGATGGATCAGACGCAATGATCCGCTCAGACCCAATGAAGCGGCATAGGTTCGTCGGGCGTTTCCTTTTCTTGTTCATCGCCGTTTATGGGCTTCTCGTTGTGCCATGGCCTGGCTTTTACCGAAACTACGAGCGATACTTTCAAAAAGTCTGCGAGGTGGCCTTTATTGGGAATGGTGACCGCCGGATCCTGCGGTTTGAAGAGGGACACGACGCGCGATTTCCCATTGCCATTGAAATCACATTGGCAAACCGCGATCAGCTGGATGCCAACGGTCGAGGCCCAGTCAGGATCTTGGGGTTGGATGCCCGTGGCATTGGTTTGACGCCGACGGCGTTGATCCTCGCCTTGACGCTCGCAACCCCCATTCCGTGGCGCCGACGGATCTGGGCGTTGTTCTGGGGACTCCTCCTCGTTCACGTCTTCATCCTATTTTCGGTGGGCTGCTATATCTGGAACCAATCGACCGAGATCGGACTTATCACCCTGTCGCCATTTTGGAAGGCCATTGCTGGTGGACTCGAAGAAACATTGGTAACTCAGCTCGGCGCGAGCTTTGTTGTGCCCGCACTGGTCTGGATCGTCGTCACGTTTCGGTTCCAAGATTTGAACGAGATGCTGGGCTCATGCGACTTCACTTCTGGCCAGCGGTCGCCGGTTTCCAGCACGACTCTGCATGAGCAGAACAATCGACGAGGGGATCAAGGGCCGTGAAACGTAATTGGAGCGACCAAGAACTCGAACATCGCTTGGTCCGCCCCGGCAAACGCCAGGTTGTCAGTTTACGGCAGCAGCGCGCAACGGCCGGAACTCTCCGGGATCAATCCGCCGGTTTTGAGGCCAGAGGCAATCGCAGGTGTGAGCGTTGTGAGTTTTTGCGAGGTTGCGATTGGTTCGTTCGGAAACCTGTCGTATATTGAACGCCTTCCGGTCCCGATGAATCGGCCGGCGCTTTTCTCCCGGGGGAAATCGTTGAACGTCCTCGATATCCCAGAGCCGGTGAACGCTCCCGGCGGCGTTCCCATGCCGCTCACCGACCAGCCGATGAGATAAACCGTCACCGCGGAGCCGACGGAGCTCTTCCCGGAACTGAATTCTTCGATCGCGGCGCGTTAGACACTTCCACTATAGCTAATGCCATGTGCTGGCACGATCTTCCAGAACGCGTCGGCCTCCTCCGGGCTCACCAAGTTCAGGTAATGTTTCTTAATGATCGCCTCTGAATTGCCCGCTTGGAGGGCCGTGTCCCCCATGCTGCGAAACTTGGTGACATGCATAGAGATGAAGGTGTGCCGCAACCAATCGTGTCCGAGGGAGAATTCTTTTCGGACCTCCGCCAGGAGGTTAGAGGCGCTGCTTGGAATGATTGGATAGCGGTCGATCGGGTACCGCGTGAGCCAGGCATTGAGGCATGGC
>Ga0182027_10006309_pt1 | contig 17804 bp, 15 predicted proteins | sample 712E1DmetaG_FD_121300 | JGI IMG/M metagenome (GOLD analysis project Ga0182027, IMG submission 121300) | Permafrost microbial communities from Stordalen Mire, Sweden - 712E1D metaG (Illumina Assembly) | ecosystem: Environmental > Terrestrial > Soil > Wetlands > Permafrost | place: Sweden... | reverse complement strand
TTCGAGATTCTGCGTCCCTGCGATTCCCGGATCGTAAAGATAGCTCAGCGAAAGCGAAAACCCCGAAACGCGGTCTATGACGCCTGCGTAGGAAAGAATCGACGTGCTGAAGGTATTCTCGTAGTAGGAGGCGTAAGAAAGAGTGAGATCGTTTACGGAATCGAAGGGAATGGCGCCTGCATTTGATTGTGAGCCGCCGTCCCTGGCAAAAACGATGTCCGAGGCCCCGGAAGCAGCCTCACGCGGGGGCACGAATGTCTCACGCGTATTGTCCGAATAGTAGTTCCAGTCGGCCCCAAAAACATGCGCAACCGGCAGAAAGGCACACACACACAGCTTGAGCGCTAAACGGTTGCGTTTCATGTGATATTTACGGTCAACCAATAACGAATATTTTCGTTTGCGGGAAGAAAATCATCGACATTGCTTGCGACACGACCCGTCTTTGCGTCCTAAAATAGTTGATTTGCCGATGCCCGGGGGCCAGTAATTGGATGGACCTGAGCCTCCCGGGGCGCGGTGAAAACAAAAAGAGTCAAAGTCCTTGATTGAATGAAACCAGTCTTCTATTTTTACATGTCACGGGCGTATGGCTCAGCTGGTTAAAGCGCTGCGTTCACATCGCAGAGATCCCTGGTTCGAATCCAGGTGCGCCCATGTTCCCTTCGTGCCGCCGGTTGCGGCCCGTCTCGTTGAGACTCCTCCGAATTTGAAAGGCCTCGCAGCAAGCTGCGAGGAATCTTTCCATCCCTATGGAGCAAAAACATATCTATAGTCGCTCGCATTCCCCGAAGCAGAGCTTCGGGGAATGCGCTCGCTATGGGATTGTGGGCGGTCTCCTGGCGGCGGGCTGTTTCGTGTACGTCAATGCGTTTGCCGACTCTTCGTGCATTACCATCGATTCGCCGCGCCAGGGCGTTGCCGTCACGACGCCGCTGTGCACCGTTTCCGTCGCCGCTTGCGATCAGGTGGCCGCCATCGGTTTCACGGCGCATTTTGCCGTGCCCGACGCCAAAGGAGATACCGCACTCCTGCTGGGCCGCATAACCCATCCCCCGTTCAAGCTCATCTGGAATACCGACGACCTGCCCAATCAGCTTTACAAGGGGATGTCATTCTCGATCGACGCATCGTTCAAGAACGGGGAGCGGATTTCCCGTTCGGTAAGCGGCATTTTTGTCGCCAACAAAGCGGCCGTGTGTCCCGTCGCCTCCATTCCATTCTCCGGCAGCGCCGGCTTCCCCTTGTTTACTCGAACGGCATCAGGTTCACGAAGCCACCTTGACGTTCGCGTCTCGGCGTGCTGGAACCGCGAAGGCATACACTTTCTCGCCGAGGCGGAAGCACCGGCCATTTTCAACGGCTCGGCCAAAGGGGTGCTCGGCGAGGCGGGACTTGAAATCTGCATTGATCCCGCGCTTTCGCGCAAACCGTATCCTCCGCAAAACGCTTTTTCTCTCGTTATACCGCTTGAAGGCACATCGTTCAAGACGCTGTACCGCCCCATGCCGGGTCCCGGCGGCTCCTTCGATATAGCAACAAGTAAAGAACCATGCACGTGCCGGTACGAGATAAGCAAACTGGACGTGAAAGGATTCAGGGCGAGCGTCGTGGTCCCGCTCTCGTTCTTTGGCCGCGAGCTCCCCGATTCGTTCGGATGCAATGTGGTGGTCCGCTTGCCCGATGAGAACAACCAGATCGTCCGCCTGTCCTGGGTGGACGCGCCAGCGGGAGCACTGTACAGCCCGTATCTGTGGGCATCCGTTTTGTTGCTGCCGCGTCCGTTCTACAGCGACCCGCTCACCCTGCTGCTGCTGAGCTTCGGGGCCGGCCTCACTTGCACGCTTCTGATAGGACTCATCGTACTTTTCGTGCGCAGGAAATCGGTCTCATTCGAGAAATTCGAACAATCCGAAGAAGAGAAGAAATTGTCCGATCAGATTTATCAGATAATAGACGAAACGGTAACCAGAAAAGACATTACGCTGGGCGGCGTGGCCGAAAAGCTTTCAATGCCGCCGGGTAGGGTGGAAAAACTCATCCGTAAACACAAGGGAAAGACGTTCAAGGAGTTCATCACGTTCCTGCGGATCGAAATCGCCAAGGAACGTCTGCGTTCCTCGCATTCGAGCGAGACCTCAATCGCGGAATCGTGCGGGTTCAAGAACGTGGCCGAGATGGAGAGATATTTCAAGAAGTTGTGCCGGACAACCGCGCTGGAGTTCCGCAAAGAAAATCAGGTGGCCTAGCGACGTTGGCCAAGGCGGCGGCAGGGGCCGATTCTTTCTCACTCACTCCATACGCTGTTTCTGCTTAACGGAGCCTTTTTTCGAAAAGTAAAGCGCCTTCTGGATTTCGAGGTCGAGCTGGTTCTTGTCGTACGGTTTTGTAACCCACTTCCATATCTTCATTTCCTCAACGGCCTTCTGCTCCGCCGGATACCCGGACACGACGATCACGATGAGCGACGGTTTGATGAGCCGCAGGCGGGTGATCGCCTGGTGCGGATCGTCTCTCCCCAGATTCCAGTCCATGATCACCACTTCGCATTCTTCAAGATGCTTCTGCAGTTCGCGCACCCCTTCGTCCAGCGCCGAAGCCTCGCATACCGAATATTTGAACTCTTTCATGAAGAACCGGAGAATGCTGCGGATTTTTGGATCATCATCGAGCAGAAGCACCATGGTGGGCTTGCGGTTGAGCAGCACCACCGTGGTGTCGTGATCCACTTCGCCGCCTTCACTTTCGGGAATCTCAATTCTGAACGAAGTGCCGTGACGGTCGGTCTTTTCCACGGATATCCGCCCGTTGTGCAGAGACACAATCCGCTGCACAAGCGCCAGTCCCAGACCGGTGCCTTTGCCGGACTTCTTTGTCGTAAAGAACGGGTCGAACACCTTCTCCACGATTTCGTGCGGGATGCCGGTTCCGGTGTCGGAGAACCGGATCACCGCGGTGCCCACCTTCCCGTCGTTTCGTTCCGGGAAGCACTCGATGGTGATGGTGCCACCCTTTGGCATGGCATCCCGCGAATTGCCGATGAGGTTCTGGAAAATCCGTTTGAAATAATCGACGTCTCCCTGAATCCATATCGGTTCATCGGGCGCCTTGAGCACGATTTCAAACGGTGAACCCAGTTGTGCGCCATACAGCGGAATGATCTCCTCGAAGAAATCCTGCAGGTGGATGGATTTGTAATCGAGGAGCTTCTTCCTTCCCAGCGCCAGCAACTCGGAAATGAGGATCTTCGCTTCAACGAGCGTCTCCGAAATCACTTCCATGCGCTTCTTGGTTTCGGGATCGCTGGTGTCCTTCTCCACGAGGCCGGTGATATCGCCGACGGTCTGAAGGATGTTATTAAAATCGTGCGCCATGCCGCTCGCCAGCGTACCGAGTGATTCCATTTTCTGGTATTGATAGAGCCGGTTTACCATTTCTTCCCGCTGGGAGAGCGCCAGCTCGCGGTCGCTCACGTCGGTCATGATTCCTTCGTAAATGGTTCCCTTGTCCCCTTCCTCACGAGGTTGCAGAAGGCAGTCGACGAATTTACTCTGCCCATGGAAGTCTTTGATCTGAATGGTGTTCTTGAATTCCGTTTTGTCGAGTTTGAGGGATTCCTGACTGGCAAGGAAATCGAAAATGCTTCTTCCCGGAATCACCTTGGCGGGCAGCCCGAGAAGGGCATACGAGGTGCTGTTTGCCCACTGGAACCGCCCTTTCTCGTCGAGGGTAAACAGCATTTCGGGAAGCCGGTGCACGAGGTTCTGATACCGCAGCTCCGAGCTAATCACCTTGTTGATCGTCGTGTTGTTCTTGCGGGAAATGATGCCGGCTATCGCCGAAACCAACAGGAGCAGTACTACGCGTATTGTCATATCGGAAACCCACGAGTCGTGAGGCATTGCATTGTTATTCAACGCGTACACGTAGTAGGCGACGTAACAGGCGGCCGATATGACGCCGCCAAACAGAGACAGGCTCAGTTTGTTGTGAAGCGCCGTAAAAATAATAGCGATGAAATACATGCCGAACAGCGAGCTTCGGAACGGCATCGACGGCATGCCCATAAACGAATAGGACCACAACACGGCTGTCATGACGGCCACGTCCAGCACAACGAGGATAAAAGAGGAATAGGCGTGCAGCCGAGCCCTGCTGTATCTGGTAAGGTAGAATCCGCTGCAGGTGAGCAAAACGAGCACGGCAGCCATCTGCACTGCGAACGCGTGCACCGACAGTTCATCGAGGGAATAACAGTAGAAAGCAAGAAAAGAGTACCCAATTGCTATCCCAAGCCGGATCCACGAGCTCCACCGCTCCGACTCGATCTCGGCCATCAGAATCGTCTGAGTTTTCCCGAGAAAGTTCTTTTGGGTTTCAAAGGCCACTTGTCAACTCCACGCCTGCGCGCATGCGCCACCCACGCCAAAGCCGGGCACGGCAATTTCCCGCGCAGCAATTATATTGGCTGTGCTTGCTTGCGCATCCGGCGGTTTTAACGTGAAAGATTATACTATGGACAACCGCAAAAAGCCACACATTTCGGCGGCGGCGGCCACGGACAAAGACCTCCCGAAGCTAGGGATTCAATATAAATTGCCAGTCGAGCCGCCCCAATCTCTTTTTTGACGGAAAGCCCATGTCCTTTCGAGCATTGGTTGTAAATCCATGGGTCGCCGACTTCAAGCTGTACGACGAATGGATGCACCCCGTCGGCCTGTATTTCCTCATCGCAATGCTCAAACAGAACGGGGCAGACGTTCACTATATAGACTGTCTCCAGCGCCCGCTCGACGCGTTAAGCCGTGCCAACGGCACCGGCGTTTTTCCTCACCGCCCGTTTCCTAAACCGGCGATCTACGGGAACATGATGCGCCGCTACAAACTGTACGGTATCACGGAAAGCGACCTCTGCGCCCGTCTTTCGGGCATACCCGCGCCTGATGCCGTCTTTGTCGGTTCATCCATGACCTACTGGCTGCCCGGACTGCGGGAAACGGTGCGCGTGGTGAGGAACGCCATGCCGGCTGCGCCCGTGGTAATCGGAGGGACTTCCGCCCAATTGATTCCGTCGTCGGTTCGGGAAGCGTGCCCCGGCGCGTTCATATACGGCGGAACATTGTTCGATCAGCCGGCGATCCGCGCATCGAATATTCCGTATCTGTCAAGTCTCAAATCGCTTTCCGCATGCGATTCGCTGCTGCCTGCTCTTGAGGCGCTTTCCCGTGTGTTCCACGGCCCCGCGCTTGCGTCTCTTGGTTGCCCCTTGAGCTGTTCCTATTGCGCCTCACGATTCCTGCACCCCGACGGGTATATTCCGAGGCCCGCCCCGGTTGTGGCGGAAGAGCTGGCGTTTCTGCAGAATCGCCTCGGCGTGGGCAACTTCGCCTGGTACGACGACGCGCTGCTGCACAATAACGGCGAACACTTCCTCCTCGCGGCACGCGCGCTTGCCCGCGCAGGCGTCACAGGGGCCTTTCACACTCCCAACGGCCTGCACGTGCGTTGGGCTACGCCCGAGGTACTTGACGGAATGAAATCGGCGGGTTTTGAGACCCTGCGTTTCGGCTACGAGACCGGCGGCGACGCCTTCCTCCGGGACACGGGAGGAAAAACATCGAGGAAAGGGCTTGCCCGCGCCGTATCGGTTGCGAAACAGGCGGGATTCGGCGGCGCGTCGATCGGCGTGTATGTGATGGCCGGGCTTGCCGGCCAGACGCGGGACCAGGTCGAGGACGAAATGGAATTTGTGGCCTCGCTCTCGGTAAAGACGAAACCGGTATTTGTGTCCCCCGTTCCCCGCACTCCCCTGTTCGAACGTTATGCCGCGGCGCATCCTGTCCTCCGGCAGACGCCCCTGTCTCATAACGACTCGTATTTCATCACCCTGCTTCCCGGCTGGGACGCCCGGACCGTGCAGCAGGTGATGGACTTGGCAAAAGCGAAGAACGCCTCGGTCTCGTGAGGATGCTTCGCCGCGCGCGGGGAACTATAAAGTATTTTGCGCATACCGATGGCTATCCGAACCCCAACCATTTGCGCGGTACTCTGTGCGGTCGCGACCGCCGGGGCTGCGGCCCACGCACCCGGCCGCCTTGCCGAATTCGACTATGCCTTCGTGGAGAATCAATTGCGGTCCGGATCGGACAACCGCGTGGAATTCCAGCAATTGTCCGACACGCCCGTGGTGTACCGCGCCTGGGGAGTGTGGAACCTGCCGTATCCGGCGCCGGAGGTCGGACGCGTTGCGCTTGACTTGAGCAACTACGAGCACATTTTCCGGAATGTATACCAATGCCGCCGCATCTCCGAGCCCCGTGCCCGAATCAGGAGAGGCCAGAGCACGTGGTATGTTGAAGGACGGGCCGCCATTGCGAGGGTGTGGAGCATCGGCGTTGTCGACACTATCTCCTGGACCGATTCCACTCATCTCCGTTTTTTTGCCAGCCAGACCGAGGACCCGGTACTGGAGGCAAAATGGAGCAGCCAGCTGTCGGGCTGGCTCAACTACAGAACACACGGCGTGCGCCTCGCCGCGTTTGTCGTCCCGGCAGGCCGTGACTCGTGCAGGCTGGGCATTGTGGCCCAGGGATGGGTGTGGCAGCCCATGCCCCAGTGGCTCGTGCGGCTTGCCACCGCAATCATTCTTCCGCGGCTGCTCTCCGATCTCGACAAAGAGGTTGCGCGGCGGATAGCGGTACAGGCGCCTCCCAGCCCGCCATGGTACAAGTCCTGGTACCATGCGATACGACGATTCGTGATTTTCTAAGAGGACGAAAGATCCACCACAGCGACACAGAGGACACGGAGAAAAAGAAAGCCGGGAGAAGAAAAAAAATGGAACAAACCATCGATGTTTCGCTGCCGGGAGGCACAAAAGTGGAAGCGACAGTCCGGGGCTTCACAATTACGACAGATCAACCCGAGGCCGACGGAGGAACCAACGCCGCGCCGTCGCCTTTTGAGCTGTTTCTCACGTCTATTGCCACGTGCGCCGGATACTTCGTGGCATCGTTCTGCCGGACGCGGTCGATTGCAACCGAAAATATCCGGCTCACGCAGACGGTATTCCGCAATGACGCCACGCACTTCGTGGAAAGAATCGATATTGCAATCCTGCTCCCGCCCGATTTTCCCGCAAAGTATAAAGAGGCCGTAGTCCGCGCCGCGGAGTCCTGCACGGTCAAGAAGCACCTGGCGGCGCCGCCAGTCATAGTGGTGAGCGCCATGACGGCCGGCGAGTAAAGAACAATGGCCATAGGCCGTGGCATGTCTTCAAGAAAACGCCGTAGGCTTTTCTCAAATGATCGTTCGTGCCGCACAATATCACCCGCGCTGTGACTCATGAGCATCGCGCACGGTTTTTACGTAGCGTGCGCGAACCCGCTGGAGAAATTCGAGAAAAGCAGGCTCGCGGTAGTCGGGAAACGTCCACGAAAAGAACCGGTAGATCCCTTTGCGGTAATGAAGCGTCACCTCCGCGAAAATTCCCTGTGAGAGGTACACACGGTGATAAAAATCCTTGGTGCTCGCCAGCACGAGCTTGTCGGCTGCAATATACCCCGGGTCTATGTTGACGGTACGCCTGCCTTTCGCGGCATAGCGGCGTTCCAGGTCGTTGGTGAAGACCTTGACGTCCGCCAGCGCTTCGCGTTCGGCCTGAGTTTCAAATGTCAAGTACATCTTTGTGAGACCTTTCCCCATTTCATCACCGTAGTAGTCGGTAAAATCAAACGGAACCGGACCATAGGAAAAGTCAACGGGGCCGAAAAATCGAACCAGGGCCGAAGTCACCTCTGCCACGCGCGCCTCCGGCGCGAACGTGATCGCCGCAAACGGTTTGATCTTGTCGGGTGTCGTTGCCGTTCCCACCGCTACTCCTCTTTGCGATTGCCTGTGCTCCACGCCCCTAGGGCGTGGTCTCTTTTCAAGAAAACGCCGCAGGCTTCTCTCTCTCTCGCTTATGCATGCAGCACAAAATGATGATGTAACCGCACAACCTGCATTCGGAAAACCGGAAGTCTCCAACTGATGGGAAAATACATGCGGGCGGAATTCGCAATTACCTGCCGATTCTGATTTCCGCAGCGCGGAGCAAATACGATTTTATAGTTGTTACCTCAAACACAAAGGCTGCCATGCAATTTGTACTTACCCCGGAAAAGAAAGACGGCCGTCTCTTTTTCCATCTGAGCGGCGACCTCGATTACGAGGGTTCCCGCCAGCTCAAGGTGGCGTTTGGAGAACATCTCAGCCGCGGTGAAAAGGCTTTTGTACTCAATATGAGCGGGCTCAAGATCATTGCAAGCTATTCTTTGTCAACTATTCTCAAGCTGTCGTATATCGCGAAGAAAAGCGGCGCGACAATGGCGATCATTTGCCCGGCGGGAAACGTGTGGGACGTATTCTACGTTCTTGAAATCGGCAAGGTGATCCCTCTTTTTCCATCGGAAGACGCGTTCTGGCTAGAGGCGGGAAACAACACGCCATAGATCGTCTCCGGCGCCCGGCTGCCCGAAGATTTTACCTTGACTTCATGTCGCACCGGACGTACTTTAATTTCACCAAATTTGATAGAGCGTCCGGCAAGCGGGCAATGCGCGGAGCACTATCGTTTCTTCTCGCACTTCTCACATCAAAGGACAAAGGTATTGTTCCGGTCACTCGGTTTTCGCGGTGGCATTCACCCTCCCAGGTACAAAAACCCCACGGCAGACTCACCCATAGAAGTACTGCCGCCGCCTGCCAAAGTCATAATCCCGGTTCTACAGCATGCGGGCCCCAGCGCCAGCATCCTTGTGAAACGCGGGGACAGGGTGCGCCTGGGCCAATTGATCGCGGAACCATCGTCTCCTGATTCGGCAGCTGTACATTCGTCGGTGTCCGGCGTCGTGCTTTCGGTGGCGAACTTTCCCCACCCGCTGGGCGCGCACGTTCTCGCAGCGGAAATAGAAAATGACGGCCAGGATTTGGCCGTCGAAACGGCCGGCGTTGACACCCCCTGGAAAGAGGCCGCACCACAGGAAATTGTGCGGAAGATCTTTTCCTGCGGCGTTGTGGGAATGGGCGGGACGGGCGTTCCGGCCCAGGTGAATCTCCTTCCGCCGGCGAATAATCCGGTGGACACGGTTATCGTCGATTGCACCGGATGTGAGCCGTTCTCGGTCGCCGACTCGTGCCTCGTAAAAGAACACACCGACGAAATTCTTACCGGCGCCCTTATCGTCAGGAAGATTCTGGGAGCGAAACGGGCAATCGTCGTGGCGGACAGTTCCGCCGCCGATGTTGCGTCCTCACTTTCGGATGCGTGCAAGGATGAGAAATTTCGCGATCTTTCCGTCGCTGTGGTAAAACCGAAATACCCGCAGAGCGACGAGAAGATTCTTGTTCGTACATTGACAAAGAGAGAAATTCCCTCAGGCGGGAATCCGGCGGACGCCGGCTGCACCGTGCATAGCGCCGCCACCGTTCTCGCCATCGTGCGGTCCGTGCTGAGCGGCACTCCCCTGTACCAGCGTACCCTCACTGCCGGGGGACCCTGCGTTTCCACACCCAAAAACCTCCTGGTTCGCCTGGGGACGCCGGTGAGAAACGTTCTCGAATTCTGCGGAACGGACCTGCAGCGCGCAAAGAAAGTGGTGATGGGCGGTCCCATGCGCGGCAGCGCCCAGGCGGAACTTGACGCGCCGGTGATCAAAACCACCTACGGCGTCTTCGCCTTTGATACGCTTGTTCCGGGCGTACGGAACTATAACTGCATCGGCTGCGGCAGGTGTACGCGCGCCTGCCCCATGCGCCTATCCCCCGCCTATCTCATGCGATTTGTTGACAAGAACAACATGGTTGACGCACAGCAATGGGGCGTTGAGGACTGCATCGAATGCGGTTCCTGCGCCTACGTGTGCCCGGCAAAAATCAATCTGGTCCACTTTATGAAACTGGGAAAATACCGAGTGAAAAACGCCGCAGCGTCCCGCGCGGCGCCGGGAGCAGCGGCATGAACGAATCCGTTTCCGAAAGCCCGCAACCTCTTTTGCACCTTTCCACGCCGCCCCACATCCGGCAGAGCGAAAGCGTGCACACCATCATGCTGTCGGTGCTCATCGCGCTTATCCCCGCGTTTGTCGCGTCGGTGGTGTTCTTCGGGATGCGCGCACTGGTTCTGACCCTGGTGTGCACCGCCGCCGCCGTCGGTACCGAGGCGCTCCTCTGTATCCTTTTTCGCAAACAACTTTCTACAAGCGATTTGAGCGCGGTGGTTACGGGACTTCTGTTCGCCTTTACCCTGCCGCCGCACCTGCCGTTCTGGATGGGAGCCGCGGGGAGCGTGTTTGCCATTGCTGTTGTCAAGATGGCCTTCGGAGGGCTTGGCAACAACCTGATAAATCCCGCCCTGGCCGCCCGCGCATTCCTCATGGTGTCCTTCCCCGCCGCGATGACCTCGTTTACCGCTCCCGCGCACGGAACGATGTTCGGCTTGTCCAGAGCGCTCGACGGCGTCACCGAAGCCACCCCGCTTGTCTACTTCAAGAACGCTCTGGCAACCGGCAATTTTCATCCGCTCGACCTTCAGGATACCATCGGCAGCCTCCTTGTGGGCAATGTCGGCGGAAGCCTCGGCGCCACATCGGGTCTTGCAATACTCCTGGGCGCAATATTCCTTTTGTATAAAGGCATTATCCGCTTCCGCACGCCCTTCTTTTTTATCGGGAGCGTTTTCCTGCTGTCTTGGATTTTCAACGGGACCGGAGACGTTTTCTCAACGGAAGCGTTCATTGTTCCCCTGTATCAAGGGCTCGGCGGCGGCGTCATGCTCGGGGCCTTTTTCCTTGCGGCCGATCCCGTTACCTCTCCCATGACCCCGTGGGGGCGGATTCTGTTCGGCATCGGATGCGGCGTCATCACCTTTCTCATCAGAAGATACGGCGGCTATGCGGACGGGGTGTGCTGGGCCATTCTGTTGATGAATTTCTGCGTGCCGATCCTCGACCGCTACTGCCGGCCCCGGCGCTACGGCGAAAGGAAGAAACGTGAATGACGTTGTGAAGTCGGCCTTCGCGATGATGGGCGTGGCGGTGCTCGCGGGGTTGCTCATCATTTTGACACATGCGTCGCTCAGTGCAAGCTCACCCGGCGGCGCGGCCGCTTCCGTTTCAAACGGGGTGATCATGGCAAAAGACAGTGCTGCGTCTCATCCGGCGGAGGTCAAATGACGGCTGGCGAATTCGGACGAGGCATTTTTGCCCAAAACCCGGTATTCCGAGTTGCCCTTGGCGTATGCCCGGCCCTTGCCGTGACCGCAACCATGGCCGACGCCTTTGTCATGAGCGGCCTGGTAATGGCCGTGCTTGCCGCATCGAACCTGACAGTTTCGATTACGCGGAACCTCATCACACAGCGAGTGCGGATTCCCTGCCAGATCCTTATCATAACCGCTTTCGCATCCATGGCCAACATGCTGCTTCTGGACAGGTCTCCGCATTTCAACGCCGCACTCGGGATCTACGTGCCTCTCATCGCGGTCAATTGCCTCATTCTCAACAGAGCGGACGCCTTTGCGGCCAAGAACAAACCGATTGCCTCCGTGCTCGACGCCATTGTTGTCGGGCTCGGATTTACCGTTGCGCTTCTCGCCTGCTCGATGGTACGGGAACTGTTCGGCAGTTTCAGCCTGATGGGCCAGAAAGTGATTCCAGGCCACCAGCCGTTCCTCGCGCTTACCACCGCGTGCGGCGCGTTCTTCAGCCTCGCGCTTGTCCTTGGACTGTACAATTACTTCATGATGCGAAAAGGAAAGGAAAAGGCATAATGAACGCCGGCCCGTTGCTCGAACTTTCCCTCGCATCGATCCTCGTGAACAACATCGTGCTGTCGCGTTGCATCGGCGTGTGCCCCCTGTGCAGCGCAACGGACAAGCTGCCGGGCGCTCTGGGTATGGGCTTGTCGGCCACGGTGGTGATGGCGATCGCATCGGCCCTTGCGTGGATCATCGACCACAGCATTCTGCTGCCCCTGAACGCCGAGTACCTGCAGATTTTCGTATTTGTCATGGTCATCGTGTCGCTCATCTTGATCGCGGAAATGGCGCTGCAAAAGCTGTCTCCGGCCCTGCACGAACGGACCGGGGCCTATCTGCCGATGCTGGCGTCCAATTGCGTTGTTATCGCGGCGGCGCTTATGGCGGTACAGGCAAATCCGCTCACCAACCGTCCCATGACGCTGCTGTCTGCATTTGTCAATGGCTGCGCCACGGGCGTGGGCTACACGCTCGCGCTCGTGCTGATGGTTGCGATACGGGAGCGGCTCGAGTACGCCGAACTGCCTCGTTCCCTCCGGGGACTGCCGGCCGCGTTCCTGAGCGCCGGGCTCCTGTCGCTTGCATTTCTTGGATTCACCGGCTTTCACGTTTTGAAGGGAATCGGCAGGTAAGCATGGCAATTACACTTCCGCTCCTCTTTCTCGGGATTCTCGGCCTCATTTTCGGCGCCGCGCTCGGAGCCTTGTCCAGAACTTCCTACGCCCATGCCGACGCGAATATCAAGAAGATCATCCTCGCGCTGCCGAATGTCGATTGCGGCGCATGCGGGTATGCCACCTGCGCCGATTTTGCGCGCGCGGTTGCCGAAGGCAAGGCCGAAGCCACAGGGTGCATTCCCGGAGGAGCAAAGTCCGCGCATGAAATCGCCGACATCCTGGGCATAGCCATAACGCCGCTGGACCCCCTGATGGCCGTTGTCCACTGCAAGGGCGGCGACAAAGAGGCTGCGCACCGCTGCGTGTACGACGGTATTAAGGATTGCCATGCGGCAATCCTTGCGGGCAACGGCCACAAGACCTGCGCCGACAGCTGCCTTGGCCTCGGGAGCTGCGTTACCGCATGTCCCTTCGACGCGATTCACGTGAGCACGAGCGGTGTCGCCGTCGTGGACCCGGACGCCTGCACAGGCTGCGGGTTGTGCGTTCACGCCTGCCCGCGGAGCGTGATCGACCTGATTCCCAGGGTGCACAAGATATATCTCTCGTGCGTCAACCACGACCGCGGTACGCGCGTCAAAAAATACTGCACCGTCGGCTGTACCGCCTGTACCCTGTGCGTCAAGGCAACGCCGTCCGGCGCCATCACCATGGGAAACAACCTTCCCGTCCTCAACTACTCCTTCGGAGAGAACTTCGTCGTAGCCGCGCACACCTGTCCCTCAAACTGCTTCGTCGATCTCGTCAAGTTTCGCCCCAAGGTGAACATCGACGCCCATTGCACCGGCTGCGGCGACTGCGTGCCTTCGTGCCCCACCGATGCTATCGCCGGAGAAAAGGGACGCCGCCATATTGTCAACAAGGAAAAGTGCATCGGCTGCGGCCTCTGCCTCAATACCTGCCCCGTCCACGCCATCGCCATGTGGGGCGGCCTGGGATACGTGGAGGATAGCAGGAGAAGGGTGATGAGGGCATAAATTCTCCAGCAACTTCCGCTATCAACTGTCTACTTTGAACTGCCAACTACTCATCAATTGAACATCCGCACGGCAAAGACATCACATTTTTCGGCTCAAGCCGTTGTTCGGCAGAAACACAAAGAGACGCCGAGGCCGCATGTATATTGTTGTAAAGGGGAAAATTATGAACCTTGGAACTCCGCCTGTAACATTTGCCCCCGAGGCCGCTGTCGCTTTTCGCGAAAGCCCGGTTCCTTTCGATCAAATAATCATGGACTGGCTTCGCGACAACCCTAAGTATCAAGAAGTGTCGAGGGACCGGACGCTAAGGCTGGTCACTTTCAAAAACCCCGGCAACCGCGACACCGGTACCAGCCCTTGTCCCGAATTGTTGCAAGCTGTCGCCGGGAACAGGCTTAAATGCCCGAAATGCGGCCGTCAGGTTCGGACCGCGGAGAACTACAAAGCAAAATTTACCGATAAGATTCTGGCCGGAGGACAACCATCAAGGCAGTTTCTGGGCGAAGAGGTGACTTTGATTTGTTACAAATGCGGTGCGGAGACCAGAGTCGATAATTGGAGAGATTTTCTGGCGACGTGATTAGTTTGGCTAGCTTTGCATTGCGGGTGCAGCGCGGGAAAAAAAGCGAGAATCGAGGAGCAAGAATACCAAATCAACACGCTTGTTTGTTTTCTACTCGCTACCCGCTTCTTTCGTTTGCGCGCACAATAAAAACACCCGGTTACAAAGACCTAATCTACAATGTTTCACACAGACGCACAGGGCACCCGTGCGCTCCGTGCAGCAAGTGAATACTGTTTTCAAACCAATCCCCCTGCTCGCCTGAACATACCAGACAGAGCTTCTGAAAAGACCTCCCCGGGGAGGTTGGTGGGCGATACAACTTTGTTTATATTCTTATCCCAGTCGTATTCCCCTGCCACGAGCATCCTACCTGTAAATTATCACTTCATTCCTGCATTCTATAACCTTATTGTCAACAAGCGCCTGTATAATCGCATCCGCCTCACTATCGTTTATCTTTCTTTTACAAATGCTTATTATCTGGTTCCGCAGAGTCTTCTTGTTCTTGGGTTTATGGCCTCTTGCATTGGTCAATTTTCCCTTGACCAGCGCATACCAGTCCTCGCCTGCCTTGGCCGCGACGGACCTGGGCGCAGGTGAAACCGGTTTCGCTGCGGGCGCACCCTGCTTGAGAAGCGGTATGTCCGCAATGGACGGCACCACACTGCACGGGGTGCCTTGCACCTGATTCAGGAAATCCGCAAGTACCTTGAACCCCGTGTCTCTTGAGATTATGTAGAAAAGCGAATCCGGGATCTCTTTTGAAAGTTTCCCGATAAAGTACGCGATGTGAAAATCCGCGGCGTTTTTGCCCTGGCCCTTTATTCCTATCAGCTCAAATTTCTCCTTGCCGAATTCCAGGGCAAGCCTGGTAAATTCGCTCGTGAACTTCTGGTTTTCACTGTAAAAAACCTTTATCAGAACATCATGATCGAGCAGCGGCCTCAAATCGTGCTTCTGAACATTCTCATAATCGATCAGGATGATGTTTTTCTTCATACATTCCTTTCACCTGGAACAGAGTTGGTTGACGCCTCGCAGTCCTTCTTACCGATTGCGACAAAGCCTTTTATATGGGTTACTTGTGCGAAGGCCGGGATTTGCGCAGGGAGAAGTTCGGGTAAACAGTGCAGCTTAAATATATCGTTCTATGCTCTTCAAGTCAACAAACTATTACATTTGTCATTGTTACAATTTCGTTAGTCATTTGTTTTGGGCGCCCCGCGCTAGTATTAAGTGGAAGACATGGGCGCCCCGCTGCGGTTGGAAGATAAAGCCTTGGGCGTTGTCCCGCTGCGCGGGGCCGCTCTCCCTCCGTGCTCGGCCAATCGGCCTCGTTGCCGGTCCGCCCTATGCCTGCGGCCGGGACGGCCGGCAACGCGCTCCAGCGCGCACTCCAGTCCAGCTAACGCGGCGTAGAAGAAGGTTGGCCCAAATGTCAACGTTGGCTTGCGCAATTTGCTTCCGATTTTCTTTCTGTCTTCCGCCATCAGCGACGCTACTTCAGCGAAACGGGCGGCCTGTCGAGAATTTGCATTGTCTTTTCTTCCGCCATCAGCGCTGCCCCATGGGGTCGGCAGATTAGTCCGCTCGCGTCGTTCAAGGCCGGCATCTTTTGAGAATTGCAAAAATGTCCTGCCGGACGCGTTTGCGAGCGGCCTGCCGGCCTCATGGGTATCGGCGGCGCTGCGGGCGCGGCGCTCTTTGCCTACTTTCTGTCGCTGCAGACAGAAAGTAGGTAGGGGCTCGGGGGGCGACGCCCCCGACTCGGTTGAAGGTCACGACAAATGCGGAAACACCGGACGTCGTATCGGTAGTATATTCGTATGATTACGGTTTCAGCCTGTACAGAGGCGCACTTCGTGCATATGAAAAGCAAAAACAAAGGGCGGTTCAGTAACCACCCGGGCTTTCCCGAACGCAGCCGCAAAGTCGATGAGAATATTCCCCAGGTTTCTCCATGAACATTCTCGCACAGACCTTCCCGGACTTTTCCGCTTCAGTCAAGATGCAGCAAGGAACCGGTTCGGCCGCCGCCGCAACCCTGTACCGCGACTTCTTCAAGAACGGCACTGCTTCTCCTGAAGCCATGGCCTACCTGCAACTGCCCGACTGCAAAATAGTCGCCCGCGAAAATGCCGACGTACTCAAGTTTGCCTCCCGCCTCGGCGACGGCAACATCATTGAATCGGTGATAATTCCGGGTAAAGGCCGGACAACGTTGTGCGTGTCGTCTCAGGTCGGCTGCAAAATGGGCTGCGCGTTCTGCGCGACCGGCGCCGGCGGATTCGTGCGCGACTGCACTGCCGAAGAAATCGTGTGGCAGGCCTTTGCCGCCCGTTTCGAACTGCGGCACGCAATCGACAATATCGTGTTCATGGGCATGGGCGAACCGCTTGACAATTTCGACAACGTCATGCAGGCGGTGCGGGTCCTCTGCGACCAGCGCGGACTCAACATCCCGCAGAGCCGCATAACCATTTCCACTGCCGGGCATGTTGAAGGCATCAACAGGCTTGCCGCTCCGGGAATGCCGAAGGTGCGTCTGGCGCTCTCGCTAAACGCCCCGACCGATGCGGTCCGCAGCGAGATTATGCCCCTCAACAGGAAATACCCGCTGCGGGCTCTCCGAAAAGCCTTGCGATCTTTTCCTCTCGGTAAAGGCGGTCTGTTCTTTGTGGAATATGTTCTTATCGCAGGAGTCAATGATTCCGCGGAAATGGCCGCCTCGCTTGCGGAGTTTCTGGCCGGACTCCCGGTCCGCGTAAATCTCATCGCCTGCAACAGGAACGATTCCCTGCCCTTTGGCCCGCCGGAAATGGATCAGGTGAAGCGCTTCCGCGATCGGCTCGTGAGGGAAAAACTGTTTGTGCGTGTGCGTCAATCTCAAGGACTCGGCATAAGGGCCGCCTGCGGGCAACTGCGGGCGTCACTGCGCGTGTAACGGTTTGCCTTTCTCCTCTGCCTTGCGTAGAAGATCTCCCGCCGCAAGCTCTGTTCCTTCCTCCGGCTCCACAATCACGATTTTGTTCGTGAGCGCCCGTTCGATAGCGCTCCCCTGCATGTCCCGAATCTCCCGGATGGTCGCCTCGTAGGGCATTCTTTCTTTCCGAACTGGCAGCACATTGAGCCGGTCCCCTTTGTTAAAGGGGTTCTTGACGTCGACAACTGCGCTTTTTCCCGCGATAACCTCCCGCACGAGGCCCACAATCCGCACGGCGGGCAGGGGCCGGCTGTCTGCCACATCCTGCAGCATGTACTCGCCCGCGTAGAACCCGGTGGTGTAGGGCCGGTGGTCGAGCCTGTCGAGTTCCTCGCGCCATTCCCGCTTCACCGCATACTCGCCGCCCCGCGCAAGGCTGTCCAGCGCCGCCCGGTACACCTTGACAACAGAGGAAACATAATGCATGCTCCGGTTGCGGCCTTCAATCTTTACAGACGCAACGCCGGCGCGAACGATGCGGTCGAGGATGGGCAGACAGCACAGGTCTTTGGAGTTGAACACGAACGCCCGCGCCGGCGTGCCGGACTCGGCGTCGTTTTCTTCCACGGTGTACCATTCCCCGCTTTCGGTCTCGTTGTCGTACAGAGGCGACACGCGGTAGCGGAAGCGGCACGGCTGAGGGCAGTCGCCCCGGTTGGCATGCCGTTTCGCCGTGTACACGCCGAGCAGGCATCTGCCGGAGATCGACACGCACATGGCGCCGTGAACAAACACTTCCATTTCCGTTTGTGAACCGCTGCACAGCGCCTGAACCTGGCCCAGCGTGAGTTCGCGCGGAAGC
>Ga0182027_10006307_pt1 | contig 17809 bp, 10 predicted proteins | sample 712E1DmetaG_FD_121300 | JGI IMG/M metagenome (GOLD analysis project Ga0182027, IMG submission 121300) | Permafrost microbial communities from Stordalen Mire, Sweden - 712E1D metaG (Illumina Assembly) | ecosystem: Environmental > Terrestrial > Soil > Wetlands > Permafrost | place: Sweden... | reverse complement strand
CCCGAGCATGATGGCGCGGCTGAAGGGCGCCCAGGCCGCCAGCGAGAGGCTGAGGGGAAAGCCCATGGCGAAACCCATCAGCAAGCCGACCCGCAGCGCGGTGATGGGCCCCGGCCCGAGGGTGGCGCGCACGGACGCATACACCCACGTCAGAATGTAAGTCAGGAGGAACAACGTAGCGAACCAGTACACCACGAAAAGCGGATAGCGCGGTTCGGATAACAACAACCTGTGCAGCTTTGCCTCTTCGTATTTCGAGGATAGGATCACCATGTTGATGATCGTGCTCCAAATCCCCCACACAACGCCGCCTGCCAGGGTACCCAGAGCGACACGACGTAAACGAACTGTAACCATAGGGGAGCCTCCTCTCACCAGGTCGTCCCAGAGAAATACCTTAGTTGCCCGGCATCGTACCGGCGGGCGGAAGCGGTGTCAAGTAGCTTGAACTCTTACTTGCTTGCGGGCACCCGTGAAAACCGATATTCTGATTTCTGCTGAACTATCCCGCAGGCTTTGCCAATCGTCGCCGCCTCGGATCGAGAAGCCATCGCATGAAGCGAGTTCTGATTCTTCACTACCATGAAATCTGGCTGAAGGGGGGTAACAAGAACTACTTCCTCAGCCGATTGCGCGCCGCCATCCGCCAGAGCCTGGAGGATCTGCCGGTGGCATCGCTGGAGAGCGTCTCCGAGCGCCTGGTCCTTACCCCCGGCGATGACGAGGCGCTTCCCCGCATCATTGAGCGCTTGCGCCGGGTTTTCGGCCTTGCTTACATTGCCGTGGCGCGCGAGGTGCCGAGCCCGGTTGAGATCCTGGGCCCCGAGGCGTGCGAGATGATGGCGGAGGCAAACCCACGCAACTTCGCCGTGCGCGCCAAAATTGCGGACTCGCTTTACGGCATGAATTCCACGGAACTGGAGCGCGAACTGGGCCGCAGGGTATTGGAACACCTGCGCGCGAGTGATGCGAGCGTGCGTGTCAAGCTCGATGACCCCGAGGTGACTTGCCAGGTGGAGATTATTCCCGGCAAGGCGCTGATTTATGCCCAGCGCGTGGCGGGCCCCGGTGGATTGCCAGCGGTGACAGCCGGACGCCTGGTGGCGCTGCTTTCCGGAGGGTTCGATTCTTCCGTGGCGGCCTACAAAATGATGCGCCGCGGCTGCCACGTCAACTTTGTTCATTTTTTTGGCACTCCTTCGCCCTCGCGCAATTCCTCCACGGGGGTGGCGGAGGACCTTGTGCGCACGCTTACGCCCTATCAATTTACCTCGCGCCTGTATCAGGTCCCCTTTGACGCCATCCAGCGCCAGATTGTGGCGGGCGCCCATGAAAGCTACCGGGTGTTGCTCTACCGCCGTATGATGGCGCGCATTGCCCGGGAGATTGCGCGGGCGGAGCGCGCCCTCGGTCTGGTCACCGGCGACAGCGTTTCGCAGGTGGCATCCCAGACCCTGCACAACCTGAAGGCGATTGATCAGGGGATTGACCTGCCCGTTTATCGCCCCCTCGCCGGCGACGACAAAGAGGAGATCCTGCGGTTGGCGCGGCAGATTGGGACCTACAAGATTTCCTGCGAACCCTTTGAAGATTGTTGTCCGCGCTTCATGCCGCGTTCGCCCGCGATTTTCGCGCGCCCGCAGGAGCTGGATGAGGCAGAACGCCTACTGGATATCGATGCCTTGGTTCGCATGGGGCTGGAGGGCGCTACCTGCCTTGAATACAAATTTGAGCGGGGCGAGGTCACGTGGCGCCAAGGATCCTCGCGCCGGATCGAGAATCGCTTGAGGGTTAAGAAAGCTGTGGAAGGGCAACCGGTTCTCCACGATGCGGCTTCCAACTGATCGTAGGGCCACCCTTGCTGCCGGGCTGGAGAGCTTGCGGAAAAACTCATTGGCACTGTCATTCTGAGGAGCAGCCGCGACGAAGAATCTCTGTATTTGCTTAAAAATTCAAACGCAGGGGTCCTTCGCTGCGCTCCGGATGGCAGTACTGGAGCGCTTTTTCGCAACCGCTGAAGCCCGGCACCAGGCTAAGAATCAGGACACTATCCCCGTTGATGTTCGTTGACGGCTCACGGAGCGATTCCTATAATTGGTTGCGTCAAGCGGAGTCATCAGATGATTAAAAGAGTTCTCGCCACCCTGCTCGTGCTCTTTGCCCTTCCGGGATGGCTCCCGGCGCAAGAGGCGAAGCCCGGCACTCCTACCGCCCCGGTGGAAACCCCCACCAGTCCTACGACTATCAAAATCCCTGTTTACCTGGTCGAAGTCCCCTTGTCGGTGACCGACAAGAAGAATCGCCCGGTCATCATGATGACCAAAGATGATTTGGACCTTTTCGAGGACGGGAAACCACAAACCATCCAGTATTTCAGCCGGGAAACGGACTTGCCTCTGCGGATTGGTCTCCTCATCGACACCAGCAATAGCATTCGTGAGCGCCTGCGTTTTGAACAGCAAGCGGCCACCGATTTTCTCTCCGACACGATTCGAAGGGGAAAGGATAAAGCTTTTGTGGTGGGGTTCGACGTGGAGTCAAAACTGGTTCAGGATTACACGGACAACGTGGAGCAACTCGCCGGCGCCATCCACGGCTTGCAGGCGGGAGGCGTTACCAGTCTCTATGACGCGATTTACTATTCCTGCAAGGAGAAACTGTTCTTTTTCCCGCCTCCGGAGCCCTATCTGCGGCGCATGATCATCGTCATCAGCGATGGAGACGACAACCGCAGTGAACACTCACGCGAGGAAGCGCTGGCCATGGCGCAATGGGCGGAAGTGACAATCTTCGCCATCAGTACCAACCGCTCCGGAGCTGAGCAGAAGGGTGATAAGGTGCTCAAGCGGCTGGCACAAGAAACCGGCGGGCGCGCCTTCTTTCCCTTTGAAGCCAACGACCTGGCCGAGGATTTTCGAGCGATCGGGCGCGATCTTCGTACGCAATTCCTGATCAGCTATACCTCCACGAATACCGCCCGGGACGGAAGCTACCGCCACGTTGAGGTTGATCCTGTTGACAAGAGCCTGCACGTTCGGGCCAAGTCGGGTTACTTCGCCTATACTCATTAACGGATGCTGGGCGGCGGGCGCATGGGGTCGGGGCCCTCATCCTCGGTTCTGCAATCCAGCGAACTTGCCCTTTAACTTTCAGGTGCGTAATATCCGCGCCGGGCGTTCACCTTGGCGTCCCCAGTACGAACTTTGACTTCAATCTTGCGAAAGGTCCCATCGAGTTTGGTGTTGGTGGGCGTGTACCCCAATAAATACTGCGTGCGGAGTTCGTTGGCAATCTGCTGAAACGCCACGGAAGTATCATTCGAGTTTTTGGCTTTGATCACCCGGCCACCGGTTTCCTCGGAGAGCTTCCGCAAAACCGAATCGCCGCTAAATCCGAGCCCGCGTCCCCCGTAAAATGCCACATCGCTGATATCGATCGAATAAATGATGATGTCCGATTTTTGCGCCGCCTCGAGCGCCGTTTCCAACCTGACTTTGCTTCCCTGGTCTTCACCATCGGTCAGCAGAATCAGAACTTTGCGGCCCACTTCATTTTTGAGCAACTCCCGCGCCGACAGGTAGATGGCATCGTAGAGGTGCGTCGCCCCTCCCGAATCACCGGAGGGATATGTTCCCGTGGTCCGAACGCCTCCGCCATTGATCTCCGTTTCGTCAATGGCCTTGTCAAGCAAGTGCAGGTCGGCGGTGAAATCCTGGAGCAGTTCCACCTCCACGTCGAAGTGCATGACGAAGGTGAGGTCCTTGGGTCGAATGACTTCCCGCAGGAATGCTTCCGCCTCACTTTTCTCCACATCGAGCACGCGTCCCTGGCTGGGACTGGTATCCACCAGGATTCCCATGGTCAGCGGCGTGTCGGCTTCGCGCGCAAAATAACGGATGACCTGCGGCTGCTGGTCTTCCTGCAAAATGAAATCGTCTTTGTTGAGGTCGGGAATCAATCGGCCGTTCTTCTGCCGCACCACGGCGTAGACGTTCACAACCTCTGAGGTGACCTTCAGGGTTGTGCCGGGCGTAGGAGGTTCTTGCGCCTCCTGCGCGCCGGCGAAGGAGGCTGTCCCTAGCAGAATGCAGAGTGAAAAGAGGATATCACGCATAATTCTCAGACGATGTTGGGAAGATGCATTTGAGGTGTGCATGGTTGTCCTTGGGGCGCCCTTTGCCCTTCTGCATTGGATGCAAACTAAAGTCGGCGCGTCAGACCCGCTTTTCGGCCGGCTCTTTCGAAAAAATCCTTCGGCCCTGCCACGGGCAATCGAGTTTACGTTGAAAGTGAATTGAATTGACCGCGTACCATCATTCTACCCGCATATCCAGCGGTTCCTGGCAGTGTTCGGTGATTCAACCAGGGTTGAAACCCCATCGCGGCCCCGCGCCATCATTCCGAAATTCTCATCGCGTTTCACTTTTTTCATCGACAAATATCACTTTCCTCTTGACAAGATAATTTTGTAACTCTATACATGATGAATGAACACGCGCTCCGTCAGCAACGCTGGCGGAAAATCTAAAGAGTTCGGAGGAGAATAGAATGGCAGCGAAAAAGAAAGCCAAGAAAAAGAGGTAAGCCTCTTTCGGAAATTTGCAAGGAACTCAAGGGGGTGCAGCGATGCACCCCCTAAGTTTTTTTGGGGGAGGCTCTTTAATACCTTAACCGCAGGGCAAGACCACGTTGCAAGTCCATTCCAGCCTGTATCCGCGCGCCTCTGATACATCTTCTTCTCCCCGGTGAACTCACTCTTTCAGCTCTTTTTCCGGCGCCTCCAGCGCGCGCGGCGTCTCATCCACAGGTTCGAGTGCGGGAATTTCCTTCCCCGTGGCTGCGCCAAGCTCTTTGAATCTCCGCGCCGAGACCAAGAGGCGGGATTCCATTGAACCCGCGGCATTGTTATAAGAGTTCACCGCCCCCGTCAGTGAGTTGCCTACCTCCTGGAAATGTTCTAGAAACGTGCTGATGCGGTCGTAAAGTTGTTTGCCGAGGTCACTGATCTCCCTGGCGTTCTGAGTAATCTTCTCCTGCTGCCAGAGATAGGCTGCCGAACGCAACAGCGCGATGAGCGTCGTAGGGGTTGCCAGCACCACTTTCTTCTGCATCCCATCGTCAATAAGTTGAGGGTCCTGTTCCAAGGCCGCGCTGAAAAAAGATTCTCCAGGCAGGAATAGCACCACCAATTCCAGTTCGGGACCCACTTCCTCCCAATACTTGCGTTCGGCGAGCTGTTTCATGTGGCCGCGCACCAGCTTCCCGTGAGTTGCCAGCGCTTTGGCTCGGTCTTCCTCAGACTTCTCAGGATCGACCGCGTCGAGGAAGGCCTGCAAAGGAACCTTGGCGTCCACCGCAATGCGGCGCTTGCCCGGAAGATAAACGGTCATGTCGGGCCGCTGCTGTCTTGATTCCGTGGTGATGGTTTCCTGTTCCGTGAAGTCACAGTGCTCCGACATCCCCGCCAGCTCCACGACTCGGCGCAAGGTAAGCTCCCCCCAACGGCCACGAGCCTTCAGCGGCGAACTCAAGGCGCTTGCCAGATGCTTGGTCTCTTCCTCCAGGCGCTTATTGGCCTCCCCCAGAGTCCGTAACTGTTCATCCAGGGTGCCATAAGCTTTTTGCCGGGCTTTTTCCATCTCCAGAATCTGGTGCTCGTATCGGCCCAGGGATTCCTTCAGTGGGCTGACCAGGCCGTCAATGGCCTTCTGCCGCGTTTCCAGGTCGCCCTTGGCTTGCGCCTGCAAGGTTTCAAACTGACTGCGCGCCAGGGCTATGAACGCCTGGTTATTGCTCTTGAGGGCTTCGGCGGAAAGCGCCTGAAAAGCCTCCAGCAGGGTTTTCTTTGCCTCTTCCAGAAGTTTCTTCTGCTCTTCCAGGTTCGCCTGAGCCTCACGCAGCTTGGTTTCTGCCGCCACGCGCAACTCGCCTTCCACCTTCATGCGTTCTCGCAACTGCTTGGAATCTTCGGCGGTAACCCTGCTGTTTTCGAGCTCGGTTTGCGCCCTGACCTTCTGTTCGCCCTCCTCCCGGAGCTTTTGCTGAAGCCCTCCCAACTCACGCTCGCGGCCATCCAGCGCGGCTTGGAGCGTGCCGAGGCGCGCGCGAACCTCCATGAGCGTGCCTTCCGCCGCCTTCACGCGACCTTCCGCGTCCACCTGGGATTTGACCAGCTCCGTCCGGCTGCGTCCCGCAGCCAGCAGCCACCCAATCGCCACGCCTAACACCACGCCAAGCAAAATTAACAGGATCTCATTCATCGGGATACCTCGTGTCCGTGGTCCGTTGTCAGTTGTCAGCGGTGAGCGTATCCATTCTTGCGATCAACCGACAACGGACCACTGACAACGGACCATCTAGAACGTCTCTTCATGCGCCGGGCAAATCAGCTCGTAATCACAATACTTGCACGCAAATCCTGGCTTGGGCGGAAACAACTGCTTCCGGATCTGATCGGCCACGGCGCGAATCTCACCGATCACCGCATCCAGGCTCTTGGGGGTGCGCACGGTGCGCACCACCTCATTGTTTGTCAGGCTATAAAATGTAAGCCGTGTGGGGTTGAGATGCATCTGGTCGCGCGCGGCCAGGGCATAGACCGAGAGCTGAAGGCTCTTGTCCGCATCCTTCTGGGAGGGTGGCCGGCCGGTCTTGTAATCCACCAGCTCCACGGATTGGTCGGGAAGGGGATTAATCTGGTCGATGCGCCCTTCCAACACGATGTCACCCAGGTCGAGCGCGAAGTGCGCCTCGGCGGCGAGGGGAAGAATCGTAAAGATTTCGTTCCGGCTCACGAAGACGCGCAGTTGTTCGAGCCCCGCCTTCTTGTAAGCCCGTTCCTGGTAATCATCCTCGAAGCCCGCGCCTTTCCAGATCTGCTCGAAGTGCGCCTGGAGTTGGTCGAATTTCACCGGCCCTTGCCGCCGCAGCTCAAAGTAGCGGCGCACGCACTGGTGCATGATGTTGCCGAAGGTCAGCGCCGGCTGGGGGCCGGTGGGAATCTTCAGATAATGGCTGAACATGAATTTCTGCGGGCAGGTGTCGTAAGTTTCCAGGGCCGAGGCGCTGAGCTGAAGCTTTTCCTCCGGTCTGATCACCGGCGTGCGGCTGGCCCACTCGGCGATAGGTGGATAGATTCCCGGCCCGCCCGGCGCATCGCCAAACAAGCTGCCCTGTGGTTTTGGCGCGGATGGTCGGTCGCGCGGCACAGCCTCGGCCGGCGGCGCTCCCGCGGTTTCCGGGGGAGCGTCCGGAACCTGGATGCGCTCAATGTCGCGCGCCTCCACCGTGGGGTTGGATGTCAGGTCGCTGATGAAAACCGAGGGTTTCTTGCCGGGCCTGGCAACGCTGGAAACATACAGCCGGTCCTTGGCGCGTGTAAGCCCGACGTAGAGCAGCCGGCGCTCTTCCTGTTCGTGGATGTTGGCGGGCGGCGGCGGTCCTTTGCGCAGGGCCTCAGGAAATTCGATGACGGGTTTCTGCTCGCTATGGGGAAAGCGCCGCGGCGCGACGCTCAGGATGAAGACCACAGGAAACTCCAGGCCCTTGGCGGCGTGTACGGACATCATTTGCACGGCACGCGCGCTGTTTTCGGGCTCCGGCGCTTCGATTTGTCCCCCCGCCTCGCGGAAATACTGAAAGTACTCCCAGAAGGCATCGAGCTTCCAGGATTCACTCCTGCCCTCCCATTTCTCCAGGAATTTCCGGAAGGCTTCCACATAGGCGCCGTCGGGATCCTGCGGCAGGAAGTGCAGCTCCAATCGGCCGATCAACCTTTGGAGCAGCGCCGCGACCGATGCGTGCTCCGCATATTTGTGCAATTCGCCCAGCAGGCGCTTTAGTTCCGGCCAGCCGGTGCCTTCCAGGCGGTTTGCAGCTCCCAACCTTTCCCACGATTCCAGCACATCGTAAAGCGAGCAACGGTCGCCGAGCGCCTGCTTGCGGGCTTCCAGGGCCAGCTCCTCGGGGAAATGCCATCGCGGCGTCAGGAGCACCCGCGTCAGGCTGATGTTATCGCGCGCGGAGTGGACGATATTCAGGTATGCCACCAGGTCGCGCAGGATGGTGGTGGAAAGAATCGACAATCCGCGAATGGCAAAGGGAATCTTGCGCCGGCGGAATTGCTCCACCAGCGGGTCGCGATGGTTGTGGGCGCGGTAAAGGACGGCGATATCGGCGGGCGGCGTCTTCTGCTGGATGAGCCGCGCCACTTCATCGGCAATCCACACCGCTTCGCTCAGGAAGTCCGGCGATTGCACCAGGTAAACCGGCGCACCCTCTTCCCGGGTGGTGCGAAGCTGGGGTTTGGCCTCGTAGCGATCGTTTTTCGAGATCAGCACCTCGGCCACGCGCAGGATGCGCTGGGTGGAGCGAAAATTGGCGCCGAGAAAAACTGTTTCGTGCCCGGGATACGCCTCGTCAAACATCTTGAAAGCGCCGTGCGACGCCCCGCGAAACCGGTAGATGGCCTGGTCGTCGTCGCCCACGGCGGTGATGTTGTACGGCGGCTTCACCAGACGCTTCAGCAGTTCCACCTGGGCGTAATTCGTGTCCTGGAATTCATCCACCAGCACATAGCGGAAAAGCTGGCGATAGGATTCCAGCACCTCCGGCTCGCGATCGAAAAGGCGAACCGTTTCCGGAATCAGGCTGCCCAGGCTCGAACTTCCCGCTTCCTCAAGCAGCTTGCGGCTATTGCGGAAGACGCGCGCCAACTCCTGCTTCTTCTGGACTTCCTGATAGACCAGCGTGCGCTCGGGGGCGTCCAGAGAGGAAGCCATCGCCTGATAGTCCTTCTCCATCGCTTCCGCGTAGCGCTCAAAATCCGCCGGTTCGATCAACTCATCCTGGCAGCGCGAAAAGAAATCGTTGAGCGAATGGAGAAACGCGCCCGGCTCAGCGAGCTTCTGGTAGAACTGGAGCTCCAGGCTTTCCATGCGCTGGCGGAGGAAGATCCAAACATCGACCTTGTCCAGCAGTGTGCGCTCAAAATGGCGCTTGCGGAGCACCTCGTAACAGAACGCATGAAAGGTGGAAATCCGGGGAAGAGTCTCGATTTCAGGCAGGCCCTCACGCACGCGGCGCTGCATTTCCCGCGCTGCTTTCTCGGTAAAGGTCAGCGCCAGGATGTTTTCCGGCTGAATCCCTGCGCCGGAGTATTCCTCCCGGCGTCCTGACAGAGTCGCGAAGTCGGGCAGCAGAGACGGTTCCTCGGCGGCGCCTCCCGCGCCCGTCAACAAGTGAACGATCCGTTGGGTGATGACGCGCGTCTTGCCGCTGCCCGGCCCGGCAATAATCAGCAGCGGGCCATCACCATGCTCGACGGCTTGCAATTGTTCGGGGTTCAGCTTGAACGCTGAGCTCATCAGCCCATTATTTGCGAAGCATCACCGGGAAGCAAGTAGCGGCGGCTTTACCCTGCCATTTGGGGCATCAGTCCATAGTCTTGTGAAGCACCACGGGGGCAAGCAAGCGAAGGAATGCACTATTCGGTCAAAGTCCGGTGGGGCTGGAGAAAACGAAATACTCAGAGCAAGATCTTTCGCGCAGTTTACATGCGGAGTTTTTTGAACAGCCCTTCGGGGATCGAACACACCATGAACATGATGATCCGCCAAAACCATGGAACGTAAACCACATTTTTGCGTTTTTTCACAGCGTGATAAATATCCCGCGCCACCGCCTCCGGAAGAGCCACTAGAGGCAGCTTCGCCTTTCCGAACACCATGCGCGTGTCGACGAAACCGGGTTTTACGGTGATGACGTGGACGCCGCTGTGGTAAAGCCGGTTGCGCAGGCCTTGAAGATAAGTTGTCAGTCCACCCTTGGCGGACCCGTACAGGTAATTGCTCTGGCGGCCGCGGTCCCCCGCAACCGAAGAGAGCGCGCAGATAAATCCGTTGCCCTTCTGCTCAAAATGGTTGGCCAGGATATTAAGGGCAAGCACCGATCCGGTGAAGTTCGTGTCCAGAATCCGGCGCGCTTCGCCCAAGTCCTTTTGTGCTGTTTCGGGATCTCCCAGGTAGCCGGTGCAGAGAACCACTCCCTCCAGCGAATCCCCGGCAGGTACGGTGCACGCTGCCAGCGCCGATTCCAGGGCCTCGAAATTCAGCACATCGACTCTCTCCGCGCGGGTGGTCACGTTGTGGCGCAGGTTCAGGTCGGCAGCGAGAGCTTGCAGCTCTGCCAGGTCACGCCCCGCGAGAATGAGGTCGTGCTGGTGCGAGGCGAATTCCGCCGCCAAGGCTCGGCCGATGCCGGCATTAGCCCCCAGGATTAGAACAGTCGGCACGAAAACTCCTTAATTGACGATTGATGATTGTCGATTGGCGATTGAACTAATCGAAAGTCATCGTCAATCGGCAATCGGCCATCGTCAATCGACAATCTTAAGCCGCCGGGCCAGCGACGACGAAAACAATCTCTTTGGGTCCAATTTTCGCTTGATGGCCCGGAAAGAATCGAGCTGGGGGTACATGGCGGCAAAATCCTCGGCGCGGAGCACCGCATCTTTCGCCAGATAGATTCTGCCTCCATGATCCAGAGTCATCCGATCGAGTTCGTGGAGAAAGGGAACGAGCCCGTGAGCGGCGGGAATATCCAGGGCCAGGGTGTAGCCGCGCAAGGGGAAGGAAAGCAGCCCGGGGCCGGCATCGCCGAAGCGCTTCAGGACGGCCAGGAACGACACGCGTCCGGAGCGCGCCAGCCGGTCAAGAATGGTGCGGAGCCCCTCGCGGCCGCTCGCCTGCGGCAGCGCGATCTGGTACTGCACAAAGCCGCGCTTGCCGTATATCCGATTCCACTGGCTGATAGCATCGAGCGGATAAAAGAACTTTTCCATGCTTACCAGTTGCCGCGATGCGGTGTGATGAACCGCGTAGTAGGCGGTATTGAATGCCTTCACGGTCAGCCGGTTCAAAATTACTGAAGGGAAATCAAGGAAAAGGTTCCACCGCGGGCCGTTGGGAGTGGCAAGTGGCTGCCGAACCCGCACCGGCAACTCGGCAGCTGCCGCGTGATTGCCCCGCATCAGGACGCTGCGGCCCATGGTTTTGCCCGTGGCGAGGCCATCGATCCACGCCACCGAGTAATCATAGCGCTCGTCGGAGGCTTCCATCGTCGCCAAGGCATCTTCGAGGTTCGGTGCTTTGTGAAAGTCCACGAAGACATAGGCCGAATCCACCCGCCGCAATTGCAACCGTGCGCTCAGCATGACCCCCGTCAGGCCCATGCCGCCCACCGTCGCCCAGAAGATATCGGGATGGGCCTCCGGGGAGCAGAGCAAGACTTCGCCGGTGGGAGTAAGTAGGCGGAAATGCAGAACGAAGTTGGAAAATGACCCGTCTTTGTGATGGTTCTTGCCGTGAATGTCCGCGGCAATGGCTCCGCCCACGGTCACATATTTTGTTCCCGGGGTGACGGGCAGAAACCAGCCGCGCGGCAGGAAGCATTGAATGATCTCAGCGAGACTCACCCCGCACTCGCATTCGAGCACGCCGGAAGCGCTGTCGAAAGAAAGGAAGCGGTTGAGCAGGACCTGCCAGATCACACCAGCATTTTCGTTCAGAGCGGCGTCACCGTAACTGCGCCCCAGGCCGCGAGGAATGTAAGAGGATTGCTGGCCCGATGCCAGGGTGGCTGCCACTTCACTGCGTTTCTCCGGGCGAAAAACGTGGCACGCTTCCACCGGGTAGCGCCCCCAGCCAGAGAGCGGTTTTGTCGCGAAGGTAGGTTTCATTCGGCTAAAGATAGATGATCAAAATAACGGATGCCGCCCACAAAAGCACCACCGAAAGCAATACCGGGTCTGTAAATAACGATCGCGTGGGATTTCCTCCATGCTCGCCATGGTGGATGAGATGAAGATAGCGGAAAATTCCGAACAGGACGAACGGAATGGTCAATTCCAACCGTTTGCCGGGGAATTTGCTCTGCACGTCCGGCGAAAGGGTGTAAAGCGCATACGTAACCACCGTTGACGCGGTGACGATGCCGATGAGTTGGTCCAGAAAGTAGGGTGAGTAATCCGCCAAGATTGCCCGGTGGTTGGAGGCGTTATCACCCAGCAGAACCAGTTCATGCCGGCGTTTGCTGAGGGCAATAAAAAGCGCCAGCAGCGTGGTGCACACAATCAACCAGGGGGAAATGGCAACTCGAATCACCAATCCGCCGGCAATCACGCGCAAAAGAAAGCCTGCCGCCACAATAAACACATCCAGCAGGGCAATGTGCTTCAGGAAAGTGGAATAGAGAACATTGATGGCGAGGTACGCCACCACGATTCCAAAGAAGCTGGTGCTAAGCCTCCAGGCCGCGATGAGACCAATACCCCCCAGGATCGCGCCAATCAGTGCCGCCTTTGATGCGCTGATCCGGCCGGAGGCAATCGGTCGAAGCTTTTTGGTGGGATGGTGGCGGTCTTCCGATGCATCGAGGATGTCATTCAGGACATACGTGGCGCTGGAGACCAAACAGAACACCAGCGCCGCCAGTATTACCTGCCGGCAACGATCCCAGCGCGTGAGGCTCTGGGAAAAAATGAGGGCGGCAAAGATAAACCCATTCTTGACCCACTGCTGCGGGCGCAGCGTTTCAACCATCGCCCGAAGCGTGGAGGTGCGACTGCCCCGTGGTGTTCCAACCGAAAGCGAAGTTGCCGGTGAATCCAATCCCACTCCCGGGTCACCGCTCGCATCGCAGTGCAAACCCATTTGGTTTCGTTGCCAAGTCCCACTCAGGTTAACTGAACGACCCTGGTTTTTCAATTCCAATTGAGGTGCGGTCGTTGCGTCAATTGGAGTGAAATCCCATATGAAGCCCCAGTCATTCCCGCGAAGGCGGGAATCCACTCCGTCATTGGCGCATTTCCAATGGCTCGCGGGGTAGATTCCCGCCTTCGCGGGAATGACCGCACCGAGGGGCGCCAAGGCGGCGAGCAATTGCCGGGCGGCTATCCTTGAAAACTAACTCCCTTCAAGATTATTTATGGCAGATAGTTCCTGATGGGTAAATCCTACGAGCTCCGGCTCCAGGGCGATGGCCATGCCGGTTCGCGCCCGCACGGTTTTTCTGACGTGCTGGGCCAGGGCGATTACATCCTGCGCCGTCGCGCCGCCCTGATTCAGCAGCACCAGCGGTTGGGTCTCATTCACCTGCGCGCCGCCGATGCGATAACCCTTGAGGCCACAGATCGAGATCAGAAAGGCGGTGGGAATCTTGATCCTGTCCTGCGCCGGAAAACGATTCTGCATCTCTTCCAGCCGCGTCAGGTCTCGCGGTGGGAAGTTCCGCCGCAGCATCTCCCTTAGGGCCTCGTATTCGGATTCGAGGAGTACTAAATTTTTGAAGAATGAGCCGGCATTTCCACCTCGCTCCTCACGCGGGAAGGGAAATTTCCGGTCGCGGATGGAAATGATCGCCTGGCGGATTTCGTGGAGCGAAGGCTGCTTGACGCCGCGCTCCCGGAAATAATCCCGCAAGTCCGGATAATCAAGCTTCGGGCCCCCATGCCTGGCAAGGCGCAGCGTCAGCCCCGCAATAATCAGTTTGCCGCGGGCCGTAGTGTTGAGGATGCTTCGCCGGTAGCCAAAACCACAATCGGCAGCACTGAGAACATGCGGCGCGCCAGTCGCAATCTCCAGCACCCGCGCCGACTGCACGACGTCGCTTGCCTGCTGGCCGTAGGCGCCGATGTTTTGTACCAGCGCCGCCCCCGCCTGGCCGGGAATGTGGGAAAGGTTTTCAATCCCCCACCAGTTGCGTTCCACGGCATGTTGAACCAGGCCGTCCCAGGTTTCCGCGGCATTCACTTCCAGAGTCACGGTCTCGGCGTCTTCATGCAGGACTTCGATCCCGCGGCACGCCGGATGCACCACCACGCCCTCAAAGCCTGAATCACTTACCAGGATGTTGCTGCCCCCACCGAGGACGAAGAGCGGCAGAGAGAGTTTGCCAGCCAGCTCCGAAACCCCACGGAATTCCTCGATCGAAGCGGCGCGGGCGAAATATCGCGCGGGACCGCCGATCTTGAAAGTCGTATAGGGCTTTAGCGGCTCTGCTTCTTTAATGGCCGGTCCTATGGCGCCAGATTGAGAAGGCATAGGGCGTGATTGTAACAGGTCAAAGGACGCGCCGTTCATGGCCCGCCCAATATTTTTCGGGCAACATTCTCTTGATGCATTTCCCCCTCCCACCGGTATTTGGCGGGCTGGCGCAGACCCTAAGAACCCACCGTCTCCCCCAGCCTGCGTCATTGGTATTCTCTCCTCCTTGAAGCCAGTTGGAGGACACAACTCCATAAGGTAGGTGGTAAAATGAGAGGAATTCTCTGCCGCATAGACCGGCTAGAGGCTCAGTAGGTAATCGGAGGCGGACAGGTTGCCGAAGCGGACGGAATTCACACGCTTGCCCACGATGTTGGCGAAATATTGGAGAATCGCCGCCAACTCCAAGACCGCTGGTTTTTCGCGTAGTTGCAGCCAATGCCGGGCGATCAGCGAACCGCGAACCAAGTGGAAGTAGAATATCAACAACCGCTCTTCACGCGAATAGTGCTGGCTCACGTTGGCAGCATTCTTGAGCAGATAAGTAAGGGCTTGGAAATCGCACTTGATCATCATCCGCAGGCGGGGGTACTCGACCGGCACGTTGGCTTCTTCAAAGGCTTTACGCAGGTCAGGGAACTCCAGGCGGTTGGCAGTAACCATGGCTTGGAAGTACTCCCGATCGAAGGCACGGCCAAGGATTCTTTGCACACTGACCTGTAAATAGAAAAAGAATAGCGCCGTAGAGAAGATCAGGACAAGGAGAGCCATGACCATCGTTTTCCTCAGTTAAGCTGCCGATTCTGCCAGGACTGCGCTAATACTGGAGCTATCTCGCCCCGGGCGGATCCCCTTGCAGGCATTGGCTTCCTGATGAGCTTAAGGTGAGTGGCCATGATCGGCAATAGTACGGGCGTACTATCTACCGTATTCAGCAGTTCCGTGAGATCGTGGCGGGTGAATTCGCACCGTGGCTAAGTTTGCTTCTTGAGCCGTTCTGGGTCGGGAAGGTCTGAGGTTTTCTTGGAGCCCTCCTGCAAGATTGCGAAGATATCTGCGATCCTGTTGCGAAAAACATTGGCAGCGTCGCTGACGACTTCCTCTTCCTTCTCCTTGAGCCGTTCGGTGATAAGATCCAGAGACTGCTCCGTCTGTTTGCGCATTTGAGCGGCGGAAACTTCCAGGAGATTGTCTGAGGCCTTTTGAAGCTCAGCCAGGACCTCATCACCCGTCGCGCTCTGGAAGGAACGCACGGACTGTTGGAGCCGGAAGACGACTTCATCGAGCAGAACACCTGTATCTTTCCGGAACTTGTCGAGGGAGGCACTGCTCGACTGTTCTATCTGTCTCTGATATTCCCAAAGGGAGTTCTTGGCTTCCATTTCGATTTTCTGGCCTTGACTCTCCAGACCGACACGGGCCTGCTCCCCAAGGTCTGCGACCGTCCGGGTGCTCTTTCCTACCTGCCGGTCGAGCGCCTCCGTGGCTTTTGCGACGATCTGCTCGCTAATGGTTTTGATCTGGAGCCCCGCGAGATCGCGGCTCTGTTCAGCCTGCTGCTGAAGCAATACGGAGATGGCCGCACGCTGTTTTTCCAGCGCCTCCTGGAAGTTCGCTTCCAGCTCTCGGAAGCTCTCTTCGCGGGACTCTTGCGCGATCGTCTGCAATCGAGCGCGAAACGCCTCGAGCCCTCCGGATGCTGCCTGGTTCAGATTCTCGACGGTTGACCGCGCCATAGTGAGGAGCTGTTTTCTAGCTTGATCGGCGAGGGTTGCCTGGAAAGCCTTGAGATCATTCTGGAGCTTACCCGTAAGTTGCTCGACTTCTTCGCGGAGAGTTTCGGAGGACGACTGCAGGAGATTACGCGCTACCTTCTGGAGCTCGTTCCCGGTCTCCTTTTCGAGGGTAAGCCCTGCCTCCTGAGTCAACTTCTTGAGGTGCTCGCTGAACTTGTCGGAAGCGGATTGAATAACTGCATTGAGCTGTGCTTCCGAATGGTCCTGCAAACGCGCCTGAAGTTCTTGCGACGAGGTTGCGAAAAATTCATCGGCTATCGTTGACAGTTGTTTCTTCGATGCTTTGCCATATATTTCGGTCGCGGCAACTGCTTCATCCTGGACACGCTGGCGGACCTTTTCTGCTGAGGCCTCAGCCAGTTCGTCTGCGATATTTTGGAGTTTTTGCGAGAATAGCCGAGCTGAATCTTCTTGCAGATGGCGTGCCATTTCTTGCAAGCCAGCTTGAAAGCTTTCGAGGGCCAAGCCTGAGCGCGCTGCTAGTTGCTTTTGATAGTCCTCGACGCCCGCCCGCAGGCTTCTTGCCGATTCCAGTTGGGCAGTCCTTAATTTGGAGGTTCCTTGCTCCGCGGCAGATTGTAACGAACCTATTGCCAATTCCGCGCGCTCAACGACGTTCTCGCTGAAGGCCTTGGCAGTCTTGCTGATTTCCTGCTCGGAGGATTGCCGGACCTTCCTGCTTTCCTCTTGCATCCGGTCTTGCAGGCTCTGAACAGATTGTTGCAGAGAGACCAAGGTATCCTGGGTTAATAATTGGGTTTGTTCTTGGAGGGATTGGGTCATCCGCCCCATCACCTTCCCGGCGGACTCCTGCAAAGATTTCTCCATCTCCTCGCGCATTGAAGGAACTATTTCCCCCGCCATCGACTCGATCCTTGCCGCCAAGTTCGTTGTCCCCGAAAGGGCGATTTGGTTTAGCTGCTCCTTGACTCCATCAATCATCTGCTCTTGCTGCCATTTCAATTCGGCGTACGACTTGAAGAGTCGGTCCTTCATCAGGATAGCGAGATTCTCATCAGCTTTTGCGATGGTCGCGTTAACGGTCTTCGAAACCGCAGCCAGGACCTGTGCCTGACACTCTGCCGTCAGGGTTGCGGACGTGCCTTCAACTTCCTGCCGGAGGTTGACGGTCAACTCTTGGAGGGCGGACTCCAGTGCCAGTTGGCTCGCCTTCCGGATCTCTTGTTCCGTGTCTTCGACCACTGATTTCGAATTCTCTTGCAGGGCTTCGAATCTCGCCAGCAGGCTCTCGAGGAGAGTGCGCGACGCTTGGACGCGGTCGGCGAGTGCGCCAAGTTTTTTCTGGATCAAAACCACCATTTGATCTTCTGTCCGGTTCGCCGCCTCCTGAAAATTAGCCTGCACCCGCAGGGCGAATTGATTCGTAAACCTCATGACCTTTTCTGAATAAGCTTTGAGACGCGTGTCGACGGCCTCATCGAGGTGTGTGGTGACCTTGGCTAGCACCGCCGCGGCAATCGCGTCTATTTTTTCCCGGGCAGTGCCAGAGGGGGCAGCAGATACGAGCGGCAGCGCGGGGGGGACGGGGAATGTCCCGGTTCTTGGCGGCACTGTCTCGGCAGGAGGCGGAGTGAGAATGTTGGCGCCGGAAGTTGGACTTGGGGTGCTGCGAGCGGGTTGGACAGGACCCGTGGTGGGGGCTGGAACAGAAGTTGCAATGGCCGTTGGCTCGGTGGGCATGGAAGTTCCGTCCAGGCCCTCGCCATCACGTCCCATGGGCGGTTCCGTCTCCCAGTCATCTGGGGGGAAAATGATGCCCCAAACGTTTGCGGCTTTGATAAGTTGAACGCCGATCTCCACGGGCTCACCGGGGGAGCGCCTCTTGCCGATGCTAACCACCGTGGCTGTCGCGCCAAGAGCCAAGCTGCGATTTTCGATCGTGACTACCGCGCCCGGAACCAACTCTTGAGTGGTTGTAATCTCCGCCCCGTGTTTGCTAACTATTGTGGT
>Ga0182027_10006306_pt1 | contig 17810 bp, 14 predicted proteins | sample 712E1DmetaG_FD_121300 | JGI IMG/M metagenome (GOLD analysis project Ga0182027, IMG submission 121300) | Permafrost microbial communities from Stordalen Mire, Sweden - 712E1D metaG (Illumina Assembly) | ecosystem: Environmental > Terrestrial > Soil > Wetlands > Permafrost | place: Sweden... | reverse complement strand
TTAGTGTCTCTAAGAAAACTTAGAATTTTTAAATTGGATTTGATTTAAGAACAAGGATTAACGATTTTAGAATGCAGAAATTCAAATACTTCTAAAATCGAAAATCGTTGATCGTTAATCGTAAATCATCAAAAACATGAGTTTTCTTATATGCACTAATTAAGTTTTTCATGGCACATTGTCTAATCATTCCTTTGATGCTCTTCGCTCAGCCAATTCACCTTCAATATTTTCCATAAATGATTCTTTTAATGGATAAATGAACATGAAAAACGCACCCAATAACGTTCCAATTGCTGGAAAGAAACTTAGCATCATGCGGATACCTGTTTGAGCCTCCTGAGTTTGCACTACGTTTGCTTTAAAACCATAGTACCCTAATAACCAACCAGCCAAGGCACCACCTAATGTCCATCCAAACTTCTGTGACATGGATGATGCTGAGAAAACTAAACCTGTGGCCCTGCGACCGGTTTTCCATTCAGAATAGTCAGCAGCATCAGCATACATCGACCACACTAATGGAAAAATGATACCAGCATTTATACTGATAAGAAATTGGAAAACAAAAATTAAGGCAACATTGTTTCGATCTAACCAATAAAACGCAACACTAAAGATTGATGCAAACAGCATGGCAAATAAAAATGTATTCTTTTTCCCTATTTTATCAGAAACCGGTTTTGCTAAGATTACACCAACAATATTTGCTGCCTGACCTAATACAAAGTAAAGACTGCTAAGAGTTATTGTTAAGTTGAAAGCGTTAATCGTAAAAGCACTCTGACCCTGGATATAATATTTAAAATAGTAGATTGCAGCACCATCGCGGATTGAGTTAAAGAAAATTGCAGATATACCTGCCCCTAACAAAATAAACCAAGGGGAGTTTTTTAGTAAGTCATTCAAATCATTTTTTAAAGATGTTTTTTCGGTAACAGGCTTAATTCGCTCACGTGTCCATGAAAAAGTAAACCAGAAAAATAATATCGCAATAATGGCAAAAACTATTACTGACAACTGCCAACCTAATTGTAAGTCAATACCCCCTTTCCCAAGTTTTGAGAAGATATCCACCAAAGGTTCAGCAGCAGCTAATACTAATAAGCTACCCCCAAAAGCAAAAATAAACCTGAAAGTAGCCAGGGTCGTCCGTTCTTTTCCATCAGCTGTCATTACACCCATTAATGAAGCATACGGCACATTGATCATCGAATACACCATCATCATCAGCGAATAGGTAATATAAGCATAGATTATTTTCCCGCTAAGGCTGAGCAATGGTGTTGTAAAGGTAAGGACTCCGATAATTCCAAAAGGAATAGCCATCCAAAGAAGATATGGTCTAAATTTTCCCCATTTAGTCTCTGTGCGATCGCCCAAGACTCCTACAAAAGGATCGAATGCCGCATCCCATATACGGGTTATAAGAAACATAGTACCAACAACTGCGGCCGGGATTCCAAAAATATCGGTATAAAAGAACATAAGATACATTGAGAAGAGTTTCCAGAACATTGATGAGGCCGCATCGCCAAACCCATAACCGATTTTCTCTTTTAAATTCAGTTTTTGTAAGACCATACTTGGTTATCTATTTAAATTCAAGGTTAATGGTTCTATTGTTCTTTATTTTTTTGATAAAAATTCAAGATTCCGCGCAATTTGCTTTTTTAAGGTTTTCACCGAAGCCGCCGAACGGTAGCCATCGGCCGGGGTGTTCAAGCAATAATCCGTTAATTTTTCAAGGCTTGAAACGGCAACATGCATTCGGGTATCGGACGAAGCATAGTAAATAAAAACGGTTCCATCATCATCGGCAATCCAACCATTGGTAAACAATACATTAGAAACGTCTCCAAAGCGTTCTTCGCCTTCAGGCGCCATAAAATAACCGGCTGGTTCAGCAATCAATTTTGAAGGATCTTTTAAATCGGTCATATAAAGATAAATGACATAGCGCAATCCTGCTGCACATCCACGTACTCCATGAGCCAAATGCAACCAGCCTTTGGGTGTCCTAATCGGATGAGGGCCTTCGCCATTTTTCAATTCCTTAATTGTATGGTAGTTCCGGAAGTTGATGATTTTTTCTTCCTTAATCTCAGCCTTAGTCATATCGTCGATTAATGTCCAACCTATACCGCCTCCGGAACCGGCATCAATAAAGCCATCCTGCGGGCGGGTATACAGCGCATATTTGCCATTCACGAATTCAGGATGAAGCACAACATTACGCTGCTGGCTTTTAGTTTTCAGGTCAGGCAAGCGTTCCCATGTTTTCAGGTCACGTGTGCGGGCAATCCCTGCTGTAGCTACTGCTGAAGATAAATCACCTGCCGGAGCATTGGAGTCCTTACGTTCAGAGCAAAAAATACCATAAATCCAACCATCGTCATGCATGGTAAGGCGCATGTCATATACATTAATATCCGGTTCGCGGGTTTCGGGCATGATGAGGGGATAATCCCAAAAACGAAAGTTATCCACTCCATTAGGACTTTCGGCCACTGCAAAGAATGATTTTCTATCTTTTCCTTCAACACGAGCAACAAGTATATACTTCCCATTAAATTTCAGGGCGCCTGCATTAAAAGCGGCATTGATTCCAAAGCGCTCCATCAGGTAAGGGTTGGTTTTGGGATTTAAATCGTACCGCCAAAATAAAGGGGTATGGCCAGCTGTCAATATAGGATATTTGTACCTGCAAAAAATCCCATTGCCAGGTTCCTCTTTTTCATTCTTAAGATTAATAAGTTTTTCATAATCGCTGGTTAATCTTTTAAGCCGTAAATCAAATTCAGTGTTCATTTTATAATCAATTCGTTTTAAGGTTATTTTAATACATTATTTAATAGCATCCTTGTATTTTGAGCCAGACCTACTGAAGTATCCCTACCAAACTTATAAGTGAAGCATTCTAGCTGCATACTACGAGACACAAGCTTTTGAATACCAAATATAGATACTTATTATTAATTTGCTTACAAAAAATAAACCTTTAAATTTATAATTTAGGCTTGAATGTCGTTTAATTAAGACATTCTGCGTGCCTTCACCCCTCCCTAAGTCCCTCCCCATTCGGGGCGGGACTTGGCCTTCCCCCGTTTGGGGGAAGGTTGGATGGGGGTAAATAAACGTTAACTAAACGACATGGATTTAGGTTTATTAATTCACGAATTTTTTAACCTTCACCCTAAAGAAGATATCTAAAAAGTCGTTTTCAACTGTCATTCTGAACGAAGTGAAGAATATATATTTCTGTAATACAGATGTTTCGCTACCGCTCAACATGACAAAATGCCTGTCTTCATGTTTGATACGGAATAGGTATAACAAAATATATAAGATTCTTTCGGAGCACATTTATTTATTAATGATTAGCTTATAAAAAGAAAATTCCTGATTGTTGTATATTTTTAAAATATAGACATCGTTTTGATACTGTTGTATATTGATTATGTGCATAGGATTGGTAGTTTTAAAGACAATCCTGCCATTCAAATCTATAAGTTCCAAACGCGTAAAGCTGCCACCATCAATCTGAACTGTTTCCCTGGCAGGATTAGGAAAGACCCGATAACCAGTCATTCCCTGAGCACTAATTTTTTTTACTGGTGTAGGGTTTTCTAACGTAAGAACATTAGGGTTGGTAAAAACGTCGTTGATGTGAACATTTGTATTCGCAGTTTTAACCAAATTGCCCCAGGACATAAAATACGACCATGGTGCATCCATGGTAAGGCAATCGTTTGGATCAGGAATAGCCCCATTTTCTGACATGGTAATTAATTTATGGCCACCTGTAAGGTTATACAATACATCAAATGCATTTTTCTGAATACCATAATCAAAATTCGAAGGATATGAATCATACCCGGCAATGTCAACACTATCGTTACCTGGATACCAAGCAGTTTCAGGTGTTGACCAAACCCAGATAAGATTATGAATTTTATGGTAATTTGTCAACCGGTTATATAATATAGCATACAATTGTTTGCATGCTACCGGCCCCTTGGCCCCCCACCAAAACCAACCGCCTCCGGCCTCGTGCAGCGGTCTCCACAGTACCGGGACACCGGCATTTTGCAATTTCTTTAACTGGGTGGCAATGGAATCGATATCCCTGATAGCTGCTATATTTTCAGGTGTTCCCGATTGAACAGCTTTTGTAATATCAAAGGTGGTATTAGCAGTATAGAAAGTATTTGTCCCTACCGTACCACCACCGGGAGAGTGCCAATGCCATTGAAAAGAAACAATTCCCTTCTTATTGGCGCTGTTGTACCATGTTATTGCTTTTTGAGTGGCACCATTGTCATCCCAGCCAAATGAGAACCCACCATTTGCCCATAAGTAGGAATAGCCTTGAGTATAGTGTTGAAAATCAAACGTTATAAGCATAGGTGATTTGCCTGTAATAGACTTTATGGTATCGTAATAATCACTGGTCTGACCTGAAATAATATTTTCCCCAAAGTGGGATACGAGAAAACTATAAAGTGATTTGGTGGTTGAATCAACTGCAGCATCTATCAAATCCGGTGCGATGTTATAGGTGTTTGCCACAGCGGTATAAATCGTAAATTTGTCTACGTCCATCCATCCCCAGTTACTTTGAACCGTAATGCTATTAGCTCCCGCATTGAGCACATACTTTCCTGCATTCAAATCCGAATATGTGCTTGTTTGCGGAAATACTACAGAAGAGCTCCCTCCGTTATTTACAATCAGGTTCTGGGTTTTATTCCCCGAAGTACTGTTGTATCGGATTACAATGGAATAAAAACCTTTACCAGGTGCATTTACGGTTACCGTTACTTTATCGGCACTGTTTTTAAAGTTTGTTACATATCCGGCGCCCGAATATCCAGTTACGGCACTGCTAACAGTTACTCCGCCAGCAAGTACACCATTCTCAGCTTCAACAGAAGTAACAAGGGTACCTAATTGCGCCAAAGAAACTTGTGAACAGCAAAAAAGGAGGATATAAATAAGCCTTCGTTTACCTGAAAAAAGTAAGAGTTGAATAAGTTTTTTTTCCATTTTGAATGATATTTTAAAAATACTCTGGGCACTTCAATGTAGGAGAAAAATTAAAAAGGGGTTATCCCACAATAAATTGGAGATAACCCCTGTATTTATAAATAATCTATATCAAGATATTAGTTGGTTAGTTGGAAACGGACATTATCTACGCACATATTGATATTACCTGCACCCCAACCTGCTGTCAAGTCGTACTCTGAGCCTTGTTTAGACATGTCAGTTATACCAACTGACCCATTGCCATTATCGTTCTTGAACCCACTTAAAGGAAGGGATACTGTAATCCAACCAGGAGTTGCAGCAGAGAATTGTTCACCAATTTTCCATACATACCAAAAATCATCGTCACTACCTTTCAATCTGAACTTTAACACAACTGCAGAACCTACAGGTTCTAGAATGTTAATATCCATTTTAACAGAATAGGTACTCACGTCTACCCCAGTTGTTGAGAACTTACCCCAGTTTCTGGCAAAATAAACCTTCCAGCTACCATCAACTGCGGCATTAACATGATAGTATTTCCCTGAAAGAGATAAAGACGGATCATTTTCAACAGCGCCTAAATCATTCCATCCTATACTAGCATCACCAGCATCAAAGTCAAAAAACACTAAACTTGGATCTGCAACAGGATCAACATTCAAAAAAGCAATATCTGGCGAGTCGGTTGATGCGCCATCTTTTGTAATGAAATGAATTTTGCCTGTTCCCGTAGTAACACTAGCAGGAACAAACACCTGAAGCTCTGTTGCTGTTTTTAGCCCAAACATGGTGGCCTTTACATTGCCAGGGAAAATTACATCGGTAAACAGATCCAGCTTGGTTCCTGTAATGCTAATCATGTTACCTGGTTTGGCCAACGAAGGAACAGTTGTAATAACAGGCACATTGGTTACTATAATAGTTAATTGGTCAGTTGAAACAACCTGATCACCATTTTTGGCAACAAGTGTTATGGTGCCTGAGGCAGTTAAAAGAGGCACCTTAACTTTAATTTGTGATGCTGTCCCTCCTGTGATTGGCGTGGAAGTAGTATTTCCACTAAAATTAATACTTGCTACCAGATCAAGATTGATACCTGTAATGGTAATAGTATCGGTAGTTTTAACTGATAATGGTGCTATTGTCGTAATTACAGGTTTCAACATTGTTAGCGATGCAGAAGAATTCACTGATTTATTAGCATCTGTATTAAATTTTACAGTTTCGCTGGTAGCATCCACGGGCACAGTGACACTAATTTGAATAGCAGAACCGCCGGCCACTATTGTTCCTGATTTACTACCACCAAACGTAACAGATGTAATCATATCCAAATTTGTTCCGGTTACCGTAATATTAGCACCAGGTTTAACGGGGTTTGGAGTAACAGAACCGATAGTAGGAACAATCATAACCAGGGAATCAGCGCCTTGAATTATAATTCCTGATGCAGCTACTAATTTTAGCTTTCCGTCTTGTGCATTTTTGGGCACACTAACAATAATTTGCGTAGCTGATTTGCTTTTAAAAGCCGTGTCAAGGATGGTCCTATTACCACCAAAAATAACCTTTTTAATAAGGTTAAGGTCAGTACCTGTAATCGTAAGCAAAGAACCAGCTTTAACAGGATTTGGAGAAATTGAATTGTAGACAGGTAATTTAACATTCAGGCTATCTTTCGAATATACAACAATAGGATCAGCTGCTCCGTTGGAAACAGCAATCTTGCCCGATTGTGCAGCAGCCGGTACCTTTACTTGAATTTGGGTACGGGTATGGCTTATAAAAAATGTATCGTTAACAGCAACCCTGTCCGTAAAAATAACCTGATGGATCAAATTCAGGTAATCACCGGAAATGGTTATTACAGAATCTGCGTTTGTACTGGCAGGTGAGAAGCTTGTTAAAATAATTGGCTCCGAAAATCCCAAACGAGTTTTTGTAATAATATTACCCTGAGGAGCCCTTAGTTTTACTAAACCTGGCATGGCATCCTGCGGAACCGTTATTGTTATTAGGGTCGAAGTCTTAGTTGTAAATGCAGAGGCTGGAATTTCCAAGCTATCCGGCAAAAGAATTGAGGTAACCTTATCCAGATTTTCACCGATAAACCTTAGTTCTGCTCCACGAGCTACGGGAGTGGGACCAAAGCTATTCAGAACAGTTACTCCGTTGCCCCCTTCATTATCTTTTTTACATGAATTCAAAAGCATTCCCACCAATACTACACACAAGGTTGTGAATAGTATCGCTTTTGAGAAATATTTTATAGATTTTGTTTGCATAGCAATATTTTTATAGGTTTTAACAATTATTGTATAGGTACAATACGTATGTTGTCAATACATATATCTGGAGTACAACTGGTTCCGTTTACACCGCCCGCTAAAACGAAAAAAGTAAGGCCATAGAGCATATCCTGCGTAAGTTTAGTTGCACAGATCGCGCCATACCAGGAATATGTAAATGTACTCAAAGGAATAGCAACCGTTACCCAACCTTTGGTTGAAAAACTGCCTGTAGCTTGCCATGGCATCCAAAGCCCCCTTGGTACATTGACATCGCCAATATAACCATTGGCTCCAGTTGTAAGATATGGAGTAAAAATCATTTGTAAAGCTCCTGCTTGCCAGGGGCTTGTTACATTACATTCAAATTTTAATTCTGCATTAGTGAGGTCGCCTGTATAAAGCGGTGCTTTAGGCCTTCCATTTGCAATTGGCCAAAAATCAAAGCTGAAAGGATCTTCAGCACTAGTCCAGTCCCCCCCATTAGCAGGTATAACTCCTGTAAATCTGACATAATTTCCACTGATAGATGCAGGAGCAGAATGCCCCATAACACCGGCACGCCAACCACCAGCGGCTGTTAAGTTATCAAAATCAAGAATCATATTTCTGTCATCGCGGAAGTAAAATTTAGAGAGTCCCGGGCCGTATAAACTCTTAACAGTAATACGACCTTTCCCTGCACCAGTTGGAACAACTACTAACAACTCCGTTTTGGATGCCTTTACAATTGTGGCTTGAATATTTCCAGGGAAAATCACCTGTAATGGTATATTCGGATCATTAAGAAAGTAGTCTCCGTCAATAGTAGCTGTATCACCATCATTTACATACTCGCACACCATGGATTGCGCAGTTGGAGCCGGCACCAATACTTTAAAATCAACAGCCATGGTGTCCATATTCCCATAAATTAACTTTATTTTATTAGTTACTATCTTAGGAATAGTATCCGGAATTGTTACCAGAATAGTTTGATCAGTAATATAAGTAGGATTCAGCGATGCCTTCTGGTCATTGAACCATATTTCCTTTACATCTCCCAGATTAGCGCCTCTGATTGCGATTACAGTACCCAAATAAGAACCTGTTAATAATGAGTCTGATTTTGCAGGGTCAGTTACTCGTACATAGCTAACCTGCGGAATGCCACTGGTTTTATCTTTCTTACACGAGGTATAAAAACCCGATATAGCGATTGCTATAAATAATAAAGGGATTGATTTATATATATTTTTCATTCGTTTAATTTTTAGAGGTTATTTACCACTGTAATAATCCACCGCTGGTTTCCTTAAATTAGGTGCCTGGCTGATTTCTGCTGCAGGTAACGGAAGATAAAAATTACCTTCATAGACGTTAATTGATCTGTTCGTATCCCATGCAGTTTTTCTCAATGTCCATTGCGAGATAGTAGGTGGTGTTGTCCATTTTGTTGCAACATCATTATCCGGTTGTGTCCAGAATAATCCTCTATCCTGTGAATTATATATTGCAAAGGTTTTGTCAGGATTATAATAATGCAGGTTCACCATATCGTACCAGCTCATTCCTTCCATGGCAAATTCAAGAATTCTTTCATTGAAAATGGTATCCAATGAAATTGATCCGTTTATTGCTGTCAAGCCGGCTCTTGTGTGCACCTTATTAAAATAATCTATGGCTGTTTGGTCTGATGTTGAACCATTATTTCCAACGATGGCCTCCGCATAAATAAGATATATTTCAGCTAAGCGCTGCATATAAGTATCATTGGGATAACGTTGAGAGGAAGCAAGTCCTCCCACATCCTTGGCCTGCCCTACAATATATTTTTTCACATTCAACTTATTTACTTTGTCTTTTAAGTCGACGACATATGGGAATATCAATTTTTGATCCACCCCGTTTAAAGTTTGTGTTATTTCCGGATAATACGCTCCCGGCAACATAAAGGTAGCCTTAAGTCTTTGATCCATAGAGCTTCCTCTAAGCATTGTATCAACAACGGGATCTCCAAAAGACGAAAATCCTTCATATTTTTTCATCATCCACCAGGTAGCTGTAATTTCATCTCCCCATCCATCGCCATTGCCAATATCAGAACTATACGCAAGGTAGGCCGGTGACGTATTTGAAAAACCCCAGCGGGTATCATAAACCCAATGCAACTCAAAAAGTGATTCTGCATTATTATTATAAGGATATTTGAAAAGATCTGCATAATTGCTTAATAAATGAGCATTGCTAAGTGTGATCACTCTATTGGCATAATAAGCGGCACTATCCAAAAATGATTGGTTTCTGACGCCACCCGATGATTCTACGCCAGCCCTGGTAAGATAAAACCTTGCCAGCATTCCTTCGGCTGACCATTTTGTTAGCCTACCGGTGGCATATGGTTTTTCAGGGAGATCGTTCGCAACGGCACGCATCTCATAGGTAATAAATTTCCAAACGCTTTGGATTGTATTTTTTTGAATGGTTGTGTCAGAAAGCAAAGTCTGGTTATTGGTAATGATGGGTACATCGCCCCAGCTCATCACTAAAAACCGGTAAGCCAAAGCTCTCATATACCGCGCTTCTGCAATGGCATATTTTTTAATATCGGGAGACACACCGGAGCCTGCATATTTATTAATATTGAGAATAGCAAGGTTAGATTGACCGATTACCGTGTAAAATGCACGATAGGCGGCTCCATTCTCAGGATCATCGGGAGTTGCATTAAAACGGACATTACCCTTATAATTATACAAGGCCATTACAGAGCCTCCACGGAAATCACCAAGGGCATAAGATGCCTTATCATTATAATCAAACCACACCGAACTATATAATAACGCTGTGGCAGCCATTACCTCTGCATCGGTTTTATAAAAGCTTACATCCGTTATATTGGCTGTTGGCGGCTTATTCAAAAAATCTTTAGCGCAACCCGACAGAAAAAGGATTGGCACGAAGATTACAACAATATAATATTTTAAATTTTTCATATTCCGAAATTTTTAAAAAGTCAATAATAAGTTAAATGTATAAATTGGAGTTAAAGGATAACGGCCGTAGTCAACACCATAGGCTTGCGTATTGGGATCTGCATTTTGTCCGACATAAGCCCCAATCTCAGGATCATATCCCTTGTATCCAGTGAGTGTAGCTATATTTTGTGCACTCAAAACAACCCTCACATCTTTAACCAGCTTTTGTACGGAAAGTAATTTAGCAGGTATGCTGTAAGACAGAGATATATTTTTGACCCTTAAATAAGAACCATCTTCAACCCAATTATTAGTAAAACGGGCCCAGTTACCATTGGGACCATAAGAAAGTCTGGGGAGGTCAGTTCCAGGGTTTGACAATACGACAGTACCATCTGTCTGGGTGATAGGTTTAGCATAATTTTCCGCACTAGTCATGAGGTTACGGCTTAAATTTATTTGATTGGGATTTGAGTTTTGCCAGGCTAAAAAGTTATAAATATCATTCCCATAGGAATAGGTAAGTAGAATGCTCAGTTGAATACCTTTATAAGTAAATGAATTGGTAAATCCTCCGAAAAACTTAGGGTATGGGTTACCAATATTGGTCTGGTCGTAAGTATCGATGATTCCATCGGGTACTCCATTGGGTCCGCTAATATCCTTGTATTTGACATCACCCACCCATACATTGTTTACGTCTGTTGGAAGCCTGACACCACTGTTATCAACCGGCACAGCACTGTTGTTGATCTCATCCACAGATTGAAAAATTCCAGCCTGTTTGTACCCCCGGAATAACCATGGGCCTTCACCAACAGCACTACGCTGTGTCCAGTTATTCATCCACCAGGAGATACGATCAACAAATGCAGCATTCGAATTCAATTTGGTGATTTTTGTTTTTACCCCAGAAATGTTAAAATTCGATTCCCATTTAAAATCTTTACCACTAACATTTACCGTATTCAGAGTAAATGCCCATCCTTTGTTTTCCAGAGACCCAAGATTTACGGTAGGAGATGCGGGTGCAGTATTTCCTGCAGTACCCATATACCATGGCTCTTGTGCAGACATTAACAGATTGTCTGTACTTTTTTTATAATAATCAGCATCAAGCGTAATCCTGTTTTCGAACAACGCTATATTAAGACCTATGTTGTTTGTTTTGGTCGACTCCCATTTTAAATCGGGGTTAGCATATTGATTCGGTAGAAAACCAGTGCCCCATTGTGTAGGATATGCCGCCATAGGTGAATAAATACCACCACTTCCCTGGTTTCCGGTAGTTCCCGTTTCTAATCTTATTTTTAAATCATTGATAAAAGGTACATGAAAGAAACCTTCTTTTGAAATCCTCCACGCTACGGATAATGCAGGGAAAAGACCCCATTTATTATTCTGTCCGAAATTTGAAGAACCATCCGTCCTAAGTGTTCCTAAAAGAAGATACTTTTCGGCATAATTATAACTTAATTTGCCAAGATATGATTCCATAGTCCCGACTCCCTGTCCTCCTGAACCAGAAAATGTGGAAGCATCACCAGCATTAACATCGATAACATCATTGGTAAGGAAATTCTGAACTACTGTTCCATTATTTTTCCATTGGGATTCCTGAGACTCATGACTGGCCATGACATCAAAATTATGTTTTCCAACCTGTTTGGTATACTCGAGAAGTTGGTTCCAGTTCCAGTATGTATTCGTATTAGTCTGATCAGTTAATGATGCCGTTGGATTAATGGCCCATCCTATATGATAGTTTGGCTTATAATATATTGAATTACCATAACCAAAGTTTGTATTGAATGTAGTTCGGAAAACAAGGCCTTTGAATATATTGATATCGGCGTTTAAACCACCAAAAAATTGTCTCCGTGTGTCGTTATTGGTAATCAAACTGGCAAGGGCAACCGGATTTACAGGAGCAAGATTATTGGCTCCATTGCTATTATCTCCTCCCCCCCATGATCCATCAATATTTTTCACCGGCACCTGAGGTGTTTCAGTCAATGCATTAAAAATAACTCCTTCCGAACTTGTGGTAAGTTTATCTTTAATTTGGTTAAAACTAAGGTTAGTCCCTATGGAAATCCATTCCTTGGGTTTAGTATCCAGATTCAAGCGAACACCGTAACGGTCAAAGCCGGAACCTATAGCAACTCCATCCTGGCTCAAATATTCGCCGGATAAATAATAAGTGGTTTTTTCTTTTCCGCCACTCACACTGAGTTGGTGTTTGTACATCCCGGAATTTTTAAACATTGCACTCTGCCAATCGGTACCTTTCCCTAATATAGAAGGATCTAAAAACTCTGTTGGTGTGGATCCACCCAATGCCGCGTGAAATTCACCTGTCATTTGAGCATATTGTTGCAGATCCATTACATCCAAATGTTTTGGAGGTGTCTGTAAGGTGTATTGATAGCTATAATTTATTTTAGTATCACCTGCTTTACCACGTTTCGTAGTAATTAAAAGAACACCATTGGTAGCTCGTGAGCCATATAATGCCGTAGCTGAAGGTCCTTGAAGAACCTGGATATCTGCTATATCATTTGGATTAAGCCCCGCCAATGGATTAGAGGAACTTAGTGGCCCCGAGGAAATGGATTGTCCTGCTATCTGAATACCGTCAATTACATATAGTGGCTCATTGGTGCCATTGATTGAATTAACACCTCTGATGTTCACAGAAATGCCTCCACCGGGCTGACCGGAATTTTGCGTAATATAAACCCCCGCCGTTCTACCTTGAATAGCTTGTTCTATAGTTGTATTTACGGTTTTTTCCAGATCTTTTGCAGAGATTGAAGTTTGTGCTGTGGTAAGATTACCACGTTTGGCAAGTCCGTAACCAACCACAACTACCTCGTCTAATTTTGTAATTTCAGGGACAAGAGTAACATCAATAGTAGTTCGACCACCTACCGCAACTGTTTCTGTTTTATAACCTACATACGAAAGGATTAAGCTACTATTCGCATTAGGCACTTCAATTGTATATTGTCCATTCAAATCCGAAGTAGTGCCAATCATAGTACCTTCAACCACTATATTAACGCCTGGTAATGAACCGCCAGTGGTAGCATCGGTCAATTTGCCAGTAACTTTTATTTGCTGAAGGGCATTTGAGGAAGGTAACAAAACGATGAGCGAATTATCGAGAATTTTATATTGAATATTTTTTTGTGAAAATAAATTATTGAGTACATCCTCGATTGAGGTATTAGAAGCCTCAACATTAACTTTCTCGTTGAAATTGAGAGCATCAGCTTTATAAAGAAATGAAAAACTGCTCTGACTTTCAATTTCGGAGATAACTTCTTTTAGGGTAGCATCTTTTAGTTTTAGTGTTAGCTTAGTTTCCTGTGTAAAACCTGTAGCAGAAACCAGCATAATGTTAATCACCATAAGTGAGAACGTCAGTTTCATAGTTAGAATTAGTTTAGTAATGCATTTTTTTCGATACCAAGTATCGGTTAAATGGTTTTTTTTCATAATATTGAAATGATTTAAAGGTTAGACTGAATCGTAATCCTACAAATACAATGATCGGATTACGAATGGTTTGACTAAATTCTCTTAATCGGAAAATGTTAGCGCATTTTCCGATTTTTTTTAAGCAATTGCTTTATCTTTCATAGGCGCAGTAGTTATTAGGTTAATAATTATTGAATTATAATAATTTAATGAGAAGCATCTGCTGTAACTATGGTTAGTTTATTATCTAAAATGGCATAATTAAATTTCGCGGTTAGCTGAATAGCCTTAATTGCCTGTTCTATAGAAATTTTCTTAAGCACTCCTGTATAACGGTATTGTTTGAGTTCATTGTCTTCGATAATAATCTGCATACCATATCGGCGTTCGAGCTGTTTAGCAATGTTTTCGAAAGGCTCGTTTTCGAAAACCAGCCTGTCTTCAGTCCACGAAACTATAGGTTCCAGTTTAACAGGCTCAGAAATAATAATTTTACGGGGTTTCAACGGTCCTGCAATATACCGTTTATTCTCCTCAGTCATCAACGACAATTCATTCTTAATGTAAATGGCTTTACGGTTAGGTTCTAAAATCACTTCCTTTTCACCACTATTGCTTGCATTTGCTTTCTCAAGGCTTACCCTGCCGCTAACCAGTGTTGTTTCAATAATTCCTTCGTCGCTATATGCTTTTACATTGAATGATGTACCAAGCACCTTAATATTCAAGTCGCTGGTCCTCACATAAAAAGGTTTTGAGGCGTCTTTGGCAACTTCGAAAAAAGCCTCACCATCAAGCCATACTTCACGGATTTTGCTGCCAAAACGATTAGGAAAGCGCAATTTACTACCTGCATTGATCCAAATTTTACTACCATCAGACAGGACAAGCTTTGATTTTTGGCCGAATGGAATGATAATCTCGTTATAGGTTATTTTATCTGATTGAACAACATGAGGACGCTGAGTTATTAAAGTGCCCCCTGCCAAAGCAATTACAATTGTAATTATGGCAGCAATTCGCAACCACGATTTCTGGTACCATCTCCCGCTTTCAAAATAAACCCCTTTTGAAGTGCCCTCTGTTCTCACTTTTTTGATCCGTTGCAGAACCTGATCCAAATCTTTATCAACGTTACTTTTATCCAATACTTTTAGATCATCAGGATTTGACCAGGCTTCTTTAATTCTGTTGAAAAAAATACCATGCTGTTGGTCATTTGCAATCCACCTTTCAACCGATTGTTTTACCATACTATCGGCCATCCCTTCCAAATACTGAATCAATGATTCCAGTGAAATGTCATCCAATAAATGCTTTTTCATAAAAATAAGTTCATATAAGGAAGAACAAAAATGATAGGGTTACCCTTATGTCAGGATATGATTTTTTTTAAAATAATTTAAAATTACTGCCTACTGCTTACTGGTTAATCAACTGGTGTATTACACGTAACGCTTTACTTATCTGAGCCTCAATAGTTTTTATGGAAAGATTAAGCTTATCGGCTATTTCAGCATATTTTAGCTGCTCAAATCGGCTCATTTTAAAAATATTTTGACACTGCTCAGGAAGCGATTCAATGGCATTCAATATTTTTTCCTGTAACTCTGCATACTCGAGATGATCATTAAACTCCGGGTCGTCAGGCTCTGGCAAAACATCCATTCGTATTCCCAATTTTCTCTCATGTTCTACGCTTCGGATACTGTTAAACCTCACCGCCCTGTATAAATAAGATTTTATAGAACTATGGATGGTTAATTCGTTTCTATGCTCCCATAAATAAACAAACAGGTCCTGGACGATCTCCTTTGCCAGGGTCATATCGTGGGTATATCGTTTGGCAAACAAACATAATACGGAATAATATGAAAGGAAGATAAGCTCGAATGCCTTTTTGTCTCCTAACTTAACTTTATTCCAAAGTAAAAGATCAACTTCGGCCATATTGATAAGCTAAATATTATGGGACGAAAGATAATTATTTTATATGATTGTCTGTTTTTCTACCTCAAATTTTCTTCGTTTACCCTTGATCCTAAAGGGAGGGCTGTTAATTTCTAAACCCCAACCCCTTAAAAAGGGGCAATAACTTGCGCATTGCTCTGCCCAAATTATCCCTCCTTGTTTAAGGAGGGATGGGAGGTATTATATCAGAACTTAACAACCCTGCTTTAGGGATAGGGTAAAACATACCTACAAATTTTGACGAACATCAAATTTTGTTGACGAACGATATTGATTAATTAAAATTTATACTTTAATATTATCCACGTTTTAAACAATATGATTTTTAGCAACAAACCAATTGATTTTACCATTGCGTGGTTTGGAATTTTTCAGGGCACTTGGTTACTCAACCAATGGATTTGGTGAAGCTGAATGGCCTGAAAAACTAAAAAGAGATTATTGGGACCCTAAAAACCCATGGTTATGAAACATTTATTATATACAATTGCTATAATTTGCTTGACATAGTGTAGGCCGGATGATAATTTGCATAAAGATATACTCTTTATAAACAATGCAGATTATAAAGTATGGGTAGCAAAAGGCGCTTGTTACTCGGATACAATTACTTCTTTGCCCGGTTCTACTGATGTTTCTCCCCATTCGTCAAAAAATATGGTTGAGCCCTCTGGTTATGAGAAACTTATTGAGATTGTTCCCAATAAAGAGATTATTCTAATAGTAGAAAAGGACGACCCTTTTGGGTTCGACCGAAGGTATATACTCAGTATTGATTCGCTTAACAAATTAGGCCGGACAGTAACTTATCCGTAAAGAACAGTAAAAGCCTCGGTTCGCCGGGGCTTTTACATTATAATGCAGCAACATTCTTTTGCAGGTAGTCCCGCTGCTCGGCGAAGTTTCATAACTTCGCCGCACTATATACCGTTCTCAGAACAGTCAACAAAATGCCGCTTTTGCATATTAAGAGTAAAAACGGTATTTTGCATTTGGTAGCACTTAATTGTATTAAGTGGAATATATTGTAAACTTCTATTATCGATAAAAGAAACAAGCTCAATTGTATCGTCTGTAACCCGGTAAATGAGCGATGTTTGGGGTGCAATCACACACTTACGGAATTGTTTATGTGTTTGCGAAGGAGGGCAAAGGATATCAGTAAGGGTTTTCAAATATGTTTCTTCGGCCTCGGGAGACCAGTAAATTTCGTATTCCTTCTTCATTTCCTGCCAAGCAACCGGTTAACTTTTTCTTTCACTTGGTCGTGAGGTATACGCTGTCCACTGTCGAGCTGTTGCACCCCTCTTTCTATAGAAGCTATTTCATTTTCGGAGAGCGAGTCCCACCAGTCAACTTGTTTACTTTTAAGTGTGCTAAAATATGCCTGTACCCTATTTAAAATGCTTACGTCGTCAGTTTCAACAATAAGCTTGTGCAGGGTGTTTTTTACTTCAGATACTGCAATGTCCATATGTTAAGTTTTTAAGCAGAATATGCCTGTTTAGTTTTATAATCACGAATAGCCAAGTCAAGAAATGTGTCAATGACTTTTCTTGTTTCGCCGCTGATGTTCTGAATTGCTTCAAATTTTTTAAACAGTTCTGTGTCTTTAATCTGTACGTTATTATCACTTACCAGGTAATCCATCGTAACTCCCAATGCATCAGCTATAGCTTTTAGTGCATCAGAAGGAGGGATACTTGCTCCCAGTTCATACCTTGATAGGCTTTTGGTATTAATACCAGAAAGTTGTGCCAGCTCTCCCTGTGAGATATTTTTTTGCTGACGTGTAAGTCTGATTCTTTCGGCAATAGTCATAATCGAGAAAATTTAATATATAAGGCTATGTATTTTCTAATTTTCAACAAAATTAAGAATAATTGTTGATAAAAATCTCAGTTGAGTCTTGTGAAGTAATCCCAAATATTTTACTTTTGAGTCAAAAATGAGAAAGAAAAAATTTATCAACAATGAAAATCCGAAAAATAAAAATCTACACCCACATCCGTTACGGTATTACCTACTACCTATTATGTAACTTGTTTTTAAAGTTCAAATATTCAATAAT
>Ga0182027_10006305_pt1 | contig 17810 bp, 13 predicted proteins | sample 712E1DmetaG_FD_121300 | JGI IMG/M metagenome (GOLD analysis project Ga0182027, IMG submission 121300) | Permafrost microbial communities from Stordalen Mire, Sweden - 712E1D metaG (Illumina Assembly) | ecosystem: Environmental > Terrestrial > Soil > Wetlands > Permafrost | place: Sweden... | reverse complement strand
TCATTTTGTCATGGTCTATTATATGGCAAACGGCGATATTGCACTTGGCAGTATATGGAAGGGCTTACTCTCATCGGGTTATGCTATCACCGGATTTGCATTTATTCCACTCATCACATGGATTGCAAATAAATTTGGTAAAAAACAAGCTCTCTATATTGTTTACTCATTAAATGTTTTTGGCGGTATTATGAAATGGTTCATTTTTCAGCCTGGCCACAATTTATATTTTATCGGCACTGTTGCAATTGATCCGATTATTCTAATCGATCCACTTCTTTGCGGACCGATGTGGGTTGCTGTGAAGATCCTGCTTGAATCCATGATGGCTGATATATGCGATGAAGATGAATTGCGATACGGCCAGCGCCGTGAAGGTGTATTCGGTGCTGTATTCTCATGGTTGGAGAAATCGGCATTGTCTCTTGCTTCTTTGGGTGTCGGTTTAACCATTTGGCTCGCTGGTTTTAGGAGTGAACTTGGTGGTGCTCAGGATCCCAATACATTCCTTATTATGCGACTGTTTTTATCTGGCGCCACATCGATCACAGCATTATTTGCAATTATTGCTTTAAAATTCTATCCTATTACCGCAGAACGTGCGTATGAAACACGCCGTAAGCTTGAAGAAAGAAGAGGTAATGTTACAGTCTGAATTGACCGTTAAAGGAATCTCAATTCGATCATAACTTAGAATAGTAAGCCGTGAGCATGATAAAATTCATACGCCTAATTCCCAGCGTAACAGCGCAGCACAGTATGTTGCATTATAGTGTATCGTTTATTTTCGTGTGTACTACGTATGTTTCTCTGCTCAGTGCGCGCCAGATAAAAGATGACAAACCTGCCTCTGTAAGTGAATTTCAAGATTCCGTAATTGTTAACAGCGGATTTGAGCCGGATTCACTAGCGATTTCCCCCTATGGATGGACCACATTTGCCGATCAAAATAATTCTGTCGCGAGCCGCACAGTGGAGGGTGGATATTCTGGCAAATACGCGCTCGAACATAGAAAAGAAACCGCGTACAAACTCACTACATCGCAGATACTGACAGGCCTACCAGATGGTTATTATTCTCTCTGGGCTTGGGTCAGGAATAGCGGAGGTCAAAATTTTTGTTTCCTGGCGATGCAGGCGGATGAAGATATTCAGAGGATGACAAGCCTTCCGGTCGCGAATGAGTGGACGCATGTTGTTGTAAGGGGGGTCACTGTCAAAAATGGAAGATGCAAGATCAGTCTGTCATCGGATGCGAATGCCGGAAATTGGTGCCAGGTAGAGGATCTGGAGCTTGTGAGGGAGAGTAAGCCGTATACATTTTTAAAAGGCGGGGATATCTCTGAACTGAGCTATATAGAATCGATGGGAGGAAAATTTTTCGAGAACGGCATGGAGAAGAACTGTCTGCAGATACTCAAGGACTATGGATTCAATATGGTACGCCTGAGACTTTATAATGATCCCGGCAATCCAAACTTCAGTCCTTCTAAACGCCTTCCTGCCGGTTTTCAAAACCCAGCGGATATACTGGTTATGTCAAAGCGCGCGAAAGCCATGGGCTTCCAGATCATACTTACTTTCTATTATAGTGATTACTGGTCGAATGGAAAACCTCATGAATGGGATTCTTTAAGTTTCAAGGATCTTAAAACCTCTGCGTATGATTTCACTTTTAAATTCATGAACCAGATGCAGGCACAAGGAACCGCGCCTGAATTTGTCTCGCTCGGCAATGAAATTGCCGGCGGTATTCTTCTTCCATCAGGATCCTCAGATGACTTTAAAGCATTGAGCGATCTTCTGAACGAGGGATATAACGCGGTGAAAGCAGTATCTCCCTCTACAAAGGTCGTTCTCCATCTCCAGGATGGCGGCGATCCAAAAATGTACGATTGGTTTTTTGGCCGATGCCAGGCATACGATGTAAAGTATGATATCATAGGTGCCTCCTATTATCCTTTCTGGACTAAAAAAACCGTTCCTCAAATACGCGATTGGGCAAACTATGTGAGCGCTAAGTACGGCAAGGATATTATGATCATGGAGACAGGATACAATTGGAACCCGACGATTCTTAATGGAGAGATCGGGCAACTCAAGAACAATGGTCTATACGATTCTCTCTATCAGAGTTCGCCTGCTGGACAAAGGGATTTTCTCTATGAGCTTTTCAATGGCTTGAAAATGGTCAAAAATGGAAGTGTTATCGGGGACTTGTACTGGGACCCTGTGATGATCGCAGTACCTGGCGTTGGATGGGAATTGGGCGGCCCCAATGTTGTCTCAAATTCAACATTGTTTGATTTCAACGGTAATGCACTTCCCGCCCTGAAAGCGTTCCGGTACAATAACTGACAGATTGTACATAATGATAAGTCTAAGGAAAGACTTAATGAAACAATCCAAAATATTTTTTTTGACAAAACATTTAACGGTATCAATTCTCTTTCTTATATTTTTATTTCAACCTCAGGAGATATATTCACAGTTTGCAAAAGGTGCGGATATTGGTTGGCTATCACAGATGGAGGCGCAAGGATATGTATTTAATAATGATTCGGGAGTTCAAGAAAACTGCCTGGTCATTCTAAAGGAACACGGAATTAACGCACTCCGGTTCAGGGTCTGGGTTAATCCAACCGGCAATTATTGCAATAAAAAAGACGTGGCTTATATGTCTCACCGGGCAGACAGCATGGGGTTTAGAGTGATGATAGATTTTCATCTTAGTGATTGGTGGGCAGATCCTAGTCATCAAACGAAACCTGCAGCGTGGGTAGGTCATATCGTCACACAATTGGATTCGGACGTGTACCATCATGTGTATGAAATATTGGACACGTTAAAAACAATACATGTTACACCGGCATGGGTGCAAATTGGGAATGAGACGAACGATGGTATGTTGTGGGAAGATGGAAGAGCGTCGACCCATATGAACAACTTTGCTGCAATGGTTTTGAGCGGCTATAATGCTGTTAAAGCTGTTGATACCACTATCCAGGTAATTGTTCATCTTTCTGACGGTCACAACAATTCTATGTACAGACGGATTTTCGATGGCCTGAAAAGCAACGGCGCCAAGTGGGATATCATTGGAATGTCGGTGTATCCCTATTGGGCTAATTTATCATGGAGTACTGATGATAGTTTGGCACTCATAAACATGAAAGATATGATTGCCAGATATCAAACGAAAGTAATGGTAACTGAAACTGGTTATTTGTACAACCAAGCTGTTGATGCTAATAAATTTCTTGTAGACCTTATAAGAAAAACAAAGTCAGTAGGTGGGCTTGGTGTTTTTTATTGGGAACCCGAATGTTACAACTGGCAGAGCTATAACCTCGGTGCATGGGATCCCTCTACAAAAAAGCCGACAGTTGCAATGGATGCATTTTTAGATACGGTTATTACTTCTGTAAACCGCGAAGAAATTATTTCTCATTATGCTCTCAACATTTATCCCAATCCCTTCAATCCAACAACTACAATCGAATTTATACTTGCCGAAGATAGCCATGTCTTATTAAAGGTGTACGATATGCTGGGCCGAGAAGTGGCAATCTTGATAAATCAAGATTTGAAAGCAGGTACGCTGCACAGTTCTGTTTTCAATGCTTCGCGACTTACTTCTGGTATATACTTTTGTCGCTTGGAAACAGAAAAGAGTTTCTTAGTCAAAAAACTAATGTTATTGAAATAGAGAACCACTATGCAAAAATAATCTAGAAAATAACATAACCATTTCTATTTTAATATTACAATTTTCATTTTGTAGAATTTTAAAGTCGTGGGTTTGAATCGGGGTTAAGAAAAAAAAGAGGCCGAATCTTTTTAGAAATGGCCTTTCGCGTAGCGGGGGCACGAAGTATATTGCAAAGAAGAATTTTAAAACAGGTCTGATTGAGATAAATTCTTCATTTCAAACGCTTTCCCCAATGACTCTCTGGGCAATCCCTTATCTTTGCCAGACGTAGATGTATTCACCTCCGGTGCGGTCGGTAAATCGAAAACGCCGAGTAATACTGGTGCCGTCTTCACTGATTATATAAGTTTCGTCCAAATCCGCCCCTGCGGTACCATTATATGAGCACGTGCACACAGGACCTTTGATCTCGATGCGCCCACAAGCTCCCGAGCCCGCATTTGTATACGGCTCGCCATCTAATTGGAGTCCTGTAACGAGATGGTTTCCTTGAATATCTATAATATGGAGTTGATACGGGGTATGATATGTGTACCTTCTGCCATCAATTTTCTTGAGCAAATCTTCGAACTTCTGCTTTTCTCGTGCAGCGATCGCCTCTGGACTTGATTCCTTCTGTTTGGCCTCTAGCGCTTTCTGTCGTTCGGCCTCCACCGCGCCTATCTTTGCTAATATCTCATCACGATTAGCAGAGGGATCTGCTAACAGATAAAGCTTGTAGTTGATGATCGCATCATCTGACAAACCCGCTTTTTCCTGGGCTAGCCCTAAGTTGTAGTAGATTTCTGCTTTCCATGGAGCTTTAAGCGACGCCTGGCTGAATGCATCTACGGCGGTTTTATAGTCATCCGAGTTTTGTGCTTGTTTGAAGAAGTAGGCACCCTTGCCTTTCAATATTGAGTAATCATCTGGCGCGATAGGCTCGGACTTCATCTCTTGTACAAACTTGATGATCTTCTCCCTAAGTGCATTGTCATTGGGATTGTTCTGAAGGTCGGAAACGTATTGGTTGAGAGTTTCCTGAGGAGTCTGTGCTTGCACAATAGACACCGCTATACCCAGCATTAGGAAAAAAATTACAAATACGGTATTGATTGTTTGATGTTTCATTATTTTTTCTTATTTAAAAAATTGTATGTCCTCGTTCGACTGTTCCATCTTCTTTGATGAACTACTTGAGCTTCGTGTATATTGTGTCGTTATCTTTTTGCCGTTCCATGGTATCTTACCGTTAGCTCTTCATGGATCCGTTTATACTTTCAATAAAAAATTGATTTTACCAAAACTGCTCTCAAACTCCAAATAGAGCCCCGGCTTTTTCCGTCTATGCACAAAGTTTTCCAAATTTCTAAGGAACGATCCAGACAAATGGATGGCTTTCTGCAGGTTTAAGAACCTCCGTTTATACAACAGTGACTTTTCTCGTCCGTAGAATCGACAGCGTCTCACGCTAATGTGTTAGAGGCGTTATTGCAAAAATACAGGTCACTTGATTATCTCTTGTGTTAGTTCTGATCCAAAGTGATGCAGTATTATTGCATCACTAGCATAATAGTTTTTGGCCACCTTAACTCGTACCATGATGGCTGAGCTGCACCATGCGAGCATAATACTCCGATAGACTTCTAACATTTTCTTCATTTACCTGGTTCTATAGCTTGTTTCTCTTCCTCTGAGATAAATATTATTGCCTCACCCCAAGCATGTAATCCTTTATAGGGGACAGTCGTAATAGCACCTCCGTAGCCAGGTAAGCTATATCCATAAATCGCCATTGTCGGATTTGATTGAGTACGGAAGTCTAAAATTGCGTCGGCGCCGATGGCCGCAGCTTTCTTACGCATCGCGTCAATTAAATCATCAATAGTATAATGAGCGGTCCACTCTGTTTCCGGGGCATCCAAGGTTCCCAATACCACAAAGGGTCTATTAGGAATATTCTTCAGGAAAACGATTTGATCAGGCGACTTAGCATTGTGTGTCTTCATGCTCTCTGCTAAAGCGCTTTGATTAACATACGGTGATTTGTTAAAACCGGCAGTATAACAACCGCCAACAATGAACACTGAAACACACAATAGAAGGAAGAACATTTTTTGTAAAACATTTTCCGTTAGTTTAGTTGAGGGTTCTAACGTAATTATAAGACATGCCTTTTTCATGATTTACTCCTTTTAGTGAAATTTATAAAGTTAATCGTAACTAACGACCGCAGTAATAATTAAAGTTGTGATAACTTCAAATGTTGTGCGAACCCTTATTTCATTCATCTTTAGAAACAGACCACTCATTATTACCAACCTTCATAGTTATATTTTCACTCTGTACAATTGTACCGTCGTATTTTTTTGCGGTAAGTTGGTATGATGTGCCCGCTTCCAAATGAGCGGGATTATTAACACAGGAACAGTGCGGGAGAGCTTTGCCAAAAAAACCATCGTCAATGTAAAACTCCAAAGGATCAGAGGTATTGTTGTAGAAATATAAGTTTGCGGCTTCTTTCTCGGGTTTAAACATCCCTGAAAATGAAATTGCCACCGCAATTATGGTTATGGCTAAGAACATCAGCTTTCTCATGGTTTCTCTCCTCTAATAGTGTTATTGCCAATTTTGTGGTTCGCTCCAAACAAAAGCTTTTATGATGTGACCTTGTCATATACAAGATTGTTTCACAGTTTCTGGAGTTGGATAGCTAGACCTATTGATATGTAGCCACCACCCAAGTCAATTTGTGGAGGGCCATTTGGATAATAGTCAGGTGAAAAAAGTGACAGTGTCGAGCTACGAAAGCCTACACGAATATCCAGAGAGAATATCATGTTTGGATAGAATTCTCCACCGCTGGAATAACCTTCATCGGACGATGATAAAGGAATTTTAAATGTGATTTCTGGTTGATAAAAGTACCCATTATATTCTTTGGTATCCAGGGTTGCGTCCGCATAGCCGATTCCCATACCGAATCCGGCCATGACAGCCAAGCCACTTAGTGTTCCAAGATTCAAAGGTCGGATCGCAAAGTCAATCATGAACTGGTTTGAAGAACCATGTAATGTGTTGTTCCCCGCACCACGACTTTGTAAAGAGAATGTGTACCAATAGAACCCAATTTCTAAATTGGAATTACCTAAATAAAGACCGGCACCAAATAACATAGCGCTTTTTGGTGATCCGGTTCCACCGTTGATAGCAGCATAGAAATCACCGTTCGCTACCTGAGTGGAACCAGTGATTAGGCTTATGCCAAGCGGCGCACCCTGGGTTCTTGCTGTACTCATGATGAGAACGAAAATAACAAATGCAATGATTTTGAGGCAAGTGCGTTCCATATGATATCTCCTTCGTTAGTGAGGACGTTTCATTTGTTAATGAATTGCTTGCAGTTTTTTTATAGCATTGACGCCCGTTCGTGCCAATTGGTTGATAAAATCTTCTCTGTTCTGCTTTCATTGAGATAAGGTTCTCTGCAATATTTAACCTTGAATTATTCTTGGTCTCTTTGATCCTTAAATAGGATTATTACTTTGCGCCAGCGTTTCTAAATATTCTTATATCTTCAAGCCTATTTTCTTCGCAGCCACCTGTACATTGTTCTCCCATTAGATATTCCAATAGTGTGGTATTGTCTGACCAATTTACGTGCACGTTTGCACCTTTATCTATCAGGAGTTGAAGAACCTTGGGATTGTGAGATCCCAACATATTGACTGCTGTAACTAGAATATCATTTTCTATCTTTGCACCCCTATTAATCAAAAGTCGCACTACGTCCACTTTGCCATAAAAAACTGCAGTACCCAAAGCATCGCCGCCAGAGGGAGTTTTTGCATTCACGTCTATTCCCTTATCAAGAAGGGCTGATACGGCACCGTAATCGCCCTCCTCAGCCGCCTCCACCAACTTCTTAGCCTTCTCCGCTGCCAATTCTAACCTGCTCTCAGCCTTTTCTTGTTTGGCATCGAGAGCATATATATTGTCCTGGAGTGTGCGCGTTTCCTCACCTGAGAGTTCAAATAATTGATAAAGCTTAAACTCCGCAATGGCGTCATTGTATTTGCCGGCGGCCTCATATGTCAATGCAAGGTTGTAATATGCTTCTTTCCACCATGGTGCATGAAAGATCGCCTGATTAAACTCAGTGCTCACCTGTTCGCAATCATCGGGAGTCTTGGCATCCTTGAACAGTGCTGTCCCCATAACAAAATGCTTCCGGGCTTCTTCAGGAATCGTTGGTGCAGGCTTCATGGCCTGCGCAAGTTTGATAATTTTCTCCCGCAAAGCGTCGTCGTTAGGATTTCTCTGAAGATCCATGACATATTCGTTGAGCGGTTCTGGTAAACTAATAATCTGTGCAGGTAAAAGAGATTGTACATCAGCTCTGAAAATGCCCGCACCGGTACCGGCGAAAAGAACATTGCCATCTACAGCCAGAGACATTACATTAAGAACGCTGCCCAAATATGCTGGAGCATGATAATCCGTCAGTCCTGTATTGACTGCGTTCCAGCTCGTGCCATTATTAGTCGAGAGAAAGACGCCATGATCAGTCCCGGCAAAGAGATTCGTGCCGAAGAGGGCTAGAGACCTGACCCCGTAGTTCGACATCTCGGTGTTGACCGCTGTCCAGCTTGTGCCGTTGTTAGTCGAACGGAAGATGCCACCATACCAGGTCCCCGCAAAGAGATCTGAACCGCTCCTAACAAGAACTGTGACTTCACGGTTCGGCAAGCCTGTACCGACCTGTGTCCAGCTTGTGCCATTGTTCGTTGAACGAAAAAGATCGTCGCCAGAACCCCCAGCAAAGAGATTCGTGCCTGAGACAGCAAGAGATACAACCCAAGTATCCGTCAGACCGGTATTGACTGCAGTCCAATTTGAGCCATTGTTTGTCGAAAGGAAGACACCTTTATCGTGAGTCCCAGTAAAAATATTCGTGCCGCTACTAACAAGAGTCGTGACCTCGCTGCTCGGCAAGCCTTCATTGACCGCTGTCCAGCTTGTGCCATCGTCTGTCGAAAGAAATACACCATCAGAACATAGCATGAAGATATCAACGCCATTGATGACGATACCATTGACGCTTTTCGTCAATCCAGTTTTACTCCAGTTCTTGCCATTATTAGTGGAAAGTAAAACACCAGCATAACCGGTACCAGCAAAAATATTCGTCCCGCTAACGGCAAGAGCATGAATGAATCCTTCACTATTCACTAGTGTCCATGAGAAGCTCTCAGTGGACTGAGCTTGAGCGGTATGCGGTATCGACACTAGCATTAGTATCAAAATGACAAATGTTACCGTAGAAATTCTAAATTTTGTAATCATTGTCTTACTCCTTTCTCACCCGCCTTATTACGTATAGTTTCATCAATACTGCATTTTAGAAATGATCTTTGAGCACGCACGGCGTTAATAAACCGATTTATATCTTTTTCAGAGTTTTCCTTATTAAAATATTTCTAATTTATTTCTTTGTTTTAATTAAAATTGTCCTGTTTCGAAATTGTTAACCACTGTGAGTAGATAGCAGATACGATACGCAAATAATTGTTCTGAGATTCGGTATCAGGCTGACTTCCTTATCGTTGGCGTTCATAGACCTGACCGTCAAATTGTATTGTACTACCATCTTCGGTGATAATACCGGTGGCTTGGATTCTACCATCAGAAAAAAAAAGCCGAATCTCTCGTCCTACAATTTTCATTGTTCTGTCATTAAGAAGATCCACATAACACGCATGAGACTGACCAGTTTGAACATCTGTGTAACATATTTCAGTCCACATGATTCTATCCCCCCGAATATCTATTGCATATGTATAATCAAATGGCTTGCCATCGCTATGGCCATGATAGACTGTAATATACCGGACCCCGTCGATTTTCCTTAGGAATTCTTCTTGCTCTCTGGCTTTGTCGGCCTGGGCAGCCTCTTGCCGTGCTCGTTCTTCTTCAACTGTTTTCTTCGCCGCCAACTCTTTATCCTTAGCTGCTTTTTCCTGCCTAGCTTCAATTTTCCAGATTTCTTCCTGTGTCTTAATTGAATCTTGTGGATTGGTGATCATAAATAATTTGAGCGACGTAATGGCATCGTCGTAACGCTGGGCCGTCTCCAATGCCAGTCCCATTTTCATATAGGCTTCACCCCACCACGGTGCGATCAATAATGCTTGTCGAAATTCCTCGGCGGCATCGGCACTCTCGGAAGGCTGCTTAGCATCGTCGAAGAGCGTGCAACCCTTGACGTAGTGCCGTCGCGCCTCTTCAGGAATCGGTGGCAACTTGTCCATTTCCGTTGCCAATTCGATTACCTTTTCTGCATTATCGGTGGTGGGTGATTCTTGATAGTTAGTCACTGCTTGCTGGAAGAGACTATCTTCGGATTGTGCAAGGGAGCTATTGGTCAGCGAGAGCAATAGAATGAGATAGCAGAGAATTGCTAGGAAGATTCTTTTTTCTTTGTTTATAAAATTGTTCCTTTCTTTCGTATTATTAATCCTTTCGTAGGGAGGGCATTTTATTTCATATGTGGTTTCAGTCTTTTCCCGCCTTTTTATCATGAAAGTATATGCTTATGTTATCAGTGTAAGTTTTCAATTTATGAGCGTCAAAAAAAGTAGAGTCAAAGTGCATCGGCAATCTTTGCCCTTTGAAGTGATTTCCGTTCAGCCACCGATATTCAACTTTTGACTGCCCGCCTTTATTCTCAGCTGATAAAAGTTCAGCGAAGTACAAAGCGGTTGTTGTTAGCGGGACACCGCCTGTAGCTCCTGCTGGAGTTGGCAATAATGTTGAGCTGCCTGGAGGTACGATGTCTCCCGGATTGACCCAAACAACGATCCGTTTGACTTTTCCAGATTGGATCAATTCTTGGAGTCCTAACTTATTTATAAGGGAACGATCACCGCCAGCAATATCTAACTCATCTACAGTTATTATATCGCGGCGAATAAGAGCTTCTGCAACGGTGGCGCCATTGCTGTGAGCAAGGAGCCGGTCGAAATGTGTACCAGTCAGTCTACCAATTAAATCTTCTCCATACGACGTGTTGATTGTATACTGACCCAGATAATGATTATCTAGAAGTCCTCTAATGATCTCACTGGCACCTTTCGAGTCGGTCGTGGCAAATACTGCCTGCTTGTCGTATAGTTTTCCAGTAAACGGGCTTTTCAAAGTCACATCCACTTCGCTTTGTGGATCATATAGTCCGAGCATAACGCCATCGTGAATTCGTTTCGGCACAGTCGGGGGGGGAACTTTGATATGATCAGCTTCGTTCATTAGTCTCTGCAATTGACTTCGATATCGCTTCTTATCCTGCTTAACAGCGAGCATGAAAGCTTCCTTTGTCCCACCTTCTCCGACGTTTTTCAGTCCGAAACCTTCACCCGTGCTCACGCCTTTTAATCCAAGGTCGTTTTCTTCGATCCCTTTCATGCTCTTTAAGGTTTCCTCCTTTGATTTCTCGAACGCTTCCTGTTTCTGTCGAGTCTCTTCAGCTTCTCTTTTTTGCTGTTCCTCAAGTGCACGTTGTCTCTCGGCAGAGTTGTCTGGGAGTGGTTGGCTCGAGGGTACATTGTTCGATGACGATACCTGACCAGTGCCACCGCAATCAGGACATTGGATATATCCTTTGCCTGGACTACCTGGTGGGCCATTGAAAGGATCACCTCTAACACCACCACAACGCGCACATCCATAAGCGGCCGGTTGTCCATGAATGGTGCCAGCCGAAATATATCCTTTCCCACCACAATCTGGACAAGGTATATTGCCCGTGCCGTTGCATCTCTGACATTTCTCTTGAGGTTGCCCTTCGTTGCTTTTGATAGGATGATATGATCCGTTAGCATGCTCAGATAGAGCACTGAATTCCGTTTCGGCGAATACAACTTCAGTAAAATAATTGTGACTAATTAAGCCGATGTATTTGGCATGAAGAACATTAGTCCAAGCAATAAACAAGAGGATAGGCAAGAGGCGGCACATATTTTAATCCTTTCTTTTTAAGAAAAGATACATTGCTTAAGTACCACTTTTCGAATAATGGAATGCTGTATACCCTATAACAACGACATTACCCTGATGGCGCACATCGTTGCACTTGCTGATGAATCCTAATCGGTTATTTTGGCGGGAAAATTCAACAGTAAGTTTTTTTATTGCTGTAATTCTAATGTTTTTCTTGTGTAAAGTCAAACGACGATTTCAGTTTATGCTCAACCAATCCATAATCATCAATCCTTCACTATCATATATGACGTAATCAAATAGCTGGCAACAGTTTCATGTTCAGATGCAACAACCGAACATGTTCTCATAGTCATTTCCCTTGAGAAAACTGTGATTACACGGATGATAGGACAGGATTGTTAATGGTTGAGTGGGTGTTAATTTTGCGTTGATCTTGTGGTTGAATTAACGTTGATTGAAACATTAATTCAACTAATTTTGTTAATTAATTTATAAGTTGATCTACATTGAGTTTTCTTTGAGTATATGTATTTTAGTGGAGAAGGGAGTCAAAGCCTAATGGATGACGGTACGATTAACAGACTGTTTGATATATCATATCAATATTGCCAATGGCGTGACAAACAATCGAAAAAGAAAAGCGAAAAGCCGATAGGGAAGAATATTGCTAATATTGAGAAGCAAATTATTGTTGAGATTAAAAAGGTACTTTCACCAGCTTTATCTGAAGAACAACGTTCCGAGATAGCAAAAACTGTTTTTTCCAACATTCTAATATTTTCTGATTCCTTTGCTGTCAACAAGGAGAGTCCAATCCCTTATCAAGGAAGAGCAGCTGCCACCATCAGAATGATTAAATTAATTGAGAATGAAAGACCCCGATTGACGCAGTTGAAGAAAATCCAACTGCATGAGTCAGAGCAACAGATTAGTAGAAGGGCAAGATTGAAGCCAACAATAAGAATATTAAGTAGCGTTATTAAAACCCAAAAATATTATTTCAGGATTCTTCTTTGGACTAAGTAGCGGGGGAGGGAACCTAACCAAACTCAGTCCAATTGTTGAAGCTCCTTTCAGCGATTTTCAATAAAAAACGGGGAATCGCTGATCATGACATTGCCATTCGATCCCAGTTTTTCCACCTTGATAGTGATAAGCTATTGGATTATCCTATACCAACAGGAAATATTAATGAAATCCTTTATCCATTCTTTAGCTATAATCATTGCAACTATTCTCATCTTTGGGTGTCCTCCAAAGCATGAAGAACCTATATCGGGTAATCTGTCGGTTACATCCCGGAGTGAACATCTGGTCATGGGGAACCCAAGTAATGCGGTCGATAGTGTTTCTTACTCAAATAACTATCTCATGGGAAAGCCTCAGTATGTAGTCTCATACAATCGAGATCGTGGCATTCCCAATTGGGTAGCTTGGCACCTGGATAATACATGGCTTGGCAATGTTCCGCGAAAGGATACCTTTCGGCCGGATAGCACACTGCCGGCAAATTGGTATCAAGTGAAAAAATCAAGTTACAATAAAAGCGGTTATGCCCGGGGACATCATTGCCCTTCTGCAGATCGAACAAATACAACCGAGGATAACTCAGCAACGTTTTTGATGACCAACATGATGCCACAGGCGGCCAATAATAATTCTGGACCGTGGGAGAAGCTGGAAAAGTATTGTCGTACCCTCGTGTTCCAAGGGAAAGAATTATATATCTATGCCGGTGGATACGGCTCACAGGGTACTATCGATAAAGGTCATGTCACCATTCCATTTCACACCTGGAAAGTGATTATGGTCGTAGATAATGGAGAGAATGATCTTAGCAGAGTTACATCGACTACACGGCTCATTGCTGTTGATATGCCAAATAGTAACGATCAGATCAGTCGAACTGATAATTGGAAAAAGTATAGAATCTGTGTAGATAGTATTGAGGCAAGAACCGGTTTCGATATTTTCTCCAATGTTCCGGTCTCTATACAAGCAGTGATTGAAAGTGTTACAGATAGTTTATAAATTCTAAATTATGGGGGGTAAGTCGATATCATTTCCCTCTAGATATCGCAGGCTATTGAGTAGGTTCAATGAACCAGCAAAATAGCACCACTGTGTTGGCGCGCGGTGGTTTTTTACCCCCTTCCCCCTTAACCCCGGTATCTATCAAGGTATTGGGGTCTTTTTTATCTAAAATGCCAATTGACAAAGAACCGAACATTTCCTAAAATACTCCTGCGCCGTCTCCCCGACGGCGCATAGTTAGCCTCCCTTAGCCCTGGCGTCTGGTAGTGCGTCAGGGCTATTATTTTGGTCTGTCAAAGGAAGGGAAGATGAAGCCATTTGTGTTTGGTTAACCAAAATGTCATATATCTAAAATTTTTCTAAAAACCTTTTCTGAAATGGATGTTTCATTTTATAGTTCTGTTGTCTATATTTGATTGAAAATTTTCCTACTATAATGGAGTAAAAGACGAAGCAACCTACGTATATCGATCTTTTCGCAGGCGCAGGTGGATTGTCAGAGGGCTTCATCCGTAATGGTTTCCTGCCTATAGCTCATGTTGAAATGGATCAAGATGCCTGTCTTACCTTAAAGACAAGACTTGCCTACCACTATCTAAAACAGCACAATCAATTAGATATATATCTTTCGTATCTTAAAAAAGAAATTCCGAGAGAAGAACTTTACAAGGTTATTCCTGAGAGAATAATTGATAGTGTTATTAATGAGAAGATTTCTGAGAAAACCTTAGAGTCGTTATTTGCAACAGTTGACACTTTATATGGGAAGCAAGATGTTGATGTTATTATTGGAGGGCCTCCATGTCAGGCCTATTCGACAGTAGGCAGAGCAAGGCTTGAGGATAGTGCAAAATGGGATTCGCGTAAGTTTCTATACAAACATTATGCGAAATTTCTTGAAAAATATAATCCTAAAATGTTTGTTTTTGAAAATGTTTCGGGATTGCTTTCCTCTGGCAATGGAAAATATTTAAAAGACATGTTACGTGTGTTCGCCAGTCTTGGTTATGTTGTTGAATACAGAAATCTTAATGCCTCAGATTTTGGAGTCGTACAAAACCGCAGGCGTATTATTATTGTCGGATGGAAAAAAGAAGTAAATCTTTCCTATCCGGAGTTTGGGACGAACGATATACCAAAACAAGTGAGCGACGTTCTTATTGATCTGCCGAAATTGTCCGCAGGAGAAAGCCAAGATATTGCGTACTATACAACAACTCCCAATGATTATTTAAAACGCTTAGGAATTCGGAACGGCTTGGCTTTTACCACACAGCACATTGCACGACCGCATAATACACAGGATAAAAAGATTTACAGGAAAGCCATTACGCTCTGGAACGAAGAACGTCGGCGATTAAAGTACACAAATCTTCCTGAGTCATTGCAGACGCATAAAAATAAAGAAGCATTCCTTGACAGATTCAAAGTTGTTGCTTCCGAGCTTGAAGCGTCACATACAATGGTAGCACATATTGCAAAAGATGGACATTACTATATTCATCCGGATATAAAACAATTGCGATCTCTTTCCGTGCGCGAAGCAGCACGAATACAATCATTCCCTGATGATTATTTTTTTGAAGGAACACGAACGACAGCTTTTAAACAAATTGGTAATGCAGTTCCACCTTTAATGGCTTTAGCAATTGCACAAACATTAAAGAGTAAATTAGAAAAATACACGAAGTGAGTAATCAATTAAACACATCAGAAGTTAATTATCAGATTTTACCTGATTCAAAGTTGGTTTTTGAAGTAGAACCAGAAGCAACTCGTATTGAAATTAAAGGAGCGATCAATGGCTCTGTTAAGGTAGATGGGGCGCAAATACAATACATCCCGAAAAAAGGGTTTTCGGGAATTGAAAAACTTACATACTCTTATACGAAAAACAAAAAACAAATAAACAACAACATTCTTATTAAAGTAGGATATGCTTTCAAAGCTAAAAGCCACATTCTTAGTTTGCTTGGTGACGAACTTATAGGCAGTGATAATCTTGCTATTTTTGAACTGGTAAAAAATGCTTACGATGCAGACGCAGAAGAAGTAAGAATTACCTTGAATGACTTAAATACTCCCAAGCAATCAATTATGATTGAAGATGATGGTAATGGAATGAGTTTGGAAACCTTACAAAATGTTTGGCTTGAAATTGGAACTGATTTTAAAAGAGGATTGAAAAGAAAACCAAGTCCAAAATACAAACGAATATCTCTTGGAGAAAAAGGCGTCGGTAGATTAGCGGTTCATAAGCTTGGAAAAAATATCATACTTGAAACACAAGCAAAAGGAAAACCGAATTCATATAGAATAAGTTTAAACTGGGCTAATCTTATTTCAGAATCTGAATATATTCAAGATACGTTCTTGCAAATTGAAACGATTGAAAAGTCATTATTCCCTAAGAAAAAACATGGAACCCGCTTAATAATTTCTGAATTGAAAAAAGAATATTGGACAAAAAAAGATTTAAGAGAATTAGCGAGAAAGACAAACTCAATTAAAAGTCCTTTCAGAAGCATTGAAGAATTTGATGTGATAATTTGTGCCAACGACCATCATCAAAGTTGGTTTGAAGATGTAAAAACCCCCAAATTAATTCTGAAAGAATCGCTTTATTATTTTAAGTTTACAATTAGTGACAGTGGTAGACTTGATTGGACATATGAATTCAGACCACCGAAAAATTTTGGTATTGCGGCTAACCATATAACATCAAAAAAAGCTGAAGATAAATTTTTGAAGATAATGGACAAGGATAACCTATTTGAAAAAGATCAGAAGCTTCTAAAGGAAAATGATTTGGTAGGTATAGGAGCAATTAGCGGTCAGCTCTATGTTTACAACCTGCTTAATCCTGTTCTCAATTCTTTAGGTCAAACAAGTGCTGTAAGAGCATATGTAAAAGAAAACTCAGGAGTTAGAATATTTCGAGACGGAATAAGAATTTATAATTATGGTGAGCCCGGTGATGATTGGTTAGGATTGGATTTAGCAAGAGTTCAAAAACTCGGTGAGAGATTCAGTAAGAATACTGTAATCGGTGCTATAGAGATTAACATGGAAAGCAGTCACGGTGGGTTGATTGAAAAAACAAACAGAGAAGGTTTTGATGACAATCTTGTATTTAAAAAATTCAAAGCTATTTGCAACGAAGTGTTTAACCTCTTTCAACGGACAGCAGTTTCTGACCGTGAAAAAATAAATGATTACCTTGCGGGCATAAGGTCGGTACAAAAAGTTGGACTGTCGGAGACTATCGTCGAACTTAAAGAAAAACTTAAAGAGAATAAATTAGATAAAGAGCTTTCTCCATTAATAAAAAGAGTAGAGAAAGACTATAATGACATGAGGGATGTAATGCTTAACTCTGGAATGACTGGCCTTAATTTAGGTTTGGTATTCCATGAAGTTGAAAGGGAAGTGCGATTTATTAATACTGATTTAGCCAATAATCAAAATATCTCTGGCATTAAAGGACGAGTAAAAAATCTTATTCAATTACTTGAAAACTTTTCACCGATACTTAAGCAAAATAAAAATATTATTCTTAAGGCGAGCGAACTTGTTTCAAAAGCGAGGAACATAAATAATCCAAGATTTATTTACCATAAAGTAATATTCTCTAGCCCTTTGATTACAAAAGAAAACAAAGATTTCGACATCAAAGGTCCAACGAACCTATTATTGAGCGCAGTTTCTAATATTATTGACAATTCTATATATTGGGTCGGGGAGAAGAAAGAAACAACGAGTGATAATTATGATTCAGCAATTTATATCGGATCAGATTTAAGATCCTTTAGCGGACCCGCAATTATTATTGCCGACAATGGAAATGGATTTAATTTAGAACCAGAAGAATTAATTAAACCGTTTAGAACAACGCGACCCGGAGGCATGGGTTTGGGGTTGTTTTTTGTAAACATGGTAATGGAAATGGTTGGGGGGAAATTACTTTTCCCTGATAGAGACGATTTAGATATTCCCAAGCCATATACGGGAGCAGCGATAGCTTTAGTATTTCCCAAACAATAAATATGTTCAAGCCGGAAAATAAAATAATCATCGTAGATGATAT
>Ga0182027_10006304_pt1 | contig 17811 bp, 16 predicted proteins | sample 712E1DmetaG_FD_121300 | JGI IMG/M metagenome (GOLD analysis project Ga0182027, IMG submission 121300) | Permafrost microbial communities from Stordalen Mire, Sweden - 712E1D metaG (Illumina Assembly) | ecosystem: Environmental > Terrestrial > Soil > Wetlands > Permafrost | place: Sweden... | reverse complement strand
CATCACGGATACGACGTCGGGCAAGACCAAGGTCTTTGAGTACACAACGACCGGCGCAGGTTATGGTACTGGCTCGGTTCAGGTGAAGTCGATCCCGGTGGATGGAGACAAGTTCACCATTTCCGACGGCAGCGCTACGGTGACGTTCGAGTACGCCGTCAGCATGAGTGCGAGCGATTGGCTTGGCGCCATCGTCGATGCCGGCACCGGCACCGACGCAGGTGCTGATGGAAATACCATCGTCGATCTGTTCACGCTCCTCGCCGGGAAGAAAATCTCTACCGGAAATACAAGCTACGCCTTGACCAAGGCCGACGTAGCCGCAGCTACCGCCGCCGCAATTACCGGTCTAAATATCACCGCAGTTGTCCAGCCAGTCCCGGCGCCGCAAGACACCGTCGCGCTGATGGCGACTGCCTCGGGTACCGGAACGGCTATCGTATCGACTGCCAGCTCGCTTTCGGTCCAAGGTATGACCGATTCGGTTACCGCTTTCGTCCTGCCGGGCAGCACGGTAGAAATTGACCTCTCTGCTGTACACAACGACGCCATCTCTGTTGCTGCGAAGACAGCGGCGATAATCGCTGGCGCCGGATGGGATGTCTCGCCGGCACCGACAGCTATTGCGGCAACCTCGACGGGACCGGTAGTGACCGTTTCCTTCGCCGGTCTCAAGCCGACGGGAGCTACGCTGACGAAGAAGGCTGGCGGTAAGTTTACCGTCGTTGACTTCACGGCGGGCGCAGCAGCGCCTGGCGCGAACGATGGCGAGGCGGCCGAACATGACTCCCTCGACAACACCATCGAAAACGTGATTGGCGGAAGTGGCAACGACTACATCGACGCGTCACGGGCGACCTGCAGTCACATGCTGCAAGGCATGGATGGCAACGACACCCTGATCGGTGGTGGCGGCGGCTCCGTCAATACGTTGTACGGCGGAAAGGGCAACGACCTTCTCATCGGTGGCCCGAACGCCGACAACCTGTACGGCGGCGACGGCAACGATACGCTTCAAGGCGGGCTTGGAAACGACGTCATCGACGGCGGCGGGGTGAACTGCTTCATTGCTACCACCAGTCCGGTCGTCTACAGCACGCCTTTGTGCACCTCGGGCAATGCACCCTCCACAAGCATCGGCGTCAACGTCCTCGACTACAGCGACCGCGCCAATCCCGTGGTTGTCAATTTGGGAAATCTGATCGGTGGCGGCACCCAAGTCGGCGAAGGCGGCAACCCTGTCGAGCATGACATCGTCACCGCGAGCTCCATCGCCAGTATTCGTGGCGGCTCCGGCGACGACACCCTGACCGGGGATGCGAATCCCAACATGATTTGGGGTGGACTCGGCGACGACCTCATCGTGGGCGGTGGCGGCATGGACACCCTCCTCGGTGAAGGTGGCGACGACACCATTACCAGTTCCGCCGCCTGTCAAATGTACGGTGGCGCTGGCGTCAACACCATCGTCAGCCAAGCGCTTGGCACCTACATCGACAACAGCGATGGCTTCAAGGGCGTCATCGACTGCGGGAGCTTTGCTGCCAACGGCTTCATCAGTCTGAACAGCACCGAGACGTACGTTAGCCCGTCCTGCTCACAGTAGACCAGACGCGCAGGAAGAGCCGGCCGCCGAAAAGCGGCCGGCTTTTTTTTGCCTGTCGTGCGAACGCATTCCCGCTTTCTCGGTTTGTTTGCGGTCGGGCAGGGGGGCAGTCCGAAGGGTGGTGACAATTCTCCGCGCGTCAACATGGATGGGGCTTGTGACGTGGGGAGCCTTCGTGCATCCAATAAGGCGCCCAACCATGGCAGTCGTGTCCGCCTGCGGGGATACTCACACTTCGCCACCAACCAAGAGAATCAATGGCTACACCAACCCAGCGTCCAGAGCTCGCTCAAGCTGCCAACGACATCGAAGATATCGCGGACATCGACCCGGAAGAAACACGCGAATGGATTGAATCCCTAGCCTCGACGCTCGAGCACGAGGGAATCGAGCGGGCCCATTTCCTGCTGGAAAAGCTGGTTGACCACGCGCGGCGCTCGGGGGCGCACCTGCCGTTCGATGCGACCACGGCCTACGTCAACACCATCCCCGTGACGCAGCAGCCGCGGGTTCCCGGCGATCCCGGGCTCGAGCGGCGCATCCGCTCGCTGATTCGCTGGAACGCGCTGGCCATGGTGGTCAACGCCAATCGCAGCTCGTCCGAGCTGGGCGGGCACATCGCCAGCTTCGCGTCGGCGGCGACGCTTTACGACGTCGGATTCAACCATTTTTTTCGGGGGCCCGAGGCCGAAAACGGGGGAGATCTGGTCTACTTTCAGGGCCATTCGGCGCCCGGGATCTACGCGCGTGCATTCCTGGAAGGCCGCATCAGCGAAGACCAGCTGCGGGCGTTTCGTCAGGAGGTCGACGGCAAGGGCCTTTCGTCCTACCCGCATCCCTATTTGATGCCGGACTTTTGGCAGTTCTCGACGGTGTCCATGGGACTCACGTCGATGATGGCGATCTACCAAGCGCGCTTCATGCGTTACCTCGAACATCGGGGCATCCTGGACACCAGCGGACGCAAGGTGTGGGCCTTCCTGGGCGACGGCGAGATGGACGAGCCCGAGTCGCTGGGTGCGATTTCCCTGCCGGCGCGCGAACGGCTCGACAACTTGGTCTTCGTCGTCAACTGCAACCTGCAGCGACTGGATGGTCCGGTGCGCGGCGACGGAAAAATCGTGCAGGAGCTGGAAGCCGTTTTTCGCGGCGCCGGCTGGAACGTGATCAAGGTGCTGTGGGGCTCGTACTGGGATCCCTTGCTCCAGCGCGACACCAAGGGAATTCTGCGCAAGCGCATGATGGAATGCGTGGACGGCGAGTACCAGGCTTACAAAGCCAAGGGCGGCGCCTTTACACGCGAGCACTTCTTCGGCAAATACCCCGAGCTTGCCGCCATGGTTTCCAACATGAGCGACGAGGAAATCTGGTGGCTCAACCGCGGCGGCCACGATCCCAACAAGGTCTATGCCGCGTACAAGGCCGCCATGGAACACAAAGGCCAGCCCACCATCATCCTGGCCAAAACGGTCAAGGGCTACGGTATGGGCGAGGCGGGCGAGGGGCTCAACCCGACCCATCAGCAAAAGAAGATGGGCGAAGAGGCGCTCAAGGCATTCCGCGATCGCTTCAACATTCCCATCAGCGACGACAAGATCGGCGCGGCGCCATTCTATCGGCCCGCTGATGGCAGCAAGGAAATCCAGTACATGCTGGAGCGGCGCAAGGCCTTGGGTGGCTTCCTGCCGTCGCGTCGACGCGCCGCCACGCCGCTTGAAGTGCCGACCCTCGACGCGTTCGAGACGCAGATCAAAGGCAGTGGCGAGCACGAGCTGTCGACCACCATGGCGTTTGTGCGCATTCTCACCCAGCTTGTGCGCGACCGGAACATCGGCAAATTCATCGTTCCCATCGTTCCCGACGAGGCGCGAACCTTCGGCATGGAAGGTCTTTTCCGCCAGATCGGCATCTATTCCTCGGTGGGGCAGCTCTACGAGCCGGTCGACGCCGAACAGCTCATGTCTTACAAGGAAATGAAGAACGGCCAGATTCTCGAAGAAGGCATCAACGAAGCCGGATCGATGTCGTCGTTCATCGCCGCGGGCATGGCGCATAGCAACCACGGCGTGAACATGATTCCGTTTTACTGCTTTTATTCCATGTTCGGTTTTCAGCGCATCGGCGATTTCGCCTGGGCGGCGGGCGACATGCGCGCGCGCGGCTTCCTCATGGGCGGCACGGCGGGACGGACGACGTTGTCGGGCGAGGGTCTGCAGCACCAGGATGGGCACAACTTGCTCTTCGCCTCTAGCATCCCCACCTGCCTTTCCTACGATCCCACCTTTGCCTACGAGCTGGCGGTGATCATTCAGGACGGCGTTCGCCGCATGTACCATGACCAGGAAGACGTCTTCTATTACGTCACCATGATGAACGAGAACTACCGCCACCCGGCCATGCCTGAAGGCGCGCGCGACGGCATTCTCAAGGGCATGTACCTGCTGCGCGAAGGGGCAGCGAAAGAGGCAAAGACGCGCGTGCAGCTCCTGGGCTCCGGCGCGATTTTGCGCGAGGTGATCGCGGCGGCGGAAATGCTTGAACAGGACTTTGGTGTTGGTGCGGACATCTGGAGCGCCACCAGCTTCAACCAACTTCGCCGTGACGGTCTGGATGCCGAGCGCTGGTCCACGTTTCACGCGCAAGAGCCGCGGCGGCGAAGCTACGTCGAGACTTGTCTGGCGGATCGGCCAGGGCCCGTCGTGGCGGCAACCGACTACATGCGCTTGTATGCTGACCAGATTCGCCCGTTCCTTCCAGGCAAGCACTTCGTCGTTCTCGGTACCGACGGGTTCGGGCGCAGCGACACGCGCAAGAAGCTGCGCCACTTCTTCGAGGTGGATCGCCGCTATGTCGTCGTGGCCGCGCTCAAGGCGCTTGCCGACCAGGGCGCGCTGCCTTTAGCCAAAGTTCGTGAGGCCATGGAAAAGTATGCGATAGATCCCGAGAAGCCGAATCCCGTGACCGTCTAGCTTCGCGGCGCCCAAATCCGGAGGAAGGTACAACGTGGCCAAGATAGCCGAAGTGACCGTGCCCGACCTGGGTGATTTTCACGACGTCGCCGTCATCGAAATCGCGGTGAAGGCCGGTGATGCGGTCAAGAAAGATCAGCCGCTTCTCACGCTTGAAACCGACAAGGCGACCATGGATTTGCCGTCGCCCAACGCGGGCGTCATCAAGGAAATCCTTGTCGCGATCGGCACCAAGGTTTCCAAGGGCTCGCGTATCGCGACCCTGGAGCTATTGGACGGCGGCGCGGCGGCAGCACCGGTGGTGCGTCTGCCAGAAAAGACAGCGCCGGTCGCCCCGGTGCGTGCCTCGGCGCCGTTGGCGGCGGTCGCCCCTGCTCGCGCGGCCGAACCCCAAGTCGACGTCGACGTGGAAATGGCGCCGGATTTTGAGGTTGTCGCGCGCAAGCCGTCCTCGCACGCGACACCTTCGCCCGAGGAGCTGTCCAAGGTCACTCCGCCGCCGCCTTTGACCGTCGTCAAGACCAAGTCTCACGCCACGCCGTCCATACGCCGCTTGGGTCGCGAGCTGGGCGTGGATCTTGCGCTGGTGAAGGGCACCGGTCGCAACGGCAGAATCCTCGAGCTGGACGTCAAGAACTACGTCAAAGAGAACGTCGGCAAGCTTCACTCCACCGCAGGTGGATTCATGCTGCCCGACGCTCCGTACGTCGATTTTGGCCGCTTCGGCCTCATCGAATCGCAACCGCTTTCGCGCATCAAGCGCGTGACCGCCACCAACCTGCAGCGCGCCTGGCTGCGCGTCGTGCACGTGACCCAACACGATGAGGCGGACATCACCGACCTCGAAGCTTTTCGCAAATCCGAAGGCGAGCACGCCAAGAAACGCAATGTGCGGCTGACCATGTTGCCCTTCATCATGAAAGCCGTGGTCGCCACCTTGAAGGCGTTCCCCACCTTCAACGCTTCCCTCGATCCGCAGGGCGAGAACTTGATTCTCAAGCGCTACTTTCACCTCGGCGTGGCCGTGGACACGCCCGACGGACTGCTGGTGCCGGTGATCCGCGACGTCGATCACAAAGGACTCTATGAGCTGGCGACCGAATTGGCCGTGGTCAGCGAGAAGGCGAGGGCGCACAAGCTTCTGCCGGGCGACATGCAGGGGGCCAGCTTCACCATATCGAGCCTGGGCGGCATCGGCGGCACCGCATTCACGCCCATCGTGAATACGCCCGAGGTCGCCATCCTCGGCGTTTCGCGTGCGAGCATGAAGCCTGTGTTCGAAAAGGGATCCTTCGTGCCGCGCCTCATGCTGCCGCTGTCGCTGTCCTACGACCACCGCGTGAATGACGGCGCCGAGGCCGCGCGCTTCACCACGTATTTGCGCGAGCTGCTTTCCGACATCAAGCGATTGTTGCTTTGACGGGGATTGCGCCATGGCTAGCACGCCTTCCCGCATGGTTTCGCTCGGCACACCGATGCCGAGCTTTTCGTTGCCCGACGTGGTCAGTGGACAAATCGTTGCGTCGTTGTCGTTGGCCGGAAAACCGAGCGTCGTCATCTTCATCTGCAACCATTGCCCGTATGTGAAACACATTCGCGCGGGCCTGGCCGACTTCGGCCGCACCTGTCGCGACCAGGGAGTGGGGATGGTTGCCATCAGTGCGAACGACGTTGACCGCTATCCCGACGACGCACCGGCGGCGATGGCCGTCGAGGCTAAGCAAGCAGGCTACGTTTTTCCCTATCTTTACGACGAATCGCAAGCGGTCGCCCAAGCCTTCGACGCCCGCTGCACGCCCGACCTGTTCATCTTCGATGGCGACGGCAAGCTGGCCTATCACGGCCAGTTCGACGACGCTCGTCCGAGCAGTCCAATTCCCGTCACCGGTCGCGACGCGCGTGCTGCCGTCGATGCGCTGCTTGCCGGCCAGCAGCCCGCGGCGAATCAGAAGGTCAGCATCGGCTGTAGCATCAAGTGGAAGCCGGGCAACGGGCCGGTGTAGCCGGCGGCGCTGCTATCGACGTTCCCTTGCCACTCGAGCCGCGGTAGTCTAGCCGCTATGAAGGATCCACTGGTTCGCTTCGGCGTTGCGCTCGAAGGTTCGCTGTTGCGGGAGCTCGACGTGCTGGTGCGCGAGCGCGGGTGCACGCGATCGGAGTTGTTCCGCGACCTGTCGCGCGCCGAGGTTGGGCGGGCAAAGGTGCGCGAGGCGGTCGACGCGGTCGGCACGCTGACGTTGGTCTACGACCACCACGTGCGCGATCTCAGCGAACGGTTGAACGAGCTTCAACATCAGTTAGGCGAACAGGTGCGCGCGACGTTGCACGTTCACATCAGCCACGATCTGTGCCTTGAGGTCATCGTGATTCGTGGCAGGTCCGATCGCCTGCAAGACATCGCCGACCGCCTGTTGGCGCTGCGAGGCGTGAAACAGGGCGGAATCGAAATCGTCACCGGTCTCGGCGAGCCAGGCCACTCGCACGAGCCGCCGAGTGAAAGTGGAGCTGGACCGTCCGCCACATCCTCACGCGCGCGGGATGGCCGTCGAACAAGACGGGTGAAGTCGGAATCGCGTCGCTCCGTGCGCGGATAGGTGCGCGGCGCCGTCGCTGTCAATCAGCAGCGCCGCAACGCCCGCGAACCTCCGCACGACGTCGAGTCCACGCGCGCCCAGGACGAAGAGCCCGGTGGCAAGCGCGTCCGCTAGCGCGCCTCCCGGAGCGATCACCGTCGCGCTCCGACTTTCACAGGCCGGGGCGCCTGTTCGGGGATCGATCAGATGATGGTAGCGCTGCCCTTCCACGTTGGCGAAATGTTCATAGTCGCCGCTGGTGACGATGGTCTCGTCGTGAAGCTCGACGGTGGCGAGGAGCCTTGCCGCGACCCGTGGATCGCGAATGCCGACGGTCCAGCGACGATCGCCGTTGCGCCCGCGCGCGACCACATCCCCGCCAGCGTCGATGAGCACGTGGCTTGCCCCGTTCGCGACGGCAAAGTCGGCCGCGTGCTCCGCGATGTAGGCCTTGGCGATTCCGCCCAGGCCGAGCCGCATTCCGCACCGGCGCAGGTACATCGTCCCGGCCTTGGCATCGATCACCACATCCCGATAGTTGACGAGCTTGCGTGCGTTCGCGATGGCCTCGGGCGACGGCGGGCGGAAATCGGGGTCGTCCACCGTCCACAGGTCCGACAATGCCGCCCAGCTGCTATCGAAGGCGCCTTGGGTCGCGCGAGATACGTCACCAGCCACTTCCATAACCTCTGCCAGCGCGACTGGCATGCGGATGGGCGCAACACCTGCGGCTCGATTCGCGGCTGACACAGCGCTATCGGATCGCCACTCTGAAAGAATAGCTTCGAGGCGCTCCATCTCGGCGAACATCTCTCGGATGAGCGTCTCAAGCTGGTCTGTGTTGTCGCCCCTTACCGCGATGCCCACGAGTGTTCCCATGAGCGGCCGGGCGCGCCGGACAAGCTTGTTTCGGGCATCGCACCGTGGGCGAGCGTCACCAGCGATCAGGGCATTCATGGCTCGCCACTCGCGGGCATGCGGCCGCGCACCACCTCGGCGAGCAGCAGGGCCTTGCGAGCCGCGAAGGTTGCGGACCGTGAGGAAATGGTCGCGCCGCTGATGGCATCAATGTCCTTGTCGAGCGTAATTGGGTCCTTCGCACGCTTGCCAACGAACTGCTTACGAAATCGCTTCTCCTGAATCGCTTCACCCTGGGGCTCGCGATAGACCATCACCTGGATGTCCTGCAACGCCCCGTCCGCGGTCACGGCGACGGCGAACGTGATGGGCTGGCTTTCGCCAATGACATCCAAGAAAAGAACCACCCCAGCTATTCCTTTCTCGGATTTCACCTCCAGGTAGGCGTAGCGGCGGGTCTCCACGCGCCGACCGAGGGACTTTGAAAGTGCCGCCATGTCACCCTCGGAAAGCTCAAGAGTTTTTCGCGCGGACGAAGTGCTCTGGGGAAACATGGCGCGGGCTGCATCTGCTTCGCGCAAGTACGTCTGCGCGCCGCAAACAGGCGCAGGCACAATCATGACGATTCCAGGAACAGCGACGAGCGCCGCGAGCGAGCGTCGCATGGTCAATCTTCTCCATCTGGGCGAGGAGGCGAGACGATGCGCTCGACCCGCGGTTTGTGTCCCCACATCGCAACCAGCGTTAACGTGACCATAAAAAGAATTCCGGTCGCAAGGAGAGTCCACCCAATCATCAATAGGTAGGCGCAACCTGCGGCTAGGTAGCGAATCGCCCACGGCCCGACGGCGGAGAGGAGCGCGCCCGAAAATGTGACCGACGTCAGCCACAGGCGCAGCCGAGCGGACGCGGGCGTTCCGTAAAGAAGGTGGGAAAGAATGAGCACGACAACCGGAACCGTGAAAAGGTGAAAATGGCTCACCTCGGTTAGCTGCCAGAAGGTCTTGGGAAAGCTCATCTCGCTGTCTCCGCCCCTGTAATACGCCGCGATGGCGTGGGCATCGAGTCCCATGCGGCCGACGGACAGGGCAATGAGTGTCGCCACGCCCGGAAGCATGAGGAGCAAAAAGCCGGTGTAGGCGACCCTGGTCTCAAGAGAGGCTGTGCGGAGCTGAAATCCTCGTCGAGCGAATGCCTGCATCGTGTTTTCCTCTTTCGAAATCAGAACAACCAGGTGACGGCCGAGGCGAATTCGTTGAAGGCGACGTTATTGCCCAGCCAATAGCGTCGGTAGTCCATCTTCAGGGCTATTTGTGGAATTGGCTTATAGACGAGCCCGCCAATTTGCGAATAGCGCCGAAATTCCAGGCGTGGCGCGAAGCCTGACGGCATTTTGGCCTGCGTGTCCACGTAGTCGAAGCGCGTGAAAACATTCAAGGCGTGATCCGAGCTGGGCGCCAAGATTCGCAAGATATCGTAGCTGATTTCGCCATACCCACCGCGCGACTGGGAAGCGACGGGCCCGGCCGCTTGCTGATCCACCGTCCCCGCCGCAAGAGCCTGGTCGAGCTTTCCGGCATCGCCAATAAGAAGGAGCGCAAGCTCCGCCCGCGCCGCGAAGCCGTTCTTGTGAAAGCGAGCGTCGATATCGAACAAACCCACCGGCACGTGCCCGACAGTTGACGTCAAGGTGTTCCCGGAGGTTGCGCCGTACGCGGACGCGCCGACCACGGTGCCGAGACGTGGCTCGTAGTCGACTCGCGCAATGGCGCCGAAATCGCCGGCGTGGGCCAGCTGCGCTTCCTGATGTCCTTCGCGAATGGCGGACTCGGCCGTGAAATTGTTCGCGTTGAATCCGTTGACGAAGTAGAGCTGGTAGCGCAAGCCCTCGGCGATTTCGCCGAAAATTCCCAAGCCCGGCTCGCGCCACGTGCTCGGAATGACGAACTGGTCGACGTCCGGCCGATCAACACCATTGAAGCTGGGTGGCTCGTGGTACACGTTGACGATGCCCATCGGCATGAGAATGAGCCCGCCGCGCAGGTTGACGTGCCGGGAAAGCAGCCCGTCCAGATAGGCTTGCTCGACCTCGGCTTCGCCTTGGTCGGTGGACGACGCAACCGCGTGCTCCACCTCGAATTCCGAGTAGAAGCGGATCCTGTCTGTGAAATTGTGGCCGAAGAACAACACCAAGCGCCGCAGGTCCACCACGCCCGGACCGTTGCTGGGAACATTCAGCGTCAGCTCGCCATAGCCTCCGAAGGCGCTGCCCGAGATGGCCGGGGCGCGACCCAATGGATTCTCCACCGCGCTTTCGCGCGGCAGCTCGGTTTCCGGTGCCCTTTCTTCGCGGCCTGCGACGACCGAGGCTGTCTGGTCGTCAAACGCGAGGCCCGTGCGAGCCCATCCCACCACGGCGACGATCACTAGAACAAGCTTGGGTGGCACCGATCGCCGGCTGCCTGGCCCTCTAGTAGTGAGATCAAGTCGCATTTAGGAAGCAAAGACCATGGGGTTGTCAGTTTTCATGTGCTTGCCGTCCTTGGCACTCTGGACACACTCCGATGAGCTCGTGAAAGTGACTCGTAAGCTCGAAGCCGTACTTGGCGGCAACCTCGCGCTGGAGGATCTCGAACGCCTCGAACTGGAACTCCACCACCTTGTCACATTCGGAGCAAACCAGATGGTCGTGGTGCTCGTGGCCGACTGCGGTTTCGTAATAATGGCCGTTTCCCGAGACGATCGTGGGCTGGACCAACCCAGCCTCGACCAGAAGCGGCAGCGACCGATAGACCGTCGCCCGGGAGGCGTCAACGCCCTTGCCGCGCAGATCCCGTACCAGCTCGTCGATGTGAAAATGACCCTTGCGGGTCACCACCGCCTTGACGATGGCCTCGCGGACGGGGGTTACGCGGAGGGATTTTACACGGAGGAACGCCCTGAATTTTTCGACCGATTGCATCGTCAGCGCCGCTTGCGGGCGTCTCTTATTGCGACTAAGTCGCATTTGCGAAGTATCCGATATTTCTCGACAGCGTCAAGGGCCAAGTGGCAAAGCCGGGCGCCGAGTCCGGCTCTTGGCCAGGCGTTGGTCGGCTACGGTTGAGACAGCGTCCACCGAACCGGCACGATCGCTTGACTTGCGACCGGCACCCCGGAAGCCCGCTCGGGCTCGAAGGTCCATTCTCCGCGGACCTTGTCGATGGCGGCCTGATCTAGCACCGGGTGACCGCTGCTCCTGAACAGCGAAACGTGGGTCGGCCTGCCGTCCGGGCCAATCGTGACGACCAGCTGAACCACGCCCTCTTCGTGCCTTCGCTTCGACGCGATTGGGTAGTCGGGCGCAGGCGTGCTCCGGTAGCGGGATGGCGCGATGAGGGCAATCGGCCGGGGGACGTTCCAGGCTGGCGCTTCGGGCGCGCTCGGCAAACCGGAACTTGGGACTATCTCGTCCTTGCGTGGCGCTGTCTCGGCCGCAGCGGGAAGCGCGACGTCGCCAGCGGTCGCCACTCCGCTGGACGGGCTGACCGTGAGCTCGGGCGCTGTGTTTTGTGCTCGCGCCCGGGGCTTGGGATGCATCCGCGCGACGAATGTTCTGGGCGTGACAGGCATGGTGGGCACTGGCTGCTTGTCCGGAGGCGCGGGATCAACGTCGCGTATTGGATCGGGTTTGGCTTCGACAAGATCTACGACGACTTTTTCCGCGGCGGCTGGTTTCCCCACGGAGCGGCTCAGCAAGAGCGCGCCGAACCCGAATATCAGGGCATGGCAAAGCGCGGACGTCGCGAGACTCACGGCGTTTCGTCTACGTACTGCGGAGGCGGCGCTTGCGCTGGGCATCGGCCACGGGTCAATAGTGGACCGTCAGGCCCGCTCGCACCTCGAAGGGCTCGACGGGGTGAATATGCACGCCGTTCACGCCGGGCCCGCCCGGCGTGCTGCACGATGGGATCGGGTTCGATCCGCCAGGCAATTCGCTCTTTAGGCACGATGGGTAGTAATAGGCGATATCATCCGACTTTGAATTTAGCAGGTTGAGAATATCGGCGGCGACCTCGTAGCGGCTGTGGCGATAGCCGAGCTTGGCATCGATGATCAGCGAGTCCGGCTCGCGCGCGCTGTTGTCCTCGATGAGCGGCTGCGAGCTGAAATAGCGCACGCGGGCGCTGGTGAAGATGCCGATGGGCGCTTCGACCGTCGCCACACCCGACACCACGATGGGGATGGAATTGGCAATGTACGGACCGACGTACTTACCGTCGTGTTCATCGACGTAGCGGGCGTGGGTGAGCGCAATGTCGGCCACCAGCGTGAGCCACGAAATCGGTTTGTAGAAGTTCGCCCACTCCACACCGTACTTGTTGCTCTTTGTATTGGGCTCGGTGTCGCCGGCATCGCCGTCGAAGGTGAGCTCCGAATCCGATTGAAGAAACCAGAGGGAAACCGTGCTGACCAGCCCGGGCAGAATCGAGGTGCGGGTTCCGACCTCGGTACCTTTCGTTCGGACAAGCAGGGGCACTCTGTTGCCAGCGGGAATGAGGGTACTGTCGGGGTTCACCGTGAGGGTCACGCCACGCGCATCGTTGCTGTGAAAACCAGTGCCGAGGTTGAGGTACAGCTCTGTCTTCTGCCAGGGGCCGAAGATGAAGCTCGCCTTGGGATTCACGATGGCCGCGGTCTTGCTGCCGGAATTCGCGGGAGTGTCGCTGGTTACGTCGATGGAGAAGACATCCGCGCGAACGCCGACATTCGTCCTGAACCAATCATTCCACAGAATCTGGTTGTTGCCATATACGCCCGTGGTGAGCTCCTCGACGCGGTCATCAACGACAACATTTACGACTTGTCGATTGTCGGTATTGTCGAGACCCGAAAGCGGAAGGTAGTCGTTGCGGATTTGCACGCCGAGGACGTTCTGGACACTCTTGCCAAACCACGTCTCGTCCCACGTGCGTTTCAGATCGGCTCCCGCGACATAGCGCCGATCGATCTGCTCGAATTGATCGCCGTTTGTGTGATCGTTTAGGTAGTAGGTGAAATTGGAGTACAGATTGAGCCTGTAATAGAAGCCGTACATCGTCAGGGTTGTCTGGCCGTCGTCGTGCTTTCGCGTCCAATTGAAGGTGAGGGCACCCCGGCCCGTGTTGCCGCCGTCGGAAGGATCCAGCGCGCCGAAGCGAGTGATGAGCCCCCCATCGATCGCTCGCTCGGCGACCTGATCCGTGGAATGCCAGTTCGGGGCGGCGTAAACGCTGGCGGTAAGGCTGTATTGGTCTTGTGAATTGCTCCAGTGATAGCGCAGAAGTCCGTTATAGCGGTTGGAGCCTTCTGGGACCACCCACGGCCCGTTGTAGTGGTTGTATTCAAGAGCGTAAAGCAAGGTTCCTGGGCCGACGGTCGACGAAGCGGCCGCGAGGCCGCGCACGAAGCCATACATTCCACCTTGCAGGTTGATGGTGCCTTGCGGGAGGCTGCTCACGAGGTGCACGTTGGCCGCGCCCGAGCCTGAAAAATCCCCGACCTCCGAATAGAACGGCCCTTTTCTGTATTCGATGAAGCTCACGAGCTCCGGGATCATGAAGTTCAGATCGGAATATCCCTGCCCGTGCGCGTGCGAAGGCAGATTCACCGGCACGTCGTCCACCGAAAAGGCGAAGTCGGTTCCATGGTCCAGGTTGAATCCGCGCAGGAAGTACTGGTTCGCCTTGCCATCGCCGGAGTGCTGCGTGACCACCAAGCCCGGCACGGTTTCCATGATCTCGCCACGCCGAAGCAGCGGTAGGTCCTTGAGATCCTCCTCACCAATCGCGCCCTCCGAAGCTCCGACCGCGACGCCCAGGATGTCTTCCGCGCGCCCTCGCACCACGACCTCGGGCATTTCCGTAAGACCCCGTTTCTCGATGGGCGGGGCGGCGGGCTCGCTGTTCACGACTTCCTGCGCTTCCGGACTTGCCATCGGCGTTTCAGCCTGACCGGCGTCTTGGGCCTGCGCCGAATACTCCACACCAAAGCCGGCCATCGCGACCAGGGCCGCGGCAAATCTGCTGTGGATCCAGGGAATGCGACGCTGCAATTTCGTTACCAGAGCTCCGTAATACAAATGCCGGAACCGCGCAGCGGGGTGCACGGTTTCTCGACTGTCGATGGGGTTTGTAGGCTGACTGATCTGTAGCACGGTTGTGAAGAATCGTGCTATGAATTGGCACGGCACGGTTTGTTGTTCCGTGCTCCTCGGTCAAGCTTGGCCACCCTAAGCTCATGCACATTCCCGACGGATTCATCGATGGCAAAACCGCGGCGACGGCTGCGGCGATCTCTGTGGCCGGGCTCGCGCTGGCTTTGCGACAGGTCCGGCGGGATCTGCCGGCCCGGCGCATGCCCCTGCTGGGGTTGGCCGCGGCGTTCCTGTTTGCTGCGCAGATGGTGAATTTCCCGGTGGCCGGCGGAACTTCGGGGCATTTGATGGGCGGCGTGCTGGTGGCGGCTCTGCTCGGGCCGAGCGCCGCGGTCGTGGTCCTTACCACCGTTCTCATCGTTCAATGCTTCTTGTTCGCCGACGGCGGCGTCTCCGCCCTGGGCGCCAATGTGCTCAACATGGGAATCCTGGGCGCGGGCGGCGGCTTCTTGGTTTTCAGCTTGGTCGCCAGCCGCATGAAGGGCTCGCGGGGACGGGTCACCGCGATTGCGTTCGCCGGCTGGTGCTCCACGGTCTTGGCATCCATCGGCTGCGCGGGCGAGCTCGCCTGGTCGCGTACCGTAACCTGGTCGGCTGGCTTCACCATGATGACGGGCACGCACATGCTTGTCGGTATCGGCGAAGGCGCGATCAGTGCGCTGGCCTATCTTGCCATCCAGCGCACGCGGCCCGACCTGATTCCGGAATTGGCAAAATCGGCAAAATCAGCAAAATCAGATCGTCATGCGGCGCCCCGGCGCCGCGGCGAGCTTCTGGGATATGGCTTGCTCGTGGCGCTGGCGATTGCGGTCTTCGTCGCACCCTTTGCCTGCCCGCTGCCTGACGGGTTGCAAGTTGTGGCGGCCAAGCTGGGTTTCGACCAACGAAGCGCCGGCACCGCATTCCACGGCGTGGCGCCCGACTATCGAATGACAGGCATTCATTCGGCGGCCGGGGCGACCGCGCTCGCGGGCGCGCTCGGCACGGTGGTGGTCTTTGGTCTGGCCGTCTTGCTCGGACACGTGCTGGTCCGCAAGACAGTCGCGGGATCGCGCAAGGATCCGACATGCTGAAAGACTGGCTCGGTCATCACCACGGCCATCACAGCAGCCGCGTGCACCGCTTGCCCGCGGCCGTGAAGCTCGGTGCCGCGCTGGCGATCATCATGGGGACGGTGCTGGTTCCTTGGCACTGGCACGGCTGGTTCATCGCCGTGGCGTCGTTGCTGGCATTGGCGGCGCTTTTCAGCCGAGTCTCGCCGCTGTTCCTGCTGAAGCGCCTGGCCTTGCTGTCGCCGTTCGTGCTCGGCGTGCTGCTGGTCAATGCCTTTCAGCCGTCTATGCGTGGATCCTGGCTGGGCTTCGCGGCCCGCAGCGCGATTTGCCTCTTCACCGTGGTGCTGGTTTCAAACACCACGTCGTTCAGCCGGATTCTCGGCGTTTTGAGAAGCGTGCGCGTGCCGGCCTTGCTCATCACCACGCTTGCGCTCATGCACCGCTATTTGTTCGTGCTCGTCGACGAATCCGAACGCATGCGTCGCGCGCGCGCGAGCCGCACCTTCAGCCCGCGGCGGCGCGTGCGCTGGCACATGCTGGGCACCCTGGTCGGACAACTGTTCGTGCGCGCATCCGAGCGCGCCGAGCGCATCTACGCCGCCATGTGCGCGCGAGGTTGGAAATGAACCCGGCCATTGCCATCGATCATCTGCGCTACGGCTATCACGACGGGACCCTGGCCTTGCGTGGCGTGAGCTTCAGCATCGCACCCGGCGAATGCGTCGGCCTGCTCGGTCCCAACGGTTCGGGCAAGTCGACCCTGCTCCTGCACCTGAATGGCATCCTGCCCGAAAAGCCCACCGCCGACGGCGCCGTGCGGATCTCCGGCGAGGCCATCACGGCCGAGAACCTGGATTCGATCCGCCGCCAGGTCGGCCTGCTTTTCCAAGATCCCGACGACCAGCTGTTCTGCTCCACCGTCGAGGAAGACGTCGCCTTCGGTCCGCAGCAGCTCGGCCTGCGCGAGCGCGAGCTTGTGGCGCGGGTCGAGCGGGCGCTTGCGCTGGTCGGTCTTTCGGGATACGGCCATCGCGCCACCCACCACCTGAGCCACGGCGAAAAGCGGCGTGTGTGTCTGGCCGGCGTGCTGGCCTGCGAGCCGGCGGTGCTCGTGCTCGACGAGCCCACCAGCGACCTCGACCCGCGCGGCCGGCGCGAATTCAAGACCCTTTTGCAAGCCATTCCCGCGACCAAGCTCATCGCCACCCACGACCTCGAATGGGTGGTCGAGCTGTGCACGCGCGTGATCGTGCTGGACGGTGGCGCCGTCGTCGCCGATGGCCCGACGCTGGAAGTGCTGAACGACGAGCCGCTCATGCTCGCCCACGGCCTGGAACGGCCGCACATCCTGCGCCACCACCACCCGCATTAGCGCCGGTCGCTACTGGATTCCGAGCACCGGACCAATCGGGGTCGTGACGGGAGGCAGGGCTACGCTGGTCGCGGTAAACACACTAGTGTTGGTCAAGATCTCGGTGCTGGTTCGAGTGAGAATGCCGGTGTTGATGGATGTGTCCGTGTTGACCGTGGTGGATGTATCGATCAGCGTGGCTGTGAGAATTTCCGTCGGGGTCAGCGTCGGAGGGATGACTCTGGTAATCGTGCTCGTCAGCGTCAACGTTGGGTGGTAGGTGAGCGTGATCGTCGGGTGGTAGGTGAGCGTGAGCGTCGGGTTTCCAGTGCTCGTCATCGTCATGGTGGGTGTATCGGTCGAAGTCGCCGTGGATGTATCGGTCGATGTTGAGGTCGCCGTTTCGGTGGCGGTACCCGTCGCGGTTGCGGTCGGGGACGTGTCCACGGGAGACACAGCATCGACGGTCGCGTCCCCGCCATCCACGTGCAGCGCCGGAGCATCCGGACCTCCGATGGTCGTAGCGACATCGAGGGCCGGACCGACATCCTTCGAGCTCGCATCCAGCGTCAGGGCAGGTACGTCGATCGTGACCCGCGACCCGTCCACGGAGGGCGCGTCCGAAGCGGCGTCAATGCTGGCCTCGGGGGCCGCCACATCTGCGCCGGGACCGTCCTCCGCGGCAACCATACCGCCGTCGTCCGTATTTGCGCCGCGGCCGGGCAGCTTCACGTTGCCACCGTCATCGAAGATGAGCGCGCCGGCTTCGACCCCGCGCCCGCCGTTTTCGTTACTGCCACAGGCCGAAAGGGCAAGCATCGCGACTGAAACAACCAGTGCCCTAAGTTCATTTTTCATGTTTTCACTCCCGCGGTGCGCGGTGCGCACGTTGCACTTAACTCTAGCAGACCGGCGGAGTCCGCAAAGCGGGCCTTCCCATAAATCGCACTTTGGTCAGGATGAAGGAGCCCGCACAATCCCGTCGAGCTCGGTCACCGCGGCACGCAAATCGCGCACGACCGGGTTGTCGATGGTGAAGGCGGCTGCCAATTCTCGATAATACCAAAGCACCCCTTCGCGGCCGTGCCATTGGTCGATGCCATCACTTTGTACCCGCGGGATCGTGCACCGCTCGCTCATCGGGTCGTAGCTCCTTGAGTATAAGATCAACGGCCGTTCGTTCGCGTCGCGGGACGTGCGGGTCGGCCACGAGTTTCTCCAGTT
>Ga0182027_10006303_pt1 | contig 17812 bp, 12 predicted proteins | sample 712E1DmetaG_FD_121300 | JGI IMG/M metagenome (GOLD analysis project Ga0182027, IMG submission 121300) | Permafrost microbial communities from Stordalen Mire, Sweden - 712E1D metaG (Illumina Assembly) | ecosystem: Environmental > Terrestrial > Soil > Wetlands > Permafrost | place: Sweden... | reverse complement strand
TGGGTTGTTGTGTACGTTGAAACCTCTATTAAACCGAGCGGTGTGGAAAGCGAACTGCTTTTAAAAAATATAAAACTTGCACGTGAGCTCGGTGCAGAAATTGTAACAACATCCGATGAAGATATTGCCGGAGCGCTGCTGCGCGTCGCGCGTGAACAAAACGCAACACAAATTCTTGTTGGCAAATCGAACCGGCACTCTTTTCTCCGTTCATCACATCTCGCCGAAAACCTGATTAAACGAAGCCAGGACATCGATATTTATATTGTCGGGCATGAAGAAGGGGAGAAATCGCAGCCCAGTGTATACCGGATTCCGAATATCCAATCCGGAATTCTTCAGTATGTATTAGGCGCATGTATCGTTCTTGGCGTCGCACTCGCTTGTTTTCCCTTTACATCTTTTGTCGGGTATCGAACTGTATCTCTTATTATCCTGTTTACGGTATCGCTCCTCCCGCTGCGCATGGGACGCGGTCCGGTGTTTGTCGGCGCTGCATTCGGTGCCCTGGCGTGGGATTTTTTATTTATACCACCCATTTTTACTTTTTCTGTCGGTCATGTGGAAGACGTATTGATGCTTGGAATGTTCTTTCTTGTTGCCGTAGTCACCGGAACCTTGTCTGCACGGGTGCGGGAACGGGAAAAGGCTGTCCGCCAGCGAGAGATGCGCGCTTCGGCACTCTTCGCATTGACCAAAGATCTTTCATCGTCGCATTCGCAAAACGAGGTTATCGCGGCAGCAGTTCTGAACATCAAAAAATTCTTCGATGCTGATGTTGCAATATTTCTTGGTGATGCCGATGGCGATATGAGTCGCACGCCGCACACGGCGAGCTCGTGGATGCCGGATGAAAAGGAATCGAGTGTTGCAGCATGGACATACTGGAATGAAAAAAAAGCCGGCAGGCATACCGATACGCTTCCCTTTGCTCAGGCGACATACTTTTCCATGTCCGGGCCGCGCTATCCGCTCGGAGTGATCGGTGTCAAATCTCATCGCGATGAAAAAATGACGATCGATTACGAAACTTTGCTTGAGAATTTTATTGCACAGATTGCATCGGCGGTGGAACGGGAATTATTGAATGAAGTGACCAAGAAATCCATTGCGGTGGCAGAATCGGAGCGCCTCTACAAAACACTGTTCAATTCCATCTCGCACGAATTGAGGACACCCATCGCCGCCATCATGGGCGCCTCGGAGAATTTACTTTCCGGACAAGAATCGCCCGCTGTCGGGACAACTAAAGAACTGAGCACAGAAATTCACATCGCAGCAGAACGCCTCAATCGCCTCGTTGCAAACCTGCTGGATATGACACGGCTTGAATCCGGAATGATTCAACCCAAATTGGACTGGTGCGATGTTCGGGACATTATCAATGTCACGGTGAAAGGCCTTGAACAGGAACTTGCTCATCATCCGATAAAAATAGAAGTGCAAGAAGGGCTTCCGTTAGTGAAGCTGGATTTCGGATTGATGGAACAGGCGCTGACAAATCTTATTTATAATGCGACAGTTCACACGGTCGGTGAGACAGCTATTGAAATCAACGCACGTATCGACGAGGATCGGTGTATCATCACGGTTGCCGATAATGGCTTGGGCATCCCGACAGCAGATTTGAAAAGAGTATTCGAAAAATTTTACCGCGCGGAAGGCACGGCAGCGGGCGGCACCGGCTTAGGCCTTCCTATTGCAAAAGGATTTATTGAGGCTCATCGAGGAATACTCTCGGTTCGCAATAGAACGTCCGGCGGTGCAGAGTTTACGATCGAATTCCCAATAGAAAGCGTACCAGAAAAGAAATGAGCAGTGAACCGACCATTCTCGTCGTGGACGATGAAATTCAAATTCGCCGACTGCTCCAATTGACATTGGAGCCCAACGGATATCACTTGAAATTTGCCGCCACCGGGAACGAAGGGATTGTCATGGCCGGAACGGAGCGGCCAGAACTCATCATCCTCGACCTCGGTTTGCCGGATTTGGATGGACTTGCTGTGCTGAAACGGATTCGCGAATGGTCGCCTCTCCCTGTGATTATTCTTTCCGTGCGCAATACGGAAAGCGATATCATTTCCTGTTTGACCGCAGGTGCCGATGATTATCTTATCAAACCATTTCGGACAGGAGAATTGCTCGCTCGTGTTCGAACGGCTCTTCGCCACCGGCCGACAGTGCAGGAAAAAGACGTCTTTTCTTTACACAGTCTTACTGTCGATTTATCTGCGCGCACTGTGAAAAAAGGGGAAGAGATTGTCAAGCTCACCGCGATCGAATATTCGCTGCTGACGCTCTTTATACGAAACGCTGGGCGTGTCCTGACCCACCGGTTTATTTTAGAACAAGTCTGGGGGCCGTCGTTCGCGGAAGAAGCTCAGTATACACGTGTGTATGTCGGTCAGCTGCGGAAAAAAATTGAAACCGATCCAACAAATCCTAAAATATTTTTAACTGAATCCGGCATTGGCTACAGGATGAATGTTGAAGAAGAACAGCGATCCAAGCCACTGAGAAAGCAATGAAATTTGTTGTCTCTATATGTTGAAACTGTTTCTTTTCGGCAAGACCGCCTCATAGCTCAGAGATTGAAATTTTGTTCTTAAGACATGTCCTATCCTTTAGATCAATGTCTTTGTGCGTATTGTTTATACTGTCAAGCGTTTAAAACTCTAGACGACTCTCTGATAATAAATTCTGTCTCTAAAACAACTCGCTCAGTAGGTAAGAGAGTGTTTGACTCAATATTTCGAATGAGTATTTCTGCTGCCTGTTTTCCAATCTCCTGTTGAGGAGCTCTTATCGTTGTCAACGGTATTGGATAAATCTTTGCGTAATAGATATCATCATTACCAATAATGGATATGTCCTCAGGAACGCGAATATTTAACTCCTTGAGTGCGGTCATCACTGTAAGGGCCTGCTGATCGTTAAAACAGACAATTGCTGTTGGATAATCCTCACGGTTCATAGTTTTAAAATATTTTTTAATTTTCTCAAAACTTTCTTCGTAATGGGATCCAATATATACAATCATATTACTATTAAAAATCAGCGGACTTTCACTAAAAGCATATCGAAAACCATCGATACGTTCCAACGTATGAGATGATTGCGGTGGGCCGGCAAAATGTACGATTTTTGTATGACCGCTATTTATTAAATACGCTACTGCTCTTTTAATAGCTTTTAAGTTATCGATTGCAACTACATTTGCTTGTATTCCTTTGACGTCCTCTAATAACACAAATGGATAATTAATCATCTTCAATTTAAAAAGATGTTCAATTTCTGCTGTACCTTCTACTGCCGGAGCTATGATAACGCCTTTGATATCTTTTGAAGAATAAAGCCGGGTTAACTTCTTCTCGCATTCATGATTGTCGTTAGAGCTGGAGACAATAACAGAATATCCCCTGCTTTCTGCATACTCACTTACTCCGCTCGCTATTGAAGAGTAAAATGGATACGTCAAATCCTTGATAATGAGTCCAATACTTTTTTCCTGATTGGTATATTTTAAATTTCGAGCAATACCTTTCGGACGATAATTTGATTCTTTCATCACCTCTAATATATGATCTCTCGTTGCAGGCCTAACCGTATTTCTTGCGTTGATCACCGCCGAGACAGTACCCTTTGAAACCCGAGCACGTTTTGCAACATCTTCAATAGTAATTTTCTTCATTTTCTTGCCCACCTGTAATTGATAGTTTCCCGATAGATACCATGTGGAAATTTAAAAACAAATTTTCCGTGTGTGTTTTTATTGAACGTGTACAATAAATTTAAAATTATTTTCCATTATAAACAAACCATTGAAACGGTTCAATCGCTTGTGATTTATTCTAATTACCTATTATATAGTAGAAATATCTTTAGTTGTTTTAAAAATCTACTATTCTGAGACATTTTTCCGAACCAAATATAGATATTAATTGTATTGTCGGTCCTCTGATGCTTTAACTTTTTCTGATATATTGTCGTCATTTTTTTTCGTATATAAATGTTCCTATCAATCGATCGACAAAGATTATTTATTACATTTCGTCATGCGATTCTATTGAAACATAGCAACTTTTCTCCTTGCTTTTTCATTATTACCTTAGTAGTATTGAAACGGTTCAATATGATTAAAACATGTCTAAAAAGCACTTAAGATTATTCTTTTGTTTTAAAGATTAGGGAATATCTTTTGATTCAATGACTCTTGAAACCATTCCAATTAAGCAATAATCGATAAAAACTGACTTTATTTTAAAAATCTCCGAAATCAGAAAGATCAAGATCATTTATTTCTAATGACTCCAGCGACTGAAATATCTTTTGTTTCTCAGATAATTATTGTACTGACATCGATTATAGAGGCACCATATATGACGTGGAACATTCATAAGTGTTTTGCAAATAATATTTCTTTGATATTATTCATCATTACTTTGCTCGCTTGGTCACAGATTATCTATGCCAGCGAAAATGAGTCATATGTTTCTCATTCGAAAGGTCAGAATAATTTTACGCTCTCCGCTTCCGATTATACAGCACCGCTCTGTATTCATTCGCAAGATTACCCCGGCGTACTCAGGGTTCTTCGACAGCTTCAAACAGATATCGAAAAGGTGACCAACACAAAACCGTATATTTCGATAGATACTATTCCGGAATTAAAAGAAATAGTATTGGTTGGAACAATTGGCAAAAGTCCTCTGATCGATAAGCTGATAAAAAACAATAAGCTCGATGTCGGAAAAATTGCAGGAAAGTGGGAATCATTCATTATCCAGATAATTGAAAATCCGTTCCCTCATGTGAATCGCGCAATGATCATAACCGGAAGCGATAAACGCGGCACCATATATGGTTTGTATGAATTATCTAAACAAATTGGTGTTTCTCCTTGGTATTGGTGGGCCGATGTGCCTGTTGAGCATAAGGATGCACTATTTGTACATCCGGGTAAATATATTCAAGGGCCGCCTTCTGTCAAATATCGCGGTATCTTTCTCAATGATGAATATCCGGATCTTACCAATTGGATCGCTGAAAAATTCGGTCAGGTACCTCAAAGTGAAAATCCCCCAATACCGGCAGGTATTGCGAATTACAATCATCAATTTTATGAAAAATTGTTCGAGTTGATTCTCAGGCTGAAGGGTAATTACCTCTGGCCGGCGATGTGGAATAATGCGTTCAATGAAGACGATCCGGAAAATCCACGGCTTGCGGATGAATATGGAATCGTGCTGGGCACTTCGCATCAAGAGCCCATGCTGAGAGCACAGAAAGAATGGGATCGACGGTACTTACGAACAATAGGGACATGGAATTATGTTCAGCATCCCGATCTTGTCGAAAGTTTTTGGAGAGAAGGTATCAGGCGCAATAAAAAATATGAGAGTATTATCACCCTTGGTTTGCGCGGAGCAAATGATACGCCGATGGCGCCTGGAGGTCCAGAAGCAAATATGGCACTGCTGGAAAAGATCGTGAAAGTCCAACGGAATATCATTGCAGAGGAAATCAATCCGGATGTGACGAAAGTACCGCAGCTCTGGTGTCTGTATAAAGAAGTGCAGGGATTTTACAATGCCGGCATGCGTGTGCCGGATGATGTGACTCTCCTGTGGGCAGAAGATAACTGGGGCAATATCCGCCGCCTGCCGACCGCTGAAGAAGACAAACGAGAAGGCGGTGCAGGAATTTATTATCACTTTGACTATCACGGCGGACCAAGAAACTATCAATGGATCAATACCAACCCGATTCCGAAAATATGGGATCAGCTGTCTCTTGCCAAACAATATGGTGCCGACAGAATATGGATTGTGAACGTCGGCCACTTCAAGGGCTATGAGTTACCCCTTGAATATTTTATGGATCTTGCCTGGAACACGGACAAATGGACGAATGACAACATCGGTGAATACACCCGGCTCTGGGCCGAGCGGGAATTTGGACAGGTGTATGCCAAAGATGTCGCCGACATTCTTTCGAAGTACACAAAATATAACGGGCGACGCAAGCCCGAGCTGCTCGATCCAGCGACATATAGCATGGTCAACTATCAGGAAGCGGAAAAAGTTGTGGCGGATTTTAAAGCTATTAGCACAAGAGCAGAAGAAATTTCCGGCAAACTTCCTGAAAACAAACGTGACGCTTTTTATGAATTAGTATTATTCCCGACAAAAGCCAGTGCGCTAGTGAACGAATTGTACTTTACTGCCGGCAAAAATGTTTTATATGCACATCAAGGGAGAGTCAGCACCAACGACATGGCAAATAAAACACGTGAACTATTTCAGGCGGATACGAGTTTAATGGGGTATTTCAATCGCACGTTTGCCAATGGCAAATGGAATCACTTTATGGATCAGACACATTTGGGTTATACAAGTTGGCAGGATCCGCCTACAAATAGTCTGCGCGCGATCAAGCTCACTGAGATTTCTGTTCCAGATACTGCATTGATGGGCGTTGCTGTAGATGGTTCTGATAAATTCTGGCCGGGTTCACAAACCGAAGCTATTCTGCCTTCATTCGATGTATTCAATCAACAACGTCATTATGTTGATGTGTTTAATAAAGGAAAAGTGCCTTTTGAATTCAATGCTGTTGTCGGTGACCCATGGATACTGCTCAGTAAATCCAAAGGAACGATAGAAAAGGACAGACGCATCTGGGTAAGTATTGATTGGAGTAAGGTATCCAAAGGTCGATGTATCGGTTCGTTAAAAATCAGCGGTACAAATAGCGAGGTCAATATAAAGGTGGAGGCTATAAATCCATCAGAAATAACTCGTAGTTCACTTCAGGGTTTCATAGAAGGAGAAGGTGTTGTTTCGATCGAAGCAGAACACTATACGAAGAAAACAGACGTCGGCTCCAGGCGATGGATGAAGATTGAAAACTATGGATATACGTTGTCCGCAATGAGAACTATGGCTCCTGCAGAAGCAAAAAGCTCTGTTCCCGGAAAAGATGCACCCTGCCTGGAATATCAGATGTATGTATTAACACCTGGGACAATTGATGTCTGTGCAATGAATTCTCCAACATTAAATTTCATGCATGGTCGCGGGCTTCAATATGCAGTTTCATTTGATACGGATACGCCACAAATTGTCACCCTGGTACCCGAAAATTACAGTGCGCAAAACGGTAATCGTGATTGGGAAAAATCAGTAGCAGATAATGCACGTTATAGTCACTCCACTCACTTAATTGCGAAGCCCGGGTATCATGTGTTGAAAATCTGGATGGTTGATCCCGGTATTGTTCTTCAAAAACTTGTTGTGAATACCGGCGGTGTGAAACCATGCTATTTGGGTCCGCCGGAAAGTTTTTACAGATCAGTACAATAAAATTCGGAAAAGAAAGAAATGAAACAGTCCATTATTCAATTAGTATTATCTATGGTATTACTTCTCGTTTTTTCTGGTGGTGCAAGGACACAGAATAAAAAGGAGTTCACGAATCCAATTCTCGCCGGTTTCTATCCTGATCCAAGTATTTGCAGAGTCGGAAGCGATTATTATTTAGTAAACTCAACATTCTCATATTTTCCCGGAATCACGGTCTTTCATAGCAAGGATTTGGTAAACTGGAAACTCATTGGTTATGTGCTGGAGAGACAAGAACAATTGAATCTAGATGGACAGGGAGTGTCTCGAGGCATCTTTGCTCCCGCAATAAGATACCATAATGGCACTTTCTATGTTACCTGTACTCTGGTTGATATTGGCGGAAATTTTGTGGCTACATCAAAATCACCGGAAGGTCCATGGTCTCATCCTGTGTGGATTCCTCAGATCAATGGAATAGATCCTTCAATGTTTTTTGATGAAAACGGAAAATCATATATACTCTATAATAGTATTGCTCCAGATGATAAACCTCTTTATAATGGTCACCGGTCAATACGAATGTATGAATTTAATCTTGACAGCCTCAAAATAATGGGCGAAGAAAAAATACTTGTAAACGGCGGGACCGATATTAATAAAAAACCTATTTGGATTGAAGGACCCCACATTTTCAAAAAAGATGGTTATTATTTCTTAATGGCTGCAGAAGGAGGAACGAGTGACCAACACTCTGAGGTAGTGTTCAGGAGTAAGAATTGCGATGGCCCGTATGTGCCGTACGCACATAACCCTATACTGACGCAAAGACATTTGGATCCAAAAAGAGAATCTGCCATTACTTGCACGGGACATGCCGATCTTGTACAAACAGAGCAGGGTGATTGGTGGGCAGTGTTCTTGGGGTGCAGACCATACTATCCATATGAAGAAGGATGTGTGAATACCGGAAGAGAAACGTTTTTGGCTCCTGTGAAATGGGTAGACGGCTGGCCCGTCATTAATCTGGGCAAAGAAGAAGTGCAATATCATTATCCGCTTCCTCTTTCATTCAATAAAGCAGATGCAAAGAGACCGTATAGCGGAAACTTTAGATGGAGAGATGAATTTGATAATGATACATTGTGCCTTGATTGGACTTTTTTAAGAACACCGCATGAACGATGGTACAATCTAACGACAAAAAAAGGTTCCTTAGCACTTCAATTGAGACCGGAAACTTGCTCAGGAAATATGAATCCGAGTTTCCTGGGGCATCGACAACAGCACCTTCGCGGATCAGTCAGTACGGAAATCGATTTTGTGCCGAAAACAGAAAATGAAAAAGCCGGATTATTGATTTTCCAAAACGAAAAACATTTCTATTTCTTATGTAAATCAGTAGATAGTAATGCGTCAGTCATCCAACTCTATAGGTCCGGCGATCATGCACTTTCCACGAGTCCTATGGAATTGATAGCTTATAAAAAACTGAGTGAAGATCAACAAAAGGGAAAAGTGCTTTTAAAAATCGAAGCGAATGGAAGCAGTTATTCATTTTCCTATGCATTTCAATCTGATCATGGGAATTTGTTGAAGGACGGCGTCGATGCGAAATTTTTAAGTACAAAAGTCGCAGGAGGTTTTGTGGGATGTATGTACGCATTGTATGCAACGTCGCTCGGTCAACCCAGCACTGCTGTATCATATTTTGACTGGTTCGAGTATCAAGGTAATGATGAAGTATATCAATAATAATTATTCCAGTACAACAAATAATTTTAAAACGTCTCTGAGGTATTCGAAATGAATGAATTGATTGTTAAAATAGGTCAATGTGTTGAGCGAGGAAAAATTAACAAAGTTTCTCCGTATCCTAACGATATGAAAGGTATGGATGGAGCAGATGAATTGACACGGCAGGCTTTGGAAGCTGTTGTCGGGCCCGATGTTATTCTGCAGGCCTGTAATGACGCTATGCAGCGTATCGGGGAACGGTTCAGTAGGAATGAGGTATTTGTTCCTGAGCTCTTGATGGCTGCGAAAGCGATGCAGGCTGTGATGGTTCATCTTGAGCCATTTTTTAAAACGGGAACTATTAAAGCAAAAGGGAAGTTTGTCCTTGGTACCGTCGCTGGCGATTTACATGATATTGGCAAAAATCTTGTCAGAATGGTTATAGAGGGGAACGGTTGGGAAGTTGTTGATTTAGGGGTTGATGTCAAACCGGCAAAATTTTTAGAAGCAATCAAAAATACTCCGGGTTGTGTGGTCGGTTTGAGCGCGTTGCTGACAACGACAATGGTCAACATGTCAAAAACGGTTCAGGAAATTAAGACACAGTTTCCCGCCACGAAAATTATTGTCGGCGGCGCACCCTTGACCATGGAAACTGCGATGAAAATGGGTGCAGATGGATATTCTCATGATCCTCAAGGTGCGGTGGCCTTTCTAGACAAAATTAGTGCTGCCTAAAAGAATAAGAAAACTATTCGTAGTTGAATATATTTTCATTCAATAAAGAATTTCTCGAGTATAAGTATGAGCTCTCTTCTCACAGCCCTAAAAAATAAAAAAATACTTGTCTCAGATGGTGCTTGGGGTACGTTCCTGCATCAGCGCGGATTACAGCCGGGGGAATGTCCGGAATTATGGAATTGTAATCATCGTGATGATGTGTTTGCGATTGCAAAAAGTTATATCGATGCCGGCGCTGACATAATACTCACCAACAGCTTTGGCGGCAGCCCGATTAAATTGGAACATTACGGATTACAGGATCGTACTGCTGAATTAAACGAAACTGCTGCCTCTATCTCGAGAGAAGCGGCAGGGGCAGATCATCTCGTGCTTGGTTCAATTGGTCCAACAGGTGTTATGTTAATGATGGGAGAAATTTCTGAAGACACTTTGTATAATGGATTTTATATTCAGGCAGCAGCTCTTCAAAAAGGGGGCGTCGATGCGATTTGCGTGGAAACGATGTCCGCTCTTGATGAAGCGTGTCTCGCAATTCGTGCAGCTCGTGCATCTACTGGTTTAGAAGTGGTGTGCACGTTTACTTTTGAGAAAACAATGAGCGGTGAATTCCGTACGATGATGGGAGTTTCACCTGCTGAAATGGTTCAAGCGGTTAAGGAGGCAGGTGCTTCTGTTATCGGGACGAATTGCGGAAATGGTTTCGATCAAATGATTGATATCGTACGGGAAATCAGAAGTATCGATCCAATAACTCCTATCCTTGTTCATGCAAACGCCGGTAAACCAGTATTTCAAGATGGTGCGACGGTGTTTCCGGAAACACCGGACATGATGGCTGCAAAAGCACAGGAGTTGATAAATAGCGGAGCGAATATAATTGGTGGTTGTTGTGGTACTACTCCAGCGCACATCCAGAAGTTAGTTCATGCGATGAGAGTTCACTGATGGAAAATATGATTTCTCAGGTCGAACGAGAAAAAGATACGTTTGAAGTCAAAATCGACTTCAAGAATCTCATAGTAAGAAAAAATGAAATTATTTCTGCACTTGGATATGCTGATGGTACAATCCCGGCACATTTTGAAGAAATGATCGATAATATCCTTCCCCGGTTACCAGAATATTGTGAAATACAAGCAGGGTATCGGCTCCTCGACGTCACAAAGCCCGAAGATCGAAACGATGGATTATTTGTCGGAAATAAATTTTTCAAATTACAAAAGATTGTCACCAGCCAACTCAAAAAATCCGAAAAGGCAGCGTTGTTTGCCTGTACTATCGGCAGGGGGATGGAAACCTGGGCGAAGAATTTGTCAAATGAAGGAGATGGCGCATTAAGCTACTTGGTTGATACAGTTGCCTCGGTAACAGAAGAGCAGGCAGTTGATGTACTCCATGATCACATCGAGAAGCAAATGAAAATACAGGGACTAAAAACCACCAACAGGTATAGTCCGGGTTACTGCGATTGGTCTGTATCGGAGCAGCATCTCCTGTTTTCTTTTTTCCCGGTTAATTTTTGTGGAATTACGCTCACCGAATCTGCATTAATGGTGCCGATTAAATCTGTCAGCGGGATAATAGGAGTTGGGACATCAGTTAAAAGAGTTGATTATACCTGCGATACTTGCGGTATGAAGGATTGCACGTATCGTGCAATTCGAGTGGCTAAAGCAGAGCGTGCCAATGATAAACCATAAAGTTGAATTTATTAACACGGGAATATCAATCTGCGAATAGAAACGACCCACACATATAAGTATAAAGGAAAATTAGAATGACAGATCAACAATGGGAAATGCTTCAAAGAACAATAAGGGGAGAAGTTTTAAGTCCGTTGCCGGTTGGTTTCATAATTGATTGTCCATGGCTGCCAAATTGGTATGGCATTAATATCCTTGACTATTTTTCAAATGATGAATTATGGTTGAAGGCAAATCTGAAAGCACTTCAGGATTTTCCAGATGTCATGTTCCTGCCAGGGTTCTGGTCGGAATTTGGCATGTGTACCGAACCTTCGGCATTTGGAGCGCGCTGCATATTTCCGACGAACGAATTTCCGCATGCGCATAAAATCATCCAATCCGTTGATGATATTGATTCGCTTCCGCAGCCGAATCCGAAAACAGACGGTCTCCTGCCGTTCGTGCTTAATCGATTGAAACTTGCCCAGCCAAAAATTGAAGCAGCAGGGCATAAAATTCGATTTGCTGTTGCCCGCGGCCCTCTGAATATTGCCAGCTACCTCATGGGCTCAACAGAATTCCTGACGACCATGATGATGCAGCCGGAAAAAGCTGAAGCACTCATGAAAAAAATTACACTCTATCTTAAAGATTGGCTGCAACTGCAAATGGAAACATTCCCATCCATCGATGGCATTCTTATGCTGGATGATATTATCGGTTTTATGGGAGAAGAGGAGTTCCGTACTTTTGGTGTTCCCTACTTTAAAGAATTATATGATACGAATGTCTCTGTAAAATTTTTACACAATGATGCCCCTTGCAAAGTATCAGCACCACTACTGCCAGAGATAGGTGTGAATCTCTTCAATATGGGGTTTGATATTTCTTTAAATGAATTGAAACAATTGACTCAAAATAGAGTAACATTAGTTGGTAATATTCCTCCTAGAGATGTTTTAGCGAGCGGCGATGTTGCAAAAGTAACCGACACAACCGCAAAGCTTGTAAATTCGTTGCAGAATAAATCAAGAGTCATTTTTTCTTGTGGAGGAGGAATGCCGCCGGGAGTCAGTTCGGAGAATATACAAGCATTCATCAATGCAGTAAAGCGATAACAAAGCAGAATCACTTCCGAAGGAACGATGAGATTCTGTATATTGCTCAATTGCTACAGTGAATGTCGAGTACTGTGAGTTAACCATTAGGCATACTTATTATGAGAAAGGAAATCTTCATGAACGCATCACAAAAAATCTCTGGCAATATTCCGAGTTGGGCACACACTCCCGTTGTCCTCATTGTATTGCTTGTTGGATTCTCTTTGGTTGGAAATGCTCAGAACAAAGATGTTTCAGCCGTTCCACCTCAGTTTGAAATCGCCGGTTCTCAGGCTCTGAAAATCAATTCTTCCATCACAGGTCAGGAATATGTTTTACATGTAAACTTGCCGCAGCATTACAGTGATACGAGCAAGACTTTTCCAGTCGTGTATTTGCTGGATAGCCAGTGGGATTTTCCATTAGTTACGGCTATCTATGGAGATCAATATTATGATGGATTTATGCCGAGCACTATTATTGTCGGTATCACCTGGGGCGGTGAAAATCCGAATTACGACAAAAGACGAGCTTTTGATCTGACGCCGACAGATAACGGCCAGCCAACTCAATTCGGGAATGCTGAAAAATATTTATCATTCATCAAACGAGAAGCGATTCCTTTTATCGATTCAAAGTATCGGACGAATAAAAACGATCGCACATTGGCCGGACATTCATTTGGCGGCTTGTTTACACTCTATGCACTCTTTACCGAACCTGACTTATTCAATCGATATATTGCCGGGAGCCCTGCTTGGGCATGGGATAAAAGTTCTTTGTACAAGTATATGGAGAAATTTTCAAAAATAAATTTATCACATCCTATCAAAGTATATGCATTTATGGGAGAATATGAAGATGTCCCCGGTTTTGAAAAATTAGCGGCATCAATACGCGACTGCAAAATAAAAGGGTTGGAGTTAGAAACTCAAATAGTGAAGGGATCCGGTCATGCAGGAACAAAACCAGAAGGATATAACAGGGGACTACAATATTCATTTAAACGGCTGAGTTTGTATATCGATCGAAAAATATTGGAACAATATGTCGGTGAGTACGAAATCGGTCCTCAAATGAAAGCCAGGTTGGAACTAGAAGACAATCAGCTTGTTGGGATTGTTCCCGGTAGCCCGAAGATGACGATCTATGCAGAAACGGAGAAAGACTTTTACATCAAAGGTTCATTATTAAATATTCGTTTTCAAAAAGATAAAACTGGTAAGGTGACCGGTTTTCAAATGGAAAGATATGGTGGTGAGTCGTTTATAAATAAAGTTGAGTAATAAACTTCTGCTTGATTGAAATAATACTAGTGTGACACATCTAAGGCGGCTTCTTTGATAATGGTGGGAGTGATACTTTCCCACATCACGGGCATGAGGTGAATGCCACGAACACCTTTTATTTTTTGCAGTGCATGAATCATTTCAACTGCAATTTTTATACCCTCTTCTTTGGGGTCACGTGCTTCTTTTATGCGGCTAATATATTCGTCGTTTATTTTAACACCGGGAACTTCCTTTTTCATATGAAGCAAAGCTTTTTCCGATTTCACCGGCATGACGCCGACGAGAATCGCACATTTTTCATGCAGTCCCATCTCGACAACCTTTTCCATCCAGCGAGTAAAAATCTCCATATGAAATACCGGCTGAGTTTGTATGAAACGAGCACCTGCTTCTACTTTTTTATATAAACGGATTAACCGCATCTCGAATGGTTCGGCAAATGGATTTGCAGCAGCCCCAATCAGGAAATCCGTTGCTTTTTTCATTTCATAACCGGAAAGCAAAAAACCGCTATTCATTTTAGCAATGGTTGCGATCAGCTGGATCGAATCCAGATCAAACACTCCTTTGGCTTCTGGTTGATCACCGAATTTCTGATGATCGCCAGTGAGACAGAGCACATTGTTGATGCCCAATGCGGCTGCTCCTAATAAATCACTCTGCATCGCAATCCTGTTGCGATCGCGGCACGTCATCTGCATTATCGGTTCGATACCTTCTTCTAATAATATTTTTGCCGAAGCAATGCTCGACAAGCTCACAAGCGCCGTTTGATTATCTGTGATGTTCACTGCGTCGACAATACCCTCAAAGTACTTCGATTTTTCCCGGATAATACTGCCGTCGCAGCTTTTTGGAGGACCTATCTCGCCGCAGACTATGAACCTCTTCGATTCAATCTTTTCTTTGAGTGTCACGGGAAAGAATTTCCTTTACTTTGTGTGTATCCTTACGTACGAACCAGATCGGTGCGTCAATTCGCTTCTTGAATACGTTCAACCATGCGGATGTGCCGTCTAAATTCCAGTTGTGTATATTTTTTATTGGAAGCAGCAGACTGATGCGGTGTAGTAATTTTGAGCGATAATAGATTTGATACCATACGCATTTTCGTTCTGGATATACCTCGCACGATCCTCCTTCACCGGTTCCGCCGCATGGACCATTACGCATTCGCTTTGGGCATTGTTGGCAGCAGATAAATGCGGTAGAAGATAATATACATTCACCGCAATGTTGACAACCGAAGAGAGGAACCTTTGCGACGTCTTCAAAAAAGAGCATGATGCGCGAGAATTTCCGTTCCCGTGGTGATATTGGGGGTTTTCCAGATGTAACAAAATTGAGTGACATGCAATTAATTTCTTTTTAAAAAATAATTTAAGAATAATAACTCATCACTCTCATAATGATATCATAGCCTTCTAATTCCAGCACATCTTTTAAGCACTGCATTGCAGGATGATCCTCTGCAAGAAGAGAATATTTTCTCTTCACCGATCCAATAATAGTATTAAATCCCATCGGCATTGCCATGGATAAAAAAGCGCTTTCGAGCGGACCTTTTACCGGTGAACCGTCTCCGCGTTTTGAAGGCAGCATGACGGTAAAATTGCTTAGCCCAACAGACATATTCACACCTTTGAGATCCGAATCCTGATGAATGAACTTAATCGAATGTATCAGCCGTTTAAAATTTCCATCTGAATCACTTCCGATCGGCATTATGCCCGGATCGAGAATGAGCTCGCTGTTTTTTACATCTGTAATGCGTTCGCGCGCGATATTTATCATAACTTTTGCCGTTGCATAAGTTTCTTCGGCAGTTTTATTCATCTTGAGGTCGCCGCTGTTTTCTGTTCCCTCTGTTACGAGCATAATCGGAATAAATGGCTGCTTCTTATAGATGTCGAACATTTGCAGCCGTGCCTGAGAAATTGAATTCAGAATCGGTTTCCGTTTTCCTGCGCGCTCTGGATTGTATGCTTCCAATCCAGCTGCAGCAATTTCAGGATCGGGAGTATCGATGGAAAGCGGAATCGAAATATGTTCCTGAATTTTTTTTACAATTTCTGCCATGAATCCAGGGGAACGCAACCCTACATTGACGTCGATGTATGCAGCGCCGCTTTCGGCCTGAGATTTTGCCAGTTCCACGATACCTGTGATATCGTTCTTTTCAAAAAGCTCGTGAGTAGAGGGAACTGAATCGTTTATCGATTCGCCGATTATGGTGAGTCCTGCAATGCTCATGAAATCTATTCCTTCATTGTCTTCATATATAGTATAGATAATTTACTCAGAACAATCCTGTAATCTTTCCGTTCTCATCTACATCGACATTTTCAGCAGCAGGAATGGCAGGAAGACCCGGCATACGCATTATTTCACCGGTAATCGGAATAACAAATCCGGCACCTGCAGCCACTTCGATCTCTCTCACGGTTAAAAGGAAATTTTCAGGCCTTCCAAGTAATTTAGGATTGTCGGAAAGCGAGTTTTGAGTTTTTGCCATGCACACCGGAAGTTTATCCAGGCCCAGTTTCTTTATTTTTTCCAGATCATCGTTAGCTTTTGCTGTAAACTCAACAGCTTTTGCGCCGTAAATGTTTATCGCAATAGTTTCAACTTTTTTCGGAATATCCCAGTTCCAGTCGTACGTCGGTTTATATCTGTTCTTGCAATTCTTTGTGAGATCGCAGACTATCTCTGCAAGCTCCATCGAACCCTCGCCACCGTTACCCCAGACATCGGCAACGGAAGCCGGAACACCAAGCTCTTTGCATCTGTTTTTGACATAATTTAATTCTTCATCTGTATCTGTTGTAAATCTATTGAGAGCAACTACCGGGCGGATATCGAAGGCGAGAATATTTTCAACATGTTTTTCGAGGTTTCTCAGCCCCTTCTTCAGTGCATCGGCATTCGGTTGGTTGACATTTTTTAGTTCTGCACCGCCATGATACTTTAATGCTTTCAACGTCGCAACAAGAACGACTGCTTTAGGGGATAACCCTGAATAACCGCATTTGATATCAAAAAACTTTTCTGCCCCCAGGTCAAATGCAAATCCAGCTTCAGTCACTACATAATCTGAAAGAGATAAACCCATCTTTGTTGCAACGACACTGTTGGTTCCCTGTGCGATGTTGGCAAAAGGGCCGCCGTGAATAATTGCAGGATTTCCTTCAATGGTCTGTACAAGATTGGGCATGATGGTATCTTTTAACAATGCGGTCATTGCGCCGCTTGCTTTCAAATCGCGTGCATAGATTGGGTTTTTGTCAAAAGTAAATCCCACAAAAATATTCCCCAATTTCCGTTTGAGATCAGTAAGATTTTCTGCAAGGCACAGGATAGCCATGACTTCCGAAGCAGCTGTAATATCAAATCCTGTTTCGCGCGGGATCCCGGAGAGAGTTCCACCAAGGCCGACAATAATTTTCCTGAGGGAACGATCGTTCATATCCATTACTCGTTTCCAATGAACGGTACGAGGATCGATTCCTAAATTATATTTTTTATTTTGAATATTGTTGTCGATCAATGCAGCAAGTAAATTGTGTGCCTTCTCAATCGTTGCAAAATCTCCCGTGAAGTGCAGGTTAATATCTTCCATGGGAACAACCTGCGCACGTCCGCTTCCTGTCGCACCGCCTTTCATTCCAAAGACAGGACCAAGGGAAGGCTCTCGCAACACGACCGTTGTTTGTTTGCCGATTCTATTCATTCCCTGTGTCAAACCTATTGATATTGTCGTTTTTCCCTCACCTGCAGGTGTCGGAGAAATAGCTGAGACTAAAATCAAATTGCTGTTTTTCAGCTTATTGCTGTCTATATATTTCAATGGTACTTTAGCTTTATAGTTGCCATAAAGAATGAGATCGTCCTCGGCGATATGTAATTGT
>Ga0182027_10006302_pt1 | contig 17812 bp, 17 predicted proteins | sample 712E1DmetaG_FD_121300 | JGI IMG/M metagenome (GOLD analysis project Ga0182027, IMG submission 121300) | Permafrost microbial communities from Stordalen Mire, Sweden - 712E1D metaG (Illumina Assembly) | ecosystem: Environmental > Terrestrial > Soil > Wetlands > Permafrost | place: Sweden... | reverse complement strand
GTACCAAGGAGCCTCGATTCCGAGAATCCGCCGATAAAGTTCATGGTCTTGCATCCCCGAAATTGTCGCATGCCGCTCTCGGAGGCGGCTGCCGAGCCACTATAAACCCGGAATTCCCCATTTTCTTTTCCGATTCTTTCGCCGATCCGCTGTTCGTAATTAGGAGGTAATGGGAGAGCGTATTCTCGTCAGTCCCAATCGTGAGATCCGGCTTTATGCTCATGCCTAAAGGCGTCTTCTGCCAGAAGATCTTGTTCCTGAAAGCGCCGGCAGCACGGAGCTCCTCAAGAGCTACAAGAACGACCGCCTCGTATGCCTTGCCCTTGCGTTCACCAGCCACGGTCACTCTCCAATCGATCGAAATCCGGAACTTGGATCGGTAGTGCGATATCCCTCAGGCTTGTAGAGAGCAGCAATTGTCCGCGATCGAGCACCTGAAGTTCTTGGGCAAAATTGCCAATGTCCGCTGACGCGGCTCTGATAGCCTCCCGTCTCTCGTCTGCATTTCCAAGCGCCATCGTGATCTGCGTGTTGAGTTGCGTCAGTACGCCGCTGTCGATCTCAGTTACTTGTTGGCTGACTACGCCGAGGCCAATTCCGAACTTACGACCCTGGCGACTTATATCGCGGAAGACGCTGCCGAAGCGCATGCGAGCTGGGTTAAGCACACTTGGCGCTTCTTCTACGAGTATGTGAACCAATGGCAATTCCTCCAGGCACCGAACGCGAACGCCGTCCAAGTAAGGGAGCCGCCCATCGCTGAGACGCGCCACTAATTGCTCCGCCAAAGTGCGTTGGCCGATCCGCCCATTCGGATCATCGGTACCAAAGGCCACAACGATCTCGTCGCGGAGGCGCTGAGGAGAATCAGCCAGTCGAACCGCACGGCGCAGTGCGAAGAGCGCTCGGGCAACAACAGTATTCAGGAGGAATTGCTCCAACTCACCAAGCAGTGTCGTATCCACGATCAGAACTCGACCGCATTCAAGAGCACACAGGATATCCGGCAGCAGCGATTCGTATTGGAGCCCCATCTCCGGATCGAATCGGGAGACGAGCCTGGTGTTGCCGTGCGTCATGAATCCAAGCCGGCGCTCAACAGCGGCTATCGTGCCCGGCAGGTACTCTGGCCCAGCCTCCCGCTCGTTCCCAATGTCCCCTGCTAGAAGGCGGCCAATCCATCGTTCACCGTGCTCGGCAAAGAGTTGCCGCGCAAAGGCAATCTGCTGCTCGGAGAAGTCGAGGATGCTCACCAGATCGTCAGGGGTTACGTCTGCGCGAGAAATCCGCACGCGCGCCTCCAGGGGCCCCTCCAACACATCCCGCCCTGTGAGGTAGTAGAAGGGAGCGACAAGATCGGTGAGCTCTTGGTCGGAGTAGCGGTGTACGATTCCACGAATACCATCGGCTCCGCCGGTGCTGGCATGCCACGTTCTAAACTCATCATGCGGATCGATGGCGAATACAGATGCCTTACGATCACGGCAATCCGGTCCGTGTGTCCCGCGATTGTGTAGGAGAACGCCGTCCAATAGCACCATGATGAGGTTGCTCTTTCCGCAACCTGTCCTCCCGAAAACTCCAATGTGATGGGAGAGCGCCTGAACTGGGAGGCGGACGGGCACAGACATCAATGGACGCTCGCCCGCCAGAAGGTGGCCAACGACCAAGCCCCTGTCGCCGAGCTGGGTCCTCAACAACTCGCGTACTGCCTCTCCGGCTTCAGGCCGCGACGGCTCAACTCTGTAGACGTCGGTCAGATGCTGCGGGAGACGCCGTGGCCGGTTGAAGGACCAGGAATCCGAAATGTCATCGTGCTCTGCGTAGCCCAGGATCATTCCCCGCAGTTCGACCAGCTGCTCCTCGGCAAGGTCCTCGGCGAAGTACGAGTCCGGCATTGTCAGCTTGTTCCGTGCCACATCGCCCATATCGATGGTTCGATTGAGGATGTTGGCATACTCAGTAGCTCGGAATACGTAGAAGCGAGGCCTGGGGCCTCGTCTGCACGGCAACAGGAACAGATCCCCGATCGCAACATCTCCGTTCCGGGCAACCACATTCAGTTGCGAGGTGCTGCTCTCCGCCAGCACGCCGAATCTTGGCTCCAGAGACCGGACGATTTGTTCGATTGTCGCCATGCCAACCGTATCCTCCTATGCGTGGCCAGTGGCCTGTGCAGCGTCGCGGAACAATGTTCGCTTCAGGCCCGCGCCGACGGCGGCGTCGACCACTTGCTTGCGCAGAGTGACCCGTTCTTGTTGTGAGAGCGACGCCCGGTCGTGGGCCGCTTTGATGGGGTATGGATAACCAAAGCAACGCTGATCGTGGCCAGCGTAGTCGAGATTCTGAAAAAGGTGCTGCTCGTTGGATCGTGAGGCAGTCGTTTCATCCCAGTACCGAGCATCCAGATCGAGCCGCATGATCGGAGTGGTCCGGTGCAGCCGAAGGAGGTAGGTGACAGCTCCGGCGGGAGGAACACGGGGACCGTCAGCAGGCACAGGAGACCAACCATCCAGCTGCCTGTCGGGCAACCGCAGGTACCAATGCTCAGGATCCCGTTGCCCAAGTTTCTCCCGTGCAACATCATCCAGGCGAATTCCCGACGGCATCCCGTGAGACTTGGACAGTGCACCAAACACGACATCCCTCTCGCGGGCTCGAACGCAACAGAACCGGCGCAAGTGCTCGAAGAAGAGACTCTGCCGGCTGCGCTGCACGAATGGCAACGTCATCGTTCCATCCGTCAAGACAACAGCGCCGGTTGGGGCGTCGTCAATCAGCCGGAGTGCGGCGGCCAACTCCGCGGTTGTCCGGAGCTGCAGGCCAACATTCCCTGCGTCATGCGCAGGTGGGACAATTAGATCGTCCCGAACGACGCGAAGATCAAGGCGGCCGCTTCCTCGCAGTTCGGCATAGTCCGAGCCTCCGATTACGTCTTCGACGCTATACCCCGTGAGACGTGCAAAGGACTCCAAGAGCGCGGCCTTGCGCTGTTGCTCGGCACCCGTGAGCCAAGTGAACTCGACCAACGAAGTAACGCTCGAGGGAACCTCGCGAAGTCCGTGCAGCGCATCAGCTTTGTAAAGAGTCCCAGCACTGACTGTTGCGTAAACGAAGGAATCGCCGTATGCAACCACGGGGAATTCACCGCTACCATCCACACCACCAACGACGAGGTCACCGCTCTGTGTAGTGTGCGAAAAAGGCTGGATTGCCTGCACCAGGTGAGCGTAGAGGTCTTGCGAAGGGGCAGCCTGTTCCTCCCAGGTGGCCATCTGCGAACTGAGATCGGAAAGTCGCTGCCGGACGCTTTCCCTGAGGTGGATATCAAAGCGCATCTGCAACCTCCTCGACAGCTTCTTCGTCGAACAAGGGGCGTTGCGGGCCACCGTTCAGACCGTTGCGAAGGAAGCCGACTTGCTCACCGGCAAGGGCTCTCTGCAGTAGGCGATAGAAAACGAAAGTGTTGTGAAATCCGCGCCGGCGATTCCGATTGTTGCCGCGGAAAATCACAACTTGGATGCCATCGCGCCGGCAAATGTCACAAGGACAAGAGCGCCAGGGGCGCGCTTCCAGCGTCTCCCGGAGCAGCTCTCTGGTCGGTGGGCGATCAGGGGTAATCAGCCGGTCGTACTCATCAAGACAATCGAGAACGTCTTCAACAACCATCTCGCCCAAGTCGAAGCGGCTCATTGCTTCCATACAGCGGGCTTCGAGCCGCTCGACAGCGCTGGCTGAGGCGCGTCCTTCGGTCACCATTCGTTTGGCTCGAAAGCTCTTGCCTGCCTCAGGAATGCGAATGGCCGTGTAGAATTTGCCATCCATCGCCAGGTAGTTCTGTCCCGTGCCCATCCAAGCTCGGCGCAGGAGAGAAGCACTATCGACAGATCGGACACCGAGATCAGCGAATGCCTTCAGCGAGGCGAGTCGCGCCAGTCCGAACAAATGAACCTTCACCCGCTCGGGGACGACGCGATGTACCTTGTCGAGAACATCTAAGATCTCGGGCGTCGAGGTCCGGACCAGACCGCCCAGTCCAATGTACTGATACCCCATCGCCACGTATTTCTTAGCCGCGGCCGCGTAACTCGTAGGATCCCACCCTTGGACGGCGCCGATCGGAGTCCACGGAAGTTCGAGTTTGCGGTGCTCCCGCAGGAACTCATTCGCATTCTCGATCGTCAGCTCATAGCGCTTGTGCTTTTCCGCCTCGGTCGCAGTGACGATCAGGTGGTCGATGGAAACCCCAAGATCAAAGTCGAGCCGGGTGTAATAGTCGAGGATTTCGGCTGTGGTGTACGGTGGCGTCTTCTGCTGGATGTAGCCGAAGGCGCCACAGTCACCCATGATCGGGAATTCTCGCGGCACACGAAGGAATCGGTGGACGCCGAGCCGATTGATGCGTTCCTTCTTCTTCTTGCTTTTCTCCGCAACGACTTTCGAGATGAGGATACCGTCGTAGTTGGGCTCCGGATACATCTGGTGGGCGTAGACCTCATTCGACCAGTCGCCAGAACCCCCGGAGTGGACGTCGCGTTCGAAGTCGAAGTCGCGATCGACCAGATCATCCCATTCCGGGATGTAGTACGCCAGCTTCTGACGGTGCGGCTTATTCCACCACGCGGCTGGAATCTCGATGACCTGGTCCACTGATTGGTTGGCCCTTGCCGCGGAGCGTTGCTTCGAGACCGAATTCGTCCGCGCTTCCAGTAGATCCAAAGGATTGCTGGCCGCCTCAAGATCCGTCAATGTGATGAGTCCTGAAGCGAGCCCCTCAAGGAACCGACTGGTCAGCTCGCCTTTTAACCCCACGAGGCCGCAGGAGAAGCGCTTCGCGTGGCTGTTCCCCAGTTCGATTTTGCGAAGGCGGGGCAGATCGGGGAGACGTTTCGCCGCGTGGCTGCCACAAAACAAAAGGCACGGCCCGCCGAGCGTCACCCCACCGTCGATCTCGCAACCAGCCAGATAGTCATCACCGAGCAAAAGGAAGATCAGGTCGGCTGGTTGCGCCAGAGTATTCCGCACCGAAGAGGGGAGCTCAAGTTGGCGAGCCCACTTCCTTCGATCCGCACTGTTCATGCCGATAAAGGTCGCTTCGTAGGGCGCGATCGCCCGATTCGCGGGAATCAGCCCATAACCGGCAGATACGATCCAGGTCTCGACGGTGAGCCCGGCACCCGGGTTCGATTCGAGCATGCGGATGCCACGAAGCAATCGCTGATGTTGCAGCCCGCTGTACATGCTGATGGCGGGGGTCCGTGAGCCGTTGAGCTCGGACTCGCGTGCCGCGACGTGCTGCCGGCCCTGCTGAAAATCTGCAAGCGTCAGCTGGTGGTCATGGGTTACGGCCTTCTCGCCAGTGCAGGAGGTAATGATCCGTATCAGCATTTTCTGGTCACTGGCCGTGGTCACTGCGGGCGCCGCCATTCAATTTCCGCGAAAGCATTGTGATTGTGTATGCTCTCCTGATTCAGAACGTGGACACGGAACCAGGTGACTCGGTCGTCGGCCTGCAACTTCAGCGCGACATTTCGGACGAGATCCTCTACGAATACAGGGTTGTCGAACGCCTGCATCGTAACATGTCGCTCATCTTGCCGCTTTAGGAGAGGATAGACGGGAGCAGAGGCAGACGTTTCTGCGGTCTCGATCAACTCTTCGATCCACACTAGAGCAGGAAGTCCATCGTCCGTGTTCCGCGTCCGGATCTCAATGGTGACTTGGCCGCGCTGGTTGTGAGCACCGTAGTCGCTAATCGCTTTGCTGCAGGGACAGAGGCTGGTCACGGGCACGCAGACCGTCAGGACGAAGTCCTCCTTCCCGCCATTCGCCTCTCCTCTGAACCTGCATTGATAGTCCATCAGCGCGGTCGCACCGGAAACAGGTGCTGTCCGCTCCAGGAAGTACGGGAACTCCACTTCCATGTGTGCACTCTCGGCATCCAACTTCGTCTTGAGCTCACCGAGGATCAAAGGCAGAGTGCGCATCGTGATTTCACCGCGGTGCCCGTTCAGGACCTCGATGAACCTGCTCATGTGCGTTCCCTTGAATTCATGGGGCAGGTTGACGGACATAGAGAGCTTCGCGGTGGTGGATTGCCGCTGGCTCTGGCGATCCAGAACTACGATTGGATACTGGAGGTCGCAGACTCCTACCTTATCGATGGGAATCTGGCGATCGTCTCTGTGGTTTTGTACGTCGAACATCAGCCCTCCAACTCGCCGGCATAGACGCAACCGCTCGTGCAGGTTTCCTGAACCACAATTTTGCTCAGAGATGGTAGCGTCGGACGCAGTCGTTGCCACAGCCAACGGGCAAAGTTCTCGCTGGTCGGATTCTCCAAGCCCCCGACCTCGTTCAGGTAGTTATGGTCGATTTGCTCCTCGATGGGCTTAAAGGCCGCCTTGATATCTGCGAAGTCGATAATCCAACCCATTTGCGGATCGAGGGGGCCTCGCACATGTACCTGAATATGGAAGCTATGACCATGGAGCCGTCCGCATCGGTGACCCGGAGGGACGTTCGGCAGTCGGTGTGCCGCCTCGATCGTGAATTCTTTGAAGATCTCCATTGTCTCCCCCTATGGAATACCCAGGAACTTGTGTGTTTGAAGGCTCAATCGCCAAACCGGATGGTCGAGACAGTAGCGGACGGCGAGTTCCGTGTTGATCGTGCGACTGGCTCCGTCCATCGGCTGAAGGAAGAAATGCCCGAACGAGAGGGATTCGAAGTCCCTGGGTTCGACTCCAAGTTGCGGAAACACGAACTTCAATTCGTCTCCGCTTTGTTGCACCAGCCGCGCGCCAGCCTTAGGGCTGACACAGACCCAATCCACGCCAACCGGAACTACCAGGGTTCCGTTCGTTTCCACCGCGATCTCGAATCGACGATGGTGAAGCGCTTCGATGAGGTGCGCGTCTAGTTGGAGAAGAGGTTCCCCGCCAGTGCAGACCACGAATCTCCTCGCCGCCGCGGAGTCGTCGGGCCATTTCTGCTCGATTGCGGTTGCCAGATTCTCTGCTGATTCAAACTTTCCGCCGCCTGGTCCGTCGACTCCCACGAAATCGGTGTCGCAAAACTGGCACGTGGCCGTCGACCGATCAACTTCACGCCCCGACCAGAGGTTGCAGCCGGCAAACCGGCAGAAAACGGCGGGCCTGCCGGCCTGGGCTCCTTCGCCCTGGAGCGTGTAGAAGATCTCTTTGACGGCGTAGCTCATGCAGAAGCCCGATGTCCCGTTTCCTGGTACCGCAATGGGTCACTGATTCCGTTCTCTCCGAATCCCTTCCGCCGGAGAAGACAGGAGTCGCATTGACCGCACGGCTCGCCGGTTGGCGCCGGATCATAACAACTGCTCGTGAGGCCGTAGTCGACGCCCAACTCGATTCCCTTGCGTATAATCTCCGCCTTGGACAGAGCGATGAGCGGCGTATGGATCTTGAGGTTTTGTCGGCCTTCGACCCCGGCCTTGGTTGCGAGGTTGGCCATCCTTGCGAATGCTTCGATGAACTCCGGACGGCAGTCGGGATATCCGCTGTAGTCCAGGGCGTTCACCCCTATGAAAATGTCGCTGCATCCGAGAACTTCGGCCCAGGCCAACGCGAACGACAGGAAGATGGTGTTGCGAGCCGGGACGTACGTAATCGGAATGCCGTGGGACATCTCGTCGACCGCACGTCCTTTCGGAACTCCAATGTCATCCGTAAGGGCAGAGCCTCCAAATGCCCGAAGATCGATGGTGGCAATCCGGTGCTGAGCAACGCCGGACGATCGGGCGACGCGGTTGGCCGCCTCCAACTCCCAACTGTGACGCTGGCCATACGAGAACGAAAGTGCGTAGACCTCGTAACCTTCACTCTTGGCAATGGCCAAGACAGTGGCGGAGTCAAGGCCACCGCTCAACAACACTACAGCCTTCTTCGATTTGGTCTCCATCATGCGCCTTCCTCACTCCGGGCCCTTCCGAAAAGTCCCAGTTGCCTGGTGCCACCACCGAATTCGATGGGCACCAGCTTGTTTGCGTAATTCCGAATCGCCGCGACCTCTTCCGCCGTGAAGAGCACCTGACGGGTCCGGTATCGAACCCCAGGCGGGATTCTCCCCTTTTCGCGCCAACGCCAAAGCGTCTGGCGGCTGACACTCAGCTCCTCAGACACCTCGTTGTTTGTAAAATACGGCAACCCGCCGACTTGAACTGGCATGTTAACCTGTTTCACCCGATACTACACCTCGTCTCCACTGGACCGCAATGGCAAACTATGTTGCATGATGTTACACTCCGCGTTGCGAACGGGTTCTGCACACCTCCTTTTCTTGGAGAGGTGGGCCACCAAAGTTCTACACTTTCAGTCTTTTGCCGCGGCTTCCGCCCAGCCGTGATCGAACTTGAAATTACGGGCTTTTCCTGCGGGATCTTGAATCCGCGTCACCTTCCGCCGTTCTGGATCTGCAGCGTTTTCAACTACGTACAGCCAGAAGTCGGCCTTGTGCTCTGTCGCGCATTCGTATTCCGGACGGGTCAACACGACCTCGCGGCCTTTCCAAATACCACTTATCGCTTTCACCTCGACCCAACGCCGGGGCTGATCGTTCTCGTCACGCTCGTACAAGTCGAAGCCAGGGTTACCGTACGGTGTGGGAACGAGGTCTCGTTCGCGATCCAAGATAAATCGAATCGCCTTCTCTTCGAGTTCCCGACGGTGCGCCGCATCGGCGCCGTCCGAGTCCGGTTCCTGTTCCTTTTGGGTTGTCCCCACATAGGAGATGAATGGCGGTGCACCGTGGTCGGTGGTCGCCTCTCGCTTCCCCGCGCCAGCTGAACCCTCATGTCTGGAGCCGTCAGTCGCGCCGCCGCCACGCCCCTTCTGGTCCGCAAGGGCACCGTGGTCTTTGCCCGTACCGCCTCCATGATCTCCGGCCGGCCTGTCGACGGCTCGGCCGATTTCACCGCGGCCCCAAGGAGCTACCCTCGACTTCTCACCCTCTCCATATCCTGCGTCTTCCGACTCCTCTCCGGTTTCTGCCCCTTCACCGCTATCTGCGCTTTCTTTACCGTCTCCGGTTTTCGTCTCGCCTTCATGAGATTCGTCCGATCCGGCCACGCGTCCGTTTGGTAGCTCGTCTTCCGCCCCCGACTCTTCCTGCCCAGCAACTCGTTCCGCCTCGTTCGGAGTGGCCGTCGTTTGGTCAAGGCCGAGTTTGGCACGCAGTTCGGACTCAGTAGTCACACCGAGCCGTCGCAGGAGATCCAGCGCGGCTGGTTCGATGCCGACCTCCGCGGCAAGTTGATCGATGAGTGGTGGTTTGAACCGAATCTTCGACTGCAGGAAGGGATTTGGCTTCCAATGGAGCGGATCGAAGAGGACGAGTTCCGGTCGAAGGAGACCATTCTCTGCACTGGGTATCCATTCCTTCTGGTTCAGGACTTCTACGAAGGTCGCATCGAACGACGCGTTGTACTTTCCGTAGTGAGTCCAACTGTACTCGCCGGTGAAAACGCCTTTGCCTCGTCGTTCCTCCAAGTGGGCTAACTCCTCCCAAAGGAGGCGTGCGCGCGCATTTCTCTCGGGCCCGTCCAGAGTTGGAAGAAGTTGGAGAATGGCATCAAGGCCGTGCAAGGTCGAATCCTCGACCCGATCATTGAGGCCGGACGTTTCCGCATGCCCAGCCTGCTCGCGCAGTTTTCGCCGCTTCTCCCACCCGATCGAATTCACAGCCACTGGGCGGAGGTACCGAAGGGACCCGCAGGCCTCGAGCAAAGCCCTGGCGTCGTCACCCTGCAAACACGAGCGATCGCGATCAACGAGGTAAATGCCAGCAGCACCATCTAACAGCGCTTGGAGCCTGTCAGTAGCAAGATAGACTTCAGTGGGTCTGGCCATCACCCGGGCCTTGCTTCCCGAATCGGTCGCACGGACGAAATGCGCTCGTGCAAGTTCGTCAATCAGCTGCTTCTTACGTTTATCCGAGTCCGTGCGGAATGCGGTAAGAATGCGCTGGATATCCGCCTCGTAGACGCCGTCAACAACCTCGTCCGAAGGCTGCCGGTATTTCGGCAACACATTCCAGATCACATCGTCCACTGGGTCCGGCTCTGTCAGTCCTAATGACCGGAGGAATTCCAATGACTGTTCCTGTGTGCAAACTGAGCGGCGAACGGTCGGGAATCCTGTTTCGAAGCTGCCGGGCAAAAATGCTTGTTCTCGGCCATTGGCGAAAGGTACGACGTGCCGTCCGTTGGTAAGCCTGATCAGAGGGAGCAATCGCGCTCGGGAGAGCAACGCCCTCTGATTGGAGAGGAATACATACAGCTGCGAAATCCAAGCATCCGCCTGGGCTTCCAAGAACTCAGCGGTCAGCTTTGGAACAATAGATTCGGGTCGTAGTTCTTCAATCCCGAGTTCCTGAGTCAGGTACCTGTAGACCTCGGGAGTACGGTCTTCTGAGATCTCGCCCGTCACCCACTCACGGGGATTGCCTGCCTTCAGAACAGAGGCTAGTTGATCTGGCCGAAAGAGTTCTCGCAATTCTTGCGTCCGCGCCAACGCAGATGTGTTCCCTATTGTGTGACCACCCGCATGTCGAGGAAGGTACGGCTCAGTCGAGATTGTGGCTTTTGCTGATTCAAACAGAGGCGCAAACATGGATGTCGCCCCGAACTTCGAGCGATCCAGTGGAAGGCAACGCAGCACGTTAACGTCAAGCAGTTCATTCTCGCGAAGCCAACGGAGCGCCTGGTTAAGAACCCCCTTCGTCTCTTCTACGCAGAACTTGTTCCATGCATCATTCATCGGAACGTTATCCCGGCTGGGCGTGGTCCGATAAGGTCCTTGCACCAGAAATCCTAGATGCGTCTCAAAAACAGTCGGGAAATAGACGACGAGAGGGGACTTGGGTAGAGGACTAATGACCTGCCGACGGGCTTTGGGATCCTGCCCTAGTAGGAATCCCACTTCGACGTGGCCGACCTGAAAGCCGTCTTTGTTGGAAACCGGCGCCGAGAACAATAGCCAATTCTCTTCAAACTCGTCGGTACCGGTGACCTGACCAATGAGGGTCACCCGCCGGACTCCCTGGTCGAGAACTTCGGGCCGGTTCCGAAGGTAGATCCCAGACGGGCCACCGTCAATTTCCCACTCGATCTCTTCAATTTGCCTCAGAAAGAGGAGAGTCCGCGCGCCGATCCGATGCAAGCCAGCTTGAATCTCGACTGCGTCGGGCGGATCTCTTAACGGCAGGATGATGAGCGTTTCATTTGGGCTCGGCTCAGGGATCGGAGCGGGAATTTCTGCCGGCCAAACAAAACTCTCGATCACAAAATGCTCGGCTCCGGAATGGACCTCCGGTCGATCCGTAAAGGCATACACCGATTTGAAGCCTATTCCGAAACGTCCGATTGCTGTGAGATCGATCTCTTTCGAGCTCTCAGCAATTCCACATATACCCCGAACGTCCTTCTCGTCGAAAGGCTTTCCGAAGTGTCGAACCTGAAGCTGCTGGACCGTCAACTGAAAGTGAACGGAACGTTTCTCGGCGGGCTCGTTTCGCTCGGCTACGGCATCTTCGGCGTTCTGCAGCAACTCGTAGAGAAAGTGGGTTCGATCGTCGTATCTATTTGCCAGGAGCATCGGGCCGATCCGTCCAATGTCTGTCCCGTACCGACGCTCGTTCTCCTCTCGAATTGCCTTGTAGTTCAGCGCCATCGGTTGCACCTCATCGCGTCATCGGCTAGGTCTTCTGCCTCGATTCAGGGCTGGAGCGGCTAGACGCAGTCGTTCGTCGCGCACGGTCAATCATTCAGCAACCAAAACACCCTCGAGTTGCTCGCCGATGCATTGGAACCAAAGATCCAGCCGACCTGACTCGAACAACAGCCTCTCAATTTCCGGTCGTTGCTCTGGTCCTGTAAACGTGATCTCGCAGCGGACCGTCCTCGGCGGATCCTCCAAGTCGTCGAATGAACCGGCCCATCTCACGTGAACGAAGGCGCGGTCATCTTCAAAGCTCACACTGGCCCAAGGCATCCCCCACCGCGGTTCAGCACGCCCCAACGTCCAAAACACTCCCGGCAGCATTGGATCAATCGGCGGCTGAATTCCTCCCTTCGTTGCTCGGAAGACGTCTTCGACGAGGAACCTGTCCACCTCGAATTGATCTGAGAGTTCTCTCTTCTGAGCTTCTGTCAACTCTGAGATCGATGCGTGGATCAGCCACTGTCTCACGCTTGAAAACTTGCGCAGAACCTGCTCTAGACGTTCGGCCGCGCTCTCTACGTCTGGGGTCTTTCCTTTGAACCTGAACTGATGCATTAGGATTCCTCGATCCTCTTCTTCGTTGCCTTAGTTATCAAGTACTGGGGCACGCGTTTATAAAACTCTGCAACGAACCACGGGTCCGGATCGCGAAATGCACAAGGCACGGTCCCGCGGCTCGTGTACTCAGGTTCCCACATTCCGCGCAGCTCGAAGCCGCTGCTCACCAGTGTGTTCACCAAGTGGCCCGGGCGCCAAAGGTACTCTATGAGGCCCTCGGCGAGAGAGACGCGGCCGGCAAATCTCCGCCAGTAGTGGGCGTTGCGTACCTGACCGTCCATGGGAAAGTAGCTCTCGAGAACTACCTCTCGCGCGCCATCGCGCTCAGCTACCTGAGTAACCATGTCCACTGGGTGAGGAACGGAAATGACAAGATCACCACCCGGCTTTAGCAGCGATGAGCACAGACCCACAAAAGTCTCAATGGACCCAAAGAAATGCGCCGCGCCGACACTCAATACAAGGTCGGCGGGTGGAATTCCGCCCTCGCCAAGTGCGCTCAAGTCCCCGAGTGTGAGTGAAGCTTCGACGCTCTGTTGCAGCAGCAACTTTCGCGCCGTCGCTAGTTGTTGTTCGGACGAGTCGACTCCAAAGGGCCTGAATCCCATGCGAGCTAAAGCAACCAAGTTCTCGCCGGATCCGCACCCTAGGTCAATCACTATACCACCTGAAAGAGGGGCGATGATGGCCAGGTCTCGATTACCGGGGATTCCGACGCCAAAATGCACGTCCTCAGAACTCGTGGTGAGCTCCGCAGCATAGCTGCTAGCGATTGCATTCCAGGCTGACGACACATCGCCTCCCTAACCATGATTCATAAAGGTTGCCGAAAGTACCCTGCCCAATCGCAGTACGTATCGCTCTCCCGAGTGCTGCCATAAATGTAAGATTATGGATGGTCAATAGTCGGGCGGCCACGGTCTCTTTTATGGAGAATAAATATCTCAAATAACCGCGCGTGTATAATCGGCAGCATTTACACGAACAGGTTGCGTCAAGGGGCGTCGCGTCGTCGCGGTACTGCGCCTTAGTCACGTCGCTCCTGAAGCGGTTCTTGGTTTGGCCTCCGCTCGTCGGCGACAGGAGTGCAAGACCACACCTCGCCATTCTGCTTGGCGACGTGTTGTCGAACATATCGACTCCGCGGAGAGCGGCTTCGAAGAATCCCTCAGGTCCACCCCCAAGCCCCATCGCGTACAGAGCTTTTGCCCCGGGGACAAGATCTCTGATTGAGTCCAGAGTCTGAGCAGAAATCATCGGGTCGATTCCTATCGATTCGCCGGCAATGGCAACGCCGAGCGTGTCGAATCCTAGACAGAACTCTGCGGATTGCCTGCGAAGCTCCGAGTGACGGCCGCCCTGAATGATTGGGAACAACTCCTGCCAGGGCTTTGCGGCACCCGTGCTCTTAAGCTCCCGCCACTTGCCGAAGGAACGCTCGACCCAAGCGTGCGATCGAGTGAGGCTTGAGCTGGCGTTCTCCAGCGAGTCGGTGTCAAACGTCGGCTGGTCGAACGCCATTATGATGTCCGCCCCAATCTTGGCTTGAACCTCCACAGCCGATTCGGGGGTTATCCAAAACCGATCGCCGTTAACCAGAGATCGTACTCGGACCCCCTCATCTGTGATCTTCTCAACCGGCGATTCGATGCGGTGCTTCCGCTCATTTCCTTCAAGAGAGTGTGTTCCAGACTTCCACCAGTAGGAAACCTGGTACCCACCGCTGTCCGTCAGCGTTGGACCACCCCAACCGGTGAAGCGTGCGAGACCGCCGAACGACTCAATTCTTTCGGCACCTATGTTCATATGCAAGTGTAGAGCGTTTCCGAGGACAATCTCCGCTCCACAGGCCCACAATTCCTCCGCGTCCAGCAAACGCACTGGACCATAGGTGCCAACTGGCATGTAAGTAGGCGTGTGGATCAGTCCGTGGGCTGTCGCCAGAGCGCCCGCACGCAGGTATGGGTATTCTTCGGATTGCGTTACGCTGAAAGAGACTTCGTCACTGAAGCTCTCAGATGTTTGATTCATGTTTGCCCCTGAGCTTGTCGTGAATGATGGACGCGAATGACGTCAGGGGCGTAAGCGGTCGCGCTACTCCTCCCAGTGTCTTGGACTTGGCGAACCACGATGCAAGCTTCGCGACGCTCTTCTTTACTAGGCTCGAAAATGGAATTCCGGACATGTCATAAACGGCGTCTGATGTTGAGCTTAGGATCGACTCCCTCCGGGCTTGTCTTTCGCACGCCTCTTCGATCCGCACTCGCAGTTCATCTGCAGCATTCTGGATGGACAATCGCCCGTCACCGCCAGATCCTCCCTCTGCCACCTTCGTCCTGACCTCCTGTACGAGCTTTTCTAGTGCATGAACTCCGTGGCGAATTCGGGCGTCATCTCGCAGTTCAAGGACGCTCTTGGGGCTGAGTGACGCCAATTTGCGCCAATCGATTGCGAAGAATTCGAATAGGGATTCCGCTGCGACAAGTTCCAGATCCGGTTGGCTAACTCCTTCGACAAGTCCGAACTGGACCTGCGCTTCCTTGTAGTGCTTGGAATAGAGCGCATCTGCACCAACTACCTCCGCGCCAGTGCAACAATATAGAAACTCGCCCATCTTGCTGACCTGCTGCCATTCCGGAACGAGTCTGCAGAGTTCGCTCACGCGCCGCAGCGACAGGGGCCCATCTGTGTTCCTTAACTCCTCGATCAGTTTCTCGAACCTCTCTGCACCCGGCTTTGATGATCCGTCTTCGAGGCGCTTCTTCAAGTAGACGATTAGCCCTTGTACGTAAGAACTAGATACGCGGTCTGGTTCAAAACTGATTACGCGGCGAACATTCTCGTCGAGTCGGCGGGCGCGAATCCGATCTTGTGATTTCGGGTTGCCACCGGGATACTGCGCGAGCCGATCTTCGAAACCCTCGCAATTCGAGTTGAGATCAGGAACAATCAAGCCCCGGCTGAAGAACTCGATGTTTCTGTCGAACAGGCGCTGGATGAACGCATCCTTGAGCAGCGTCGAGCCGGCGAACGTGACTTCACGGCCCATGATCAACATGAGCTTGATTTCGATCTCAACCCAGTCCATGCCCAACCGCGACCGTTTTCGAGCAAATGGATAGATTTCGGTTAGCAGTACGGGCCGATTGGGCAGATCGGTGGCGCTGAGGCGTTCGGGGCGCCTGGACCGGAGATCCAATCGTACAAAGCTCATTCAGTTCGAGTTTAACAGGAACCGTGTTCTGGCGAACACCACAGCAAGCCACGAGGGTGGCCGTTATGTTATTGAAGACTCGCTGCTTATGACCGTTATGAAGCGGAAGGCTGCTGCACAGCATCGGCGTCAGCTTCGCTAAACGTCGGCAGAGGGTTACCGGCACGCTGGCGGGCGCGCAGACCGGACTCTGGATCGTCGTGCGGCAGTTGGTTGGCAACGGCGACAACTGGACTGCAGGTGCCATCTACCTGTGAGGTGCCTGCTTGCAGCAGGGTAACGATCCGAAGAGCGGGTACACCCGCCCCTTGCTCGTCGCAGACCGCCTTCGTCGCGGCCGGAGTCGCGTGCGGCGCAACGGTGATCGCGGCCAAGGACAGCGTAGACGCCCTCGTGGCGTTGTGCTGCAAGAGCCGTGTGCTACCTCGGCGACGTCCCTACGCCTCGAGCATCCGCATCGCGATGAAAGGTCCAGAGATGACGCGTGTCTCTGGCGTTGCAGCAGTCTGAACTGCACCTCCCAGAAAGACGGCGACCTCGCTGGTTTGAGTAGCCCATTTAGAATCAATACTTTTGCCAGTGTCTCTCGACCGTGAAACACCTATTGTTTCATCCAAGGAGCCACACTAAGTCCTTTAGTTGCAACGTATGTCCTCCTGAACACGCCAGTTGGCGTAGTGCGCCTGCGCCACGGTCGAAATTGGGAATTGCCCATCCGTACCCGAATTTACCCATCCGTGGACGGCGGGGTCCCCCCAGTTTCCCCCCAGCGGGGCGATGCAATTCTCGCCTTGTAACTTTTCCGAGGCTTGTTTGGTATAAGATTGCTTCAGGGCTTTGACTTCGAGCCTGATGCGGCACCATCGTCAAATATGCCGCCTAAATGATGGCCGGCCCAGTGCATCTGGCTCCGCCGCAGGCGGCGCGTGATTGGAGTATCGAATGCAAGATTACGACGCGATCTTGGTACCTGGCGGAGGCGTTCGGGAGGGTGGTCTGCTGCCATCATGGGTGCAACGTCGTCTGGACCGCGCAGTCCAGTTGCGCGGCGGCGGGTACATCGTGACTTTGAGCGCCGGGACGACACACCGTCCGCCACCTCTGGACAACAGCGGGTTCCCAATTTTTGAGTCTGTGGCGGCGGCACGGTATTTGATCGATGCTGGCGTGCCACCAGAGAACATTCTCACTGAGACGTGCTCTTACGATACGATCGGGAACGCATTCTTCTCCCGCGTGATACATGTGGACCCCCAGGGTCTGCGTCGGCTACTGGTGATCACTTCGGACTTCCACCTTCCCAGAACTCAGGCCGTGTTCAATTGGATGTACAGCCTGGAGCCAAAATCGCTTGCATACGAACTCGAGTTCGAATCGGTGTCTGACGCCAGCATGCCTCCGGACCTTTTCGCTGATCGTCAACAGAAGGAACAGAAGAGCCTAGACGGTTTCGGAAAGCTCACAAGTCAGATCTCGACGATACGGGATTGCCATCGATGGCTTTTTACCGAGCATGAAGCCTACAATTCGGCCGGCAGAGGCTCCAGTCAGCGCGCGGTCGATTCCAGCACGTTACGGTCGTACTAGGCCAGCCTGCGGAGGCGCTGGACCCGTCAAGTTCGAATGATCGCCATCCTCTCACTTCGCCTATCGCATCGAAGCGTCCGCGTTAAGTCATAGAACTCGGTAACCGAAATGGGGATCGTTGGGTCACGTAAGGAAGTGACCGGGGGCGCAAGGGTTTTCCTGTTTGTCGTAGTCTGAAACCGATCTGCGCGGGGTCGCGCCCCAAGCGGGGACATCCAGGATCGCCGGAGCGGGGTTGGCTCCGCAACGGCGATCAACAGGCCGCCGAGGGATACCAAGATCCTCCTTGGGGAGGCTCCTCGTTGGCAGGCTTGTGGAGACCGGGGCCTCCGCGTCCGGAGCGGGGGCCTCGGCTGCAATTCCGGATCGGGCACGGCATCGCCATGCTCACTGATTGTCCGCTGCGGGGTCGCGCCTGGAGCGGATGCCCAAGGCCGATGCGACGGAGCTGGCTCCGAAGAAATCGGCTGAGAAGCCCTCTGGCCCAACAGTGGCCGGAGGGCTTCCTTGCGTTTGCGCTGAAGATGCCAACCCGTCTTAGCTCCATTTCTTTGGTGATGCTTCGGAGCGGAGGCCTTGGGCGACAAAGAACGCGAAGACGGCCGGGCCGCTGTTGCCCGGCCTTCCTTGTTGGGTTTTGGCTCATTTCGCGCCCCGGCCCTTTTGCCGCCCCACCTGAATACTCGGGCCATGCCGCCGG
>Ga0182027_10006301_pt1 | contig 17817 bp, 12 predicted proteins | sample 712E1DmetaG_FD_121300 | JGI IMG/M metagenome (GOLD analysis project Ga0182027, IMG submission 121300) | Permafrost microbial communities from Stordalen Mire, Sweden - 712E1D metaG (Illumina Assembly) | ecosystem: Environmental > Terrestrial > Soil > Wetlands > Permafrost | place: Sweden... | reverse complement strand
GTAACATACTGATTTTTCTCTTTATTGATATTCTTCATTATCTCGGAATAAATTTTTTCACCAACTTTCCTTTGATTCCCCATCTCATTTTCAGCCCACTGATCGGGAATTTTTTGAAATGATTCAAGATAGTTTTCCAGCAGTTCTTTTTCCCGCGATGAACATTCACCCCTTTTATACTTTTCAATTAAATCTAATAATTTTCGCATTTCCACAATTCTTCTCTTAAAAATATTATTTTACACTTTATAGTAACCCGAACGAGAGAAAAGTACTATTCACTATAAATTTATTTTGATTTTTTTTAAGTAAAGTAATAAAGAATTGGAATAATGGAATCGGAGCGTAGGCGGGGAATGAGGATTTAGAAAAATAACAGATAGAAGTTTTTCATAGATTTACGAATATATTTTAAAGACTCACTTATTTGATTTTTAACAGTTTGAAGTGAAATACTTAGCTTCTCAGAAATTTCCTTGTTTGATAAACCCTCATGCCTGCTCATCTGAAAAATTATTTTGCGCTGTTCTGGTAATTTAGATATTACTTCAATTATATGAGTTTTCAATACCTCCTTCTCATATAATTCATCAATTTTATATTGTTCCTCAATCAAATCGAGTTTCATCAGTAATTGTTTTTTGTATTTACTTTTTCGAAAGTTGTTGAAAATTTGGAACTTCACAGATCTATATAGGTATGAATTTAAATCAACTATCTGAATATCTTGCCTTCTTGTCCATAGGTCAATAAAAATCTCCTGAACGATATCTTCACATATTTCTCTTTCATGTAAAACATTGAAAGCATAAATATATAGTTTTGACCAATATTGTTTATATATCCGTTCTAAGGAAGCTTTATTATCAAGTTTAATTGGATGAAGTAATTCGTCTTTGAATAAATCCATTAGTCCTGCTAGTTCAAATCAATTAAATAGTATATAAATTTCGATGATAAGTTAAATTAATGTTTTTTCTAAAATTTATCCTAAGAGGTATGTTCCTGCTAATTATCTCATCCGCATTCAAAAAAAAACGATTCTGACACAAATAGCGGGTAAAAAATTGAATAATTCCATTTATCAAGAATAAATACTTTTATTTCGGGAAATGAATAATCTATTTTATTAGGAGATAAATTCTTGAATAAGTGAAGTTTAATAAAAGATCTCCATGTGTTATTTGTAACATAAATATAAGATTTCATTTATTCAATTTTATTGATTGAGAAAGATAGGATGGGGAAGATCGGATTTTAATTCGCCGGAGGCAATATTAAGGTCAATTCCTCATCTCTAGCGAAGCATAAAAAAAATCTCCCGCCTTGACTTCTCGCCTCGCTAAAGCCGAGAGGTGAAGCGGGGCGTCAACGCGAGGCAGGTTTAAGATACCTCGTGGTTCTGCGACGGGGAGTTTCATTATTACTATTTTACATTCGCCTGTACATCTTTGAATTTATAAATTTGTCCGTTAGGATAATCAGCAAAATAAAGTTCATTGTTTTCATCGATTCCAAATGTTGAAATTGCATATTTAGTCTGGAAACGAAGTGAATTAGTGACAGTTGTTTCTTCCAGTTTCAATGACCAGATTTTTCCAACTACATAATCTGCGTAAATATATAGTCCTTTAAGTTCCGGCGCATCATGGCCGCGATAAACAAATCCACCTGTGATACAATCCCCGCCATCCAAATCATGTTTATATTCCCAGATCGGTTTAATATAATCTGTTCCATTACAATCTAACATTTTAAATGGATGGAATCCTTCATAGCAGCGCCAGCCGTAATTACCTCCTTTTGTAATCAAATCAATTTCTTCATAAAGATCCTGCCCTACATCCGCTGACCATAAAAGTCCTGTAGAGAGATCAAAACTAATCCGCCATGGATTACGCATTCCGTAAGAATAAATTTCTTCGCGGTATCCTGATTTATTTCCTTTAAATGGATTATCGGGTGGAATATCATAGTTAAGAGAACCCTGTTTCCTATTCACATCGATACGTAATATTTTCCCGAGAAAAACCGAGCGATCCTGCGCATGATTTTGGGGGTCGCCACCGGAGCCTCCGTCGCCAAAAGTAATATAGAGATAACCGTCAGGTCCAAAAACTATTTGTCCCCCTTTATGATTAGTATAAGGCTGTTTGACTTCGAGTAAAATAAATTCACTAGTAGGATCGGCTTTATCCGGATCTGAAGCGCTTACTTTAAAGCGAGATATTACTGTCCGGCGAGGATTATCAGCAACATAATCAATATAGAAAAAACCATTATGTTTGTAATCAGGATGAAATGTCAGTCCAAGTAAGCCCATCTCCCCTCCGCTTAACACTTTGCTTCTTATATCTAAAAATGTTTTTTTTGCAGATGTATTTGAATCATTGGGAAATTCTGAAATAACTCCTTTTTGTTCAAGCACAAATATCCGGTTAGTGCCATCCCCGGCATTTTGAATATCGGTCGGCATTACAAAAGATAAATTATGAAATGCAGGAACAATTTGAACTTGTGAATTGACATTGTTGAATGCGCAAAATAATAAAAAGATAAAAACCGCATTTAGGATTAGCTGTTTCATTCTGATCTTTATATCAATTAAATATAATTAATAAACATAAAGATCCGTTGAAATGTTCAATAATGATTCAATTATATATTGTAGAGCGAGCTGCCAGCTCGCTCTTTAACATAAGATGTTATATATTTTTCTTGTTACAAATATTTGCAGTAGCTCCATTTCCAATCCTCAGGATTATCAACCAATTTAGCTTTTATCGGATTGTTTAATGTATAATGAATAATCCTATTTAATTCCTCTTCGTTTCGAACTACATGATCATAACTTTCATGCTGCCAAAATGAACCTGTTCTTTTAATTATTTTGTTGCATTCGTTAGAAGTATATGATTTCAATGAATGCATGATTTTATTGAGCGAGCTGGCAGCTCGCTCTACAAATAAAACTATTTCACAATTTCGGTCAATTTCTTCAATGCTTTTTCCGGTTCATGCCCTAGATCGATAGTGATTATTTTTCTTTTACCTTCAATCAGAGCCTGTCTGTCACCTAATGCTTGTGATTTTATCAATACGCCAAATGACATTGAGGAGGCGGATTCACCTGCTTCATCGGGAATTGCGGCATCATTTTTAACAGGAGATATAAATTGAATAAATATTCCATTACCTGCATCGCCTTTATGAAGCTGTCCGGTTGAATGTAAAAATCTGGGACCGTAACCGACAGTAACAGCAACTTTATATTTCAACTGAATTGCAGTTCTGAAATTCTGTATCTCTTCATCAATATTTTTATTCCTGGCTAAGTATGCCTGCAACGAAACATAACTTCTTGGTTTAGTTTTATCTTTTTTATCTATATTCTCAAATAAGTTATCCAATGCATCTTCAATACTTACTGCAGGTTCATTACCGTAAACAGTAATATCATTTTCTTTGATTGTAGGTATTAATTCAGGCAGTTTACCATTCTCTTTATATTCCTGTACCATTTTACGTGCTAGTATTTTAGCCGATTCTACATCCGGTTGATCAAAAGGTGTAATTTCAATTTTCCAGCTTGCTATCGCAGTAGCCATTTCCCATCTGAAAAATTCTCTACCGAGATCATAAATATCATTTAGAACAATTTCCACTACCGGCTGTCCTGCTTCAATTAATGCTTTAACTTTTACTTCATTATTATTATCGTTTAATAAATGGAGATAAATAAAGAGTCTGTCATTTGAATAATTTTCAGGTGCTAAGATCTCTTCACCTATAACAGGTAAAATTCCTTTACCCGATTTACCTGTACTTTCGGCGATCAATTGTTCGACCCACCCGCCGAAATAAGAAAGCTGTAATGAAGTAATAAACGTAACTTTATCATTACCGAGATTAGACATCTCGCCAAGAATAACTCCTAGAACCGAAGATACATTTTCTTTAACATCGGGATTTTTACTTTGATCTGCTTCCTTGCGGGCATTGTTCAATAATTTAACAATATCAACTCCCATCAATGCAGCGGGCACTATGCCGAATAAAGAAAGCGCTGAATATCTTCCCCCGATATTCGGATCATTCAGGAATATTTTTCTAAAATTTAATTTCTGCGCTGTTGATTCCAGTCCGCTGCCCGGATCCGTGATTGCTATAAAATGCCTGCCCGCATTTTCTTTCCCTAATTTTGCAATAGTCTGGTTATAGAAATATTTCATAAAAGAAAATGTTTCTACGGTACCACCGGATTTAGTTGAAACAATATAAAGTGTTTTCGCCGGATCGTACTGGTTTGAATAATCGAGAATAGTTTCAGGATGAGTACTATCAAGTACTTCTAAATTCAAATAGCCTTCTTTAACGCCAAAAGAATAGTTAAATACTTCCGGAGCCAAACTCGAACCGCCCATTCCTAATAATAAAGCCTGGGTAAATCCATCTTTTTTTACTGATTGAACAAATGAAATAATTTCATCGGCAAAGTTTAATGATACGTCAGGGCTATCAAGCCATCCAAGTCTGTTAGTAATTTCAACCGGTTTATTGCTCCAAACCGAATAATCCTTTTTCCAAATTCTATCCGGTATTGTAGAGGATTTTAAGTCTGAAAGTGAATTGTCGACCGGTTGCTGAGAACCATCAATGTAATAATTAAATAGTTTTTCTTTTTCTGTTTGTTCCATAATTTTAACCTTCGGGATATTTTTAGAATTATTCTTCGTGCAATAGCTTTGCTGCTAATTTATCAATGTACCAATTTACTTCCCCTTTAACCGGGCGAATGTAATAAGCCGGATAAGAAGTTGAAATTCCCCATTCTAAAATAATTTCCGATACAATCCTCGATTTACTTTCTCCGGTTGCAAGAAAACATATATTAGCCGAATTATTAATCACTTTTCCTGACAAAGTAATTCTCTTTTGATTACTAACAGGGTGAACGGACACTTCGCAAATATTATTTGATTCAATCAATTCAAGCTGATCGGGAAAAATGGAAGCCGTATGACCATCTTCACCTATACCTAGTAGGGTCAGGTCAAAAGATGGCAACCCATTTTCAATTCTTACATTTGTAAGAATTTCATTTGAATATCTTTCAGCTTCATGAATTGGTACATTTTCGCCTTTTATCCTGTGAATATTTTCGTTCGGGATTATAATATGATCTAAAAGAGAAAGTTTTGTCATAAAATAATTGCTTTCATAATCACCGAATGGAACGCATCTCTCGTCCCCCCAGTAAAGATGAAAATTATTCCAGGTAATTATCTTACCAAATTTTTTAGCAAGAACTGTGAAAAGAGTTTTAGGTGTTGAACCCCCGGAAAGGGCTATGTTAAACCGCTTTTTCTCAGAACGGTAATCTTCGCTCATAACAAAGATTTCTTCAGCGAATTTTTCCGCCAGCTCCTGCTCAGTATCGAATATTTTTACCTGTTTTTCCAATTCATGTTTCCCCGGGATTTGATTTAACTAAGCCATTTACTCTGATTTTGATAATTACTTCTGCATTGCATAAATAATAAAAAATGAAAACTTCATTCCAATTAGTGAATTAAAGCAATTCAACTATAATTCGCAATACGCACCATCATCAGAAAGGTTTTTACAAGGATAGCGCCATGTAAGATTATCGCCTTCGATAAGCGAATCGGCATCTTCGGGTCCCCAAGAACCTGCGGGATATCCGTATACTTTTATCGCCGGATTATTTTTCCAGGCGTTTTGAATAGGTGCTACGAATTTCCATGCTGCTTCAACAGAATCACCGCGTGTATATAAAGTTGAATCGCCAATCATAGCATCGTATAATAATCTTTCATAAGCTGAAGGGACATGAACATTAGAAAGATCGCTGTAATGAAAATCCATATTAACCGATTTAACATTAAATCCGGTACCGGGAATTTTCATACCGAACTTTAATAAAATTCCTTCATCCGGCTGAATACGGATTACCAATTGATTTCCTCTAAAGCATTCGGATTCTTTTGCGAATATATTATGAGGAGTAGATTTGAAATGAATTACAATTTCAGTTACGCGTGTAGGGAGTCTTTTTCCGGTGCGGATATAGAACGGCACTCCGCCCCACCTCCAATTATCGATAAAGAATTTTATTGCTACATAAGTTTCAGTCCGTGAATCACTGCCGACTCCTTTTTCTTCGCGATAACCGGCAATAGATTCTCCTCGTACTTTTGAAGCCGTATATTGACCTCTTATTACAAATTTACCTACTTCATTTTCCGGTATGTGTCTCAATGCCTGAAAAACTTTCATTGTTTCATTCCGGATTGAGTTGGAATCAAAAGAAGAAGGCGGTTCCATAGCCGTTAATCCGACAAGCTGAAGAAGATGATTCTGAACCATATCTCTTAGAGCTCCGGCTGAATCATAATAACCTCCCCTGTTTTCAACTCCCAAACTTTCAGCAGAAGTAATTTCAACATGATGTACAAAATTTCTATTCCAAAGCGGTTCAAATATTCCATTTGAAAACCGGGTTACTAGTAAATTCTGAACTGTTTCCTTTCCGAGGTAATGGTCGATTCTATAAATCTGGTCCTCAATAAATACACCATGAAGTTTTTTATTAAGTTCAATAGCCGATTCAAGATCATAACCGAAAGGTTTTTCAATGATAAGTTTGTGGTATCCCCCTGATTGATCATTTAAACCAACCGCACCGATATTTGCCGCTATTATTCCGTAAAGAATTGGTGGTGTTGCCAAATAAAATATATAATTTGAACCATCCTTCTGTTCTAAACTCAACATTTCAATTCTTTTCTTAAGAAGAAGGTAATCGTCCTGAGATTTAGGATCAATAGAGTGATAGAACATATTCTGAAGAAATTCATCTGAAATTTTGCTGCTAAATTTATTTTCTGTTAGTTTATCCACTGAATTGGCAATCAAACTATTTTTCATTTTCTCTCTGAACTGGAAATCATCAAGTTTGGTTCTTCCCGTGCCGAGAATCATAAAATTATCCGGAAGTAGATTCTGATTCCTTAATTCAAATAATGCAGGGACTAATTTCCGTTCAGTTAAATCTCCCGAAGCCCCGAAGATTATTAGTACGCAATTCTTTGGTTTTTCCATAGTTCTACAGAATTTATTTTAATTTTACTTCATAACTTAACGTTTTTTAATTAAAATTGGTTCGGGTAACAGACAAACATTATTACAAAGAAAGGAGGGATGCCTAAAAAATGGTATTTATTCAAAATATTAGTGTTAATATAAATATTTCGACAGTCAGCCGGAAATTGGCAGGTTCGCATAACAAAATGAATCACCTCTCCGCAGAGCAACGAGGTATCTGAAACCTGCCTCGCGTAGTTACCCCGCTCCGCCTCTCGGCTTTAGCGAGGCTAGCAAGGCAGGCTTAAAACCGCCTTCGGCGGATTAAAATTTCATTATTTCTGAATTTCCAGTTTGGAAATATGTGACTCAATTTTTTGACTGAATTTTTTGATATTTTGATTTTTGAAATATGTTAGTCCTTCATTAAAATTTGCAGATGCTTTTTTCATTTCACCTGTTTCTCTATAAAGCAATCCGAGTTCAAACATTACATTAGCACTTTCCAATTCTAAATCTAATTCCCTGTTCAACCTGAGACTTGTGGTTAAATAACTTTCCGCAACCAAATAACTACTCTTACACCTGGCAATTAATCCACGAATCTTATATGCTTTGGCAATTGAAGATCTATTATTTAATTGATAACTTAACTGCATTGATTTACTCAAAAAAACGGATGCTAATTCCACATCTTTTTGTTCCAGGAAGATCTCAGATTTATATAAATAACAAAGGCTGACTATATATAACAAATCATATTTTTTAGCCAATTCAAGACAATTATCAAATTGGGAAATTGCCGACTGATAATCTTTCAAATTTTTATAAATTATACCCTTACCTAACAGTACTTCAGCCATGCCATAATGATAGACAGAACTGTCGATTTTTTTAAGGGCCTTGTTATAAAAACACAATGAAGCTTCATAATTTTCCTGAATACATGAAATAATTCCAAGTTTCAACTCAATCATAGCCACCAAAATTGGCTCGTTTTGGACGTCACAATTGGTTAAAATACTTTGCAGTTCGGATTTACTTCCTTCGATATCCCCTTTTTCCAATTTTATCAACCCGAGCAGATACTCACATCTATCAATCCCGACTTTTTTATTCTTATAAATAACCTTTGCCTTATCTATGAATTCGAATGCTTTATTCCACATAGATTGTTTAATATAATGTTCAGCTAAAAGGATAAAAGAGGAAGCTTTTAGTTCTTCATATGCCATATCATCTCCGGCGGAATTATAAACGAGGGTTGCTAATTCAAATACAATATTTAATTCCCCCTGAGTCAGCATGAATACGCCAAGTTTAAGCAGCAAATTGATGTATTCTTCTTTGGTAAGGATTTTGTTAATGTAAGTGACTAATGTATTTACGAATAGTTTTCTTTCCTTATCTACCGGTCTCCGGTTAAAAATAATATCAAAAAGTAATTCCGGTTCTAATCCTTCAGGGGCCAATTGACTGTCAAGCGATACATAAGCCAACAGATACTCTTGAATTTGCTGAACTGTTAAATGCTTATTCAGTACTGTTATCAAACCTTTGTAGAAATACATAATTTGTTTCATCAGAATTCTTATTGTTTACAATACAATTGAAACTTCAATTCTCTACTACATTAAACTTGAAAGCTGTGATTCAATAACAGCACTAAATGTTTTTGAATTATTGTGGATATAATAATTCAATGCACAAGTCAAATGAATACGGGCATTGTCTTTATTCCCTTTTTCTTTATAAAGAAGACCCAATTCATAATTAGCGTCAGCTGCATTTAATTCTTCATTTAATTCGTGATTTAATCTCAAACTTGTCAAAAGATAATTCTCTGCTAATGAATAGTTTTTTTGTTTTTTTGAAATTACTCCGAGAATTTTATGTACGTCGGCAATAGACAATCTGTCGTTCAATAAATAACTCAATTCAATTGCTTTTTGAGAATATCTAGTAGAACGTTCCAATTCTTCTTTTTGAAGATAGATCTCAGCCTTATTAACAAAGCATAAGTTAAGCGTAGGCAAAAAACCATTTTGCCTTGCTATATCACTTGATTCATTAAATATTTCGATAGCTTTTTCGATTTGACCGAGATTTCTGTATACAACGCCTTTATTAAGCAATGTTTCAGCTCTTCTTCTTTCATCCCCTAAAAGTTCAAATTTACTCAGTGCTTTATTATAATAATTCAATGCCAATTCAAGATTTTCTTCAATGAAAGCAATTATTCCCAAATGAACATCAATCATTGCAAAGAGCACCGGATCATTTTCCTGATTAAGGTAAGTCAGACAGTTTTCAAGTCGGAATTTCCCGGCTTTCAAATCTCCTTGTTCTACAAAAGCGGATCCGATTAAAAACTCGCATTCACCCAAACCGCTTTTGTTTCCAACACTTTCAAATATTGCTTTAGCTCTTTTGATTGCATTAAATGCTTCTTTCCATGAAGCTTGTCTCATGTGATAATCAGCAAATAATAGAAAGGTTTGAGCTTTATAATTTTCATATTTTTTCTTTTTATCAACCAAACTATAAACCATTAAAGTAATATCGAGTGTTAGGTTGTTTTCTCCCCGGGTAAGAATCAGTTTTCCGAATTCAAGAAGAAATTCGATATATTTTTCCTCTGTCAGGATTTTACCAACATAAGTAACAAGTGTATCGGAAAGCAGTCTGATTTTTTTTGTTTGAATATTTTCATTGAAGTAATCGTTCAATTGATTTTCATCGGAAGTCATTCTTAAAGGCTGCTGAGGCAGAAAATCCAAAGCAATAGAATCAATATATTCATGAATCTGTGTCTGCGATAGAAACCTTCCTAAAATCGAATTCAAGTCAAAACAATACTTCTTTTCAATTTTCATATAGATTACCTTATTGAGCATTAACTCAAATTAATTTTTTTAATATTTAGTTCTGCATTTCACTTTTTAACAATAACAAGAGCAACGAAAAATCATCAATTAAAACATTTCAAATGTTTTATCGTATAACTCTTATCAAACAGATTCATTTAGCGAAATAGCTGATTGCCCACTGCTATGGAACACAAGATTAACGATTGCCCTCGTTAGGAATATTTACTTTTACACTTTGGTACAATGTAAAAAACAGAGCTGCTTAAAAAATATCAGGCTCTTTGGTTCACTCTTTACTTCCTTTTATTATTATATAATTTCATGTTTATTATTACATCAGTCGTGCCAATTAGGAAGAGTTGTCCAATTAAAACAAAAGAAGGTCTGTCCTTTTATATAATGATACTCCAATTCCGATTAATAATATTGGAAAATGATTGCAATACGAAGCAAATACAATGTTTTTAAGTCATCTTTGAAATATTATTAATAAACTACCCGGAGGATTATTTTGAAAAAAGATGCAAAAGTATAAAACTGATTCTTAAAATTAATTGTTTCAAAGTGGGAGACTGTATCGGTGCAAAACAGAATTATTTCGCTTTGCATTATCAACTATAGGATATTTGAACCATAATTTGATTTTGGTGTTAAGAATTATAAAAAGAGTAAGAGAAAAATTTGGGATGAATCACCTCACTGAAGTGCAAAGAAGTATCTGAAAAACAATCCTGCCGCGGGACTGCCTTCGGCGGAATGAAACTCCCCGTCGCCGAGCAACGGGGTATCTTAAACCTGCCTCGCGTTGACGCGAGTCAAGGCGGGAGGAATTTTTTTTATGCGCCGCAAGCGGCGAGGAATTGACCTTAAAACCGCCTCCGGCGGATTAAAATTACAATAACAAGATAATATTTTTTAAGAAGGACAAATTGCGATGAATACAAAATATGATGTTTTTATAATAGGCAGCGGTCCAGGCGGTGAAGGCGCCGCAATGACATGCGCTAAAGAAGGGAAGAAAGTTGCCGTATGTGATGAATTTGCTCTTGTCGGAGGCAACAATACCCATAAAGGAACTATCCCGAGTAAAGCTTTAAGACATGCAAGTCAAATACTTTTTGACAGTAATAAATTTGAGGGAGCAAGTTATCAGACATTATTAAAAAGAACAGAATACATCATCGAAAGTCAGGTTAATCTTCGACATGGATTCTATACAAGAAATCTGGTTGACTTAATTGTAGGCAGGGTGAGATTTATCAACCAGTATTTGGTTGAAGTGACCGAACCATCCGGATTAAAAACAAAATACGAATCCGATGCATTTATAATTGCGACAGGTTCACGTCCTTATCATCCTCCTGAAATTGATTTTTCACATCCAAGAATTGTGGATAGTGATAAATTGCTGAAGATTAATAATAACCCAAGATCACTTACAATATACGGTGCGGGAGTAATAGGTTGTGAATATGCATCTATTTTTTCAGGGCTTCGTGTAAAAGTGAATTTAATAAACACGCGACACCATCTTCTTACTTTCCTTGATGATGAAATTATTGACGCGCTCGCTTATCATCTCCGAGAAAACGGAGTTCTGATCAGACATGGTGAAGAGTTAGAAAAAGTGGAGGCTGATGATAAAGGTGTTTCAATTTATCTAAAATCTCAAAAACAGATAAGAAGCGAATATCTTTTATGGGCTCAGGGAAGAACAGGGAATTCAAATGATATGGGACTTGAAGAATTAGGAATAAAGCCCGATTCAAAAGGATCAATTCCTGTAACTGAAGATTACCAGTCTACAGTTCCCAATATTTATGCAGTTGGTGATGTAATTGGTTACCCAAGTTTGGCAAGTGCAGCATATGATCAGGGAAGATTTGCTGCGCAGCATTTACTATTTGGCACTTGCAATAAACTAAAAATTGCAGATATCCCGACGGGCATTTATACAATTCCTGAGATAAGTTCTGTGGGACAGACAGAAAGAGAACTAACCGAGAAAAAAATCCCCTATGAAGTCGGGCATTCCTTTTTCCGTCATCTTGCCAGAGCCCAGATAACCGGAAGAACCGTTGGGATGCTTAAGATACTTTTTCACAGAGAAAATCTTCAGATTTTAGGAGTTCATTGTTTCGGATATGAGGCTTCGGAAATTATACACATCGGACAGGCAATAATGTCTCAGAAGGGAGAAGGAAACAGTTTAATGTATTTTATAAACACAACATTTAATTATCCAACAATGGCTGAGGCATACCGCGTTGCGGCATTAAACGGAATAAACCGGGTTCAATTAAGCAATAAAGTTTAAATATTAGCTTAAAATAAAAAGAGTTATCTCTTGTTACTCGTCACTCGTCACTCGTTACTCGTTACTCGTCACTCGTCACGTTTGACATCTGACTTTTGCCGTTTCCCCGGTAAACAAAAATTACTGCATATTATTATAGACTGATTGAACATCGTCATCTTCTTCAAGAGCTTCAATCAGATCCTTTACTTCCTTCTGTTGTTCTTCCGTCAATTCTTTATAATTTACAGGAATAAATTGAAGTTCCGTTGCTTTGATTTCGAGGTTTCTTTCTTCCAAAGCTTTCTGCATCGAGCCATACTCCTGAAACGGAGCATAAATAAAAACCGATTCATCATCATAGGAAAATTCATCAAGTCCGAAGTCAATTAACTCAAGTTCAAATGCTTCCAAATCCTTAACCTGTGATTTGGCAATTTTAAATAGTCCTTTTCTCTCAAACATAAATGAAATTGATCCGGTTGTTCCCAGTGAACCTTCATGCCTTTTAAATAAATGCCTGACATTAGCGACAGTTCTTGTAGGATTATCAGTTGCGCATTCAACTAAAACCGCTATACCATTGGGAGCATATCCTTCATAAATAATTTCTTGATAACCGGTCGTATCTTTAGAAACAGCTCTTTTAATTGCCGCATCAATTTTATCTTTCGGCATATTAACACTTTTCGCATTTTGGATAGCTATTCTAAGCTTTGAATTTGATTTTGAATCCGGTCCGCCGGCTTTAACAGCAATTTCAATTTCTTTCCTTATTCTATTAAATGCTTTTGACATTCGCGCATAACGCGCAAACATTACATGCTTTCTGGTTTCAAAAATTCTTCCCATTACCATTAACCCGTATTTTATAGTTTATTTTTTTATATAACAAATTTAGCAATTGTGTGGAAATAAATTTAATAATAGTGATTAATCGCATCATTTTTCTATTATTCTCAGCATTGTAGGAAGAACAATTAATAATAACGGCAGGGCAATTATCAATCCGCCTATTATTGCTATGGCTAAAGGCTGATGCATCTGAGCTCCGGTTCCAATTCCCAATGCAAGCGGAAATAAAGCAACGATTGCTCCCAATGCCGTCATAAGTTTAGGTCGTAATCTTGTGGAAATTGAATACACAATTGCATCATCTTTCCCGCTATTCTTTCGGGCTTCATTATATTGAAGAAATGTGAAAATTGAATTCTCCCCTATTATTCCAATTATCATAATAATTCCGGTATAGCTGCCTACATTTAATGGCGTACTTGTAATTAATAATGCCAGGCAGCATCCTGCTATTCCCATCACGGATAAAATCATAATCAGCAGGGCAACTTTAATTTTTCTGAATAAAAATAATATAACCACAAAGACAAGAAAACATGCGATTATCAGTATTGAAAGTAATTCATTAAATGCATTTTGCTGTTCTTTATATGCACCTCCGTATTCTATAGAATATCCTTCAGGGATAGAAAGCCTTGCCACTTTTTCCTGAATTTCTTTGAGAGTACTTCCAAGATCCCTATTATTCAAACGAGCAGTAACTGCAACCATAACTTTCAGGTTTTCCCTGTCAATTTCGGCTACTCCCGGACTTAATGAAATGTCGGCAAATTCACTAACCGGTTTAAGTTTTCCATTTGGCAATAAAATCTGGCTATTTTTCAAATCATTTAAAGACAAATTCTTTTTATCAGTTTCAAGAGTTCTTATCGAAGTAAGACGGTTTCGTTCTATAATATTCCCAACTATATTTCCTTCAATTTTATTCTGCATTTCAAATTGAAAATCTGCAGGTGATATATTGTATTGGGCAAGTTTTGCAATATTTGGTTCAATTAATATTTCCGGACCGGCAATAGTAATTCCGTCGAAGACATCGGCCGTACCCTTGACATTTTCAATAATCCCGGCAGTTTGTTCTGAAATCTTTTTAAGCGCTTCCTGATCATCACCGAATATCTTTACTTCGATCGGTTGGGTTGATGCCATCAAATCTCCAAGCATATCACCAATCACCTGTCCGAAATCAACTTTTAATGCCGGCAGTGAAGATTCAATTTTTTTTCTTATATCATCCGAAACTTCATCTGTTGTTTTATCTCTCTTTTTTTTCAGTTGAATTAAATAATCGCCGTAATTCGGTTCGGTAATAAAGAATCCCATCTGGGTTCCAAGTCTTCTTGAAAAAGTTTCAACTTCCGGAGTTTGGTGCAGGATATCTTCAACTTTTTGAAGCATTCTGTCCGTTTCTTCAAGTGAAGTTCCGGGCGGGCTTTTAAAATCAAGGACTATTGAACCTTCATCCATTTCAGGTAAAAATCCGCTTGGCAATAACGGCAGGACAAAAAGTGTTGCGACGATCAGTAAAAAAGAAAAAGATATGGCAATTAAAGGTTTGTTAATAAAGAAAGTAATCCATTCACGCTGTTTAATATTTTTGGACTCTTCAGTTATGTTATGTTTTTCTTTAGAGAATAAAATATAAATGACCGGCAATCCGATCCAGGTAACAAAAAAAGAACAAACAAGAGTAATGATCATTGTATTCGTCATTACTTTAAAGTAAGCTCCTGCAACACCGCTCATTAACATAAACGGGAAAAAAATAACTATTGTACTAAGCGAAGAACCGACCATTGCGGGAAACAGGTAACGGATTGCTTCATTTACCAGTTTAAAACTGTTTTCTTCAGGGTGTTCCTCGTGAGTTCTGTGAATCTGTTCAACAACAACAATCGCGTCGTCAATTATGAGTCCAATAGCTGCGGCTATTGCGCCGATAGTCATTATATTAAAAGTATATCCTGTGATTAGAATTACAATTAGAGTTAAAGATAAAGTAATTGGAAGTGTAATTAATACGACAGAACTGGCTTTAATAGATCTTAAAAAGAATATTGTAACAAGAATCGCAAGCAATAATCCGATCCATAGAACATCTTTCAAACTGCGGATAGAATCATTGACAAAATCAGCCTGATTATAAAAAGGAACAAGTATAACTCCATGGGGCAGAATTTTATTCAGCTCTTTTACTTTGCTCCCGACTTCTTCAGCTACATTCACTAAATTTGCATTAGGCTGTTTTACTACGCCAATTAGTGGAACATCCTTTCCATTTGCATTTATTTTGACATATTCCTTTTTTTCTGCAATTTCAACTTTGCCTAAATCTTTAACCCGTATTGCACGTTGCAAAGTATTTTTAATTATTGTGTTTTGAAGCTTATCCAAATCACCTATTGAAGCATCTGTGATGCTCAGATATAATCTATTATAATCAGATACGTAACCGTTAGAGGAAATAAAATTCCCTTGAGAAAGAATTGACGCGACATATTGAGGTGTAATCCCCAGTGTACTCATCTTAATTGGATCTAATTCAACCCAATATTCTTTTACCTTTCCTCCTGTTATTGCAATTTCTGAGACTCCTTCTATTCTTGAAAGAAAAGGTTTTATTGTAAACTCGGCTAATTGCCGTAATTCAATTTGACTTTTCCCTTCTCCTTCCAAAGAATAACCCATTACAGGAAGAATAGACGGATTCATTTTCTCTACTGTTATATCTATTCCCTGCGGCAGTGATTCTTTTATCGAATTAATTTGAGCTTCAATTCTTTGTTTACCCAAATCAATGTCTGCCTTCCATTCGAGAAATGCTGAAATTTCGCAGCTGCCCCGGCTTGTAGTACTTCGCAGTAATTTAAGATCCTGAACTTTTTTGATAGAATTCTCAAGAGGAGTAGTAACGGTAATCATCATCTTATTTACCGGCTGCTGACCGTTTTCGGCTATAATTTTAATTTTAGGGAATGTGATATCGGGAAAGAGACTTGTCTGCAGATGCTGTAAAGAATATATACCTCCCAAAAGTACGAAGATAAGAATAGCGGCAACAGGACCTTTGAAATTGCTGTAAAAATTTTTCATAATTATTTATTCCGGATGAAAATTTTTGCAGTGTCCGGTAATCCAAAAGCGCCTTCGGAAATAAATCTGTCTAAAAAACTAAATTGAGGTTCGATTATCTGAATATAATTATCGTATTCAATCCCCTTTTTTATATTCAATTTAACAGCAGTATTATTATCATCGATTTTCATTACCCAGAATTCTGTTTGTGTCTCATTTGACATCACCGAAGATTTAGGAAGTACAATAGCCTCCTTACTTGTTTTAACAGGAATCCTGACAGTTACGTTTAAACTTGCAGGTAATTCAACTCTGCTATTTATTTTAAGAATATATTTTTGCGTTTGATTCACCGGGTCAATTGAAGGAACTATTCTGATTATATGCGCAATAAATTCTTTACCGTCGGGTAAAAGAATAGAGCAGGAATTATTAACGGAAACAGATTTTGCATATTGAAAAGGAACTTCAAGTACAATTCTTAATGAAAGCGGATCAACTAAAACAGCAAGCTGTTCTCCGTCTGCAACATAATCTCCGGTCTGGTGGTTTAGTTCAGTCATAACCCCGTTGGTACGTGCAAATATTTTTACAATTCCGCCGAATTCTTTATCCGGTAAGTCAACTTTAGTATCGTTAACTGCATCTGCTTCTTTTGTTTTAATTAAAAACAAAAGATCATTTTGTTTAATTTTATCTCCGATATTTTTATAAGATTTATCGATGTAGCCCTGAAAAGTTACTCTTACTATTTCCTGCTTTTGATAAATAGTATTTGCATTCAGGTTTATATATTCGGACATATTTTTCTTAACCGGGCTGCATTGGGATACTTCAATACCTTTACTTTCGGCGTCGGGTTTTATTTCGCCCGACTTACCGCAAGAAATAAGAAATAGTAAAGATCCCGTTACCGTGAATGAAAATATTTTCAATCTTTTAAGATTCATACTACCAATTCCAATAGTTATATTGATTAATTGACCTCTGGTAATCACACCCGGTTTCAACTCCGGTCTTCTTTAATTCTATGTAGCTTTTTATAAGAGTAATAAAATCAGTCATAGTTCTTTGTCCGTGCATAAGCTCGGCTTTACCATATATCAGAAGTTGATTAAAATTGTTTATCTGATTGGTCAGGCTTTCAAGGTTTTTCTTTGATAACTCAATTTCTTCCTTAGCTGCTTTTATTTTATTTGTTATTGAAATAAACTGATTTTCCTTATATGCTCTAACTGTATTCAATGATATTTGAGTCTGCTGCCGCGTTAAACTATTCTGGTTTCCATCATAAATTGGCAGACTGAAATTGATTCCGGCGCTCAATCCGAATTTTCTCTGAATATCATTTAATTCAACTGCATTCAAACCTGTATTAAAGAACAAATTCACCTGCGGTTTATATTTAGTTTCAAATACTTCCTGCTGGTTGGAAATCTGCATACTGTCGATTTTGAATTGTTTAATAAAGTTTGTTCCCCGGGTTTCGTTTGAATAGTCAAGACTTGCGGATGATAAATTGACTGAAGCAGTATCTTTCAAACCGCATATAGTATTCAATTCAGAAAGGTTCTTTCTAAAATTATTGAAATTATTTACCGCAGAAATATTTTG
>Ga0182027_10006298_pt1 | contig 17824 bp, 12 predicted proteins | sample 712E1DmetaG_FD_121300 | JGI IMG/M metagenome (GOLD analysis project Ga0182027, IMG submission 121300) | Permafrost microbial communities from Stordalen Mire, Sweden - 712E1D metaG (Illumina Assembly) | ecosystem: Environmental > Terrestrial > Soil > Wetlands > Permafrost | place: Sweden... | reverse complement strand
CCCGCACGTGTTTGGCAGCGTCAAGGTCAGGAACGCGGCCCAGGTATGGGCCAATTGGGACAAGATCAAGCACGCCGAGAAAAAAGGCACGCGCTACGAGCGCGCGTCCGCGCTCGACGGCATCCCGAAACACCTGCCCGCCCTGATGCGCGCCGAAAAGCTGGTGAAAAAAGCGCGCAAGGCCGGCCTGCTCGCGGAAAGCAAATCCCGTCTGCGGCTGGGCAAGGCGGATGTGGCGAAGCTGTTGTTCGCGCTGGCCGAATACGCGCAGCGGCGCGGCTGGCCAGCGGAGGAATTGCTGCGTGGCGAAGCCCAGAAGCGCGAGCGGCTTTGGCGAAAGCTGGAAGGAAAACGAAAAGTGGTGTGATTCCGATTTTGCTTCCTGGCGGACGGCTTTTGGCTTTTCAGTGAGCGACGATCGCGCCGATATGGCTTAAAGGCAGGAATTGTCCATTGCCGACGTATTGCAGTTCGATGGCGGTTTGTTGCGTTCCACTGAGGTAGCCGAGCGCGCCGGGAGTTGTGGTGCCATGAGAAGAGGTGTAAATCTGGCCGCCATTGGCCACGGCCACCAGCTTGCTCCCGTCGGCCGAGGAAGCAATACTGGTCCAGTAAAGACTGGGCAAGAGGGCGCACTGCACCCAAAGCAAGCCGCTATCGGTGGAGTCATAAATGTTGCCCGGACTGTTCACCACGGCCAGCCGGGAGCCGTCGGCGGAGGAGGTAATCGAGGTCCATTGGAGACTGTCGAGGAAGCTGCTCATCATCACCCAGTTTGTGCCCGCGTCATTCGAGAAAAAAATCTGCCCGCCGGCGGGCGTCGCCACCAGCCGGTTCCCGTCGGCCGAGGAGGCTACGGAAGTCCAATATCGGTTGTTGTTGTCCTGCTGGACCCAGGTCACTCCGGAATCGGTCGAGGTGTAGGGATGGCCGTTGTTCACCACCGCCACCAGTCTTGTCCCGTCAGCCGAGGAGGCCACGGAGTTCCAGTACTGGCTGGTCGCGCGCGCTGTCCAAGTCCCCACGCCCGAGTTCGCGGAAGTGTAGATTTGACCATTATAGGCGACTGCCACCAGTTTCGTTCCGTCGGCGGAAGAGGCGACACACTTCCAGTTCGGTGTGCCGCTCGGTTGCGGTGTCCAATTGGCGCCGTAATTGATTGAAGTATAAATGAAACTATTAGCCACCGTGGCCACCAGGTTGGCGCCATTGGCCGAGGAAGCCACGGAAGTCCAATTTCGCGTGTAGCTGGTGTCGCGCTGAATCCAGGTCGCCCCGGAATCAGTCGAGGTGTAGGGATGGCCGCCGTTCGCCACCGCGACCAGTTTGGTGCCGTCGGCCGAGGAGGCCACGGAATACCAGTTCTGGGTGCTCGCGCGCGCCGTCCAATTCCAGCCGATGACATCCGAGAGATTGCCGGCCAGAATCACTTGATTGGCATTCTGCGCCACCACCCAGCCGGCCCCGCCCACGCCGGATACGCGGTAAATGTCGCCGACCCTCGGTGTCGTGGGCAGCGTGACCCTCAGCGGAACCACGTCGTTCGTGGCGAGGTAGCCGCAATTGGGGAAGGCGGTGACGGAGTTGCCGGCCAGGGTGACCCAGAAAAACGCGCCCGGCACGTTGGTCAAACCGTAACCGTTGCCGACAAATTGCGTAGCCACGAGCGAGCCGTTGAAATTGGCGCTGCCGTTGAGCAATGGGATGTTCGCGGACAGCCGCGCGTCGGGAATCGTGCCGATGAGATTGGTGGCCGGCAAACTGGCCAAACCCGCGCCGCTGCCGTTGAACCGGGTGGCGGTCACGCTCCCGGCAAAGGCCGCGCCGGCATTGAGCAACGCCACGTTCGTGGACAACAGCGCGTCCGGCAGCGTGCCCGTCAGGCTGGTGGCCACCAGCGTGCCGCTGAGATTGGCGGCCGTTCCCGCGTTGATCGCCTGAATGGCATAGGGCGCGGACGTGATCGGCTGCCGGGGCGAAAGCACGGCGTAGGCGTTGGTGTCACCGTAACTGCGGACGGCGATTTCCAGCGCGTGTGAACTGCCGTCAAAAACGGCCGCCCCGAAATCCAGCGCCACGGTGAAAAGGCCGTTCGTAACGCCAACCGGCGCGTTGGTGCGCGGCCCGGCGACGACCACGCTCCCGCTGTAAATTTGAAATTGGAAATCGTAGAGTCCGGTGGCGGGATTGGCCCCGTCCGTCAGGCAGCCTTGGTACGTGAACGCCGTGGGCTGCGCGCGCGCGGCCACCGCCAAAAACAGAAGCGCCACCGGCGCCATGAGACTGAACTTCATGCGCGCATATTACACCAACCGGACGCTGGAACAAGATGCAATGAGGCGGCCGTTTTCGCCTGACGCTGCCGCGCAAGCCGCTGAAGGGAGATCAAATCCGAAAACCGAATGACGAAATCCGAATGAAACTCGAATGTCGAAGCCCGAAATGACGAAACCGACGATTGATCGTCCATTTTTTGGATTTCGGATTTCGGATTTCAACCCGTTGCCTGGAGCAGCGCGCTGCCTCCTCCGCAATCCACAAAATCAGCCGCGGGAGGCCGGTTTTCTTTTCGTTGGCTCCGGCCGGTATTCCAAAATGTCGGCGGGCTGGCACTCGAGTGTTTCGCAGATCGCTTCGAGCGTGGAGAAGCGGATGGCTTTCGCCTTGCCGGTTTTGAGGATGGACAGGTTTTGCGGCGTGATGCCGACGGCGTCGGCCAGGTCGTTCAGCCGCATTTTCCGCATCGCGAGGACAACGTCGAGATTGACAATGATGGGCATGGCTTTGGCGGTTAAATGGTCAGTTCCTGTTCCTCTTGAAGTTCCTGCGCTTCTTTCAGCAGCCACGCGACAAAAATAAGCACCAAACCAGCAAACAAACTACCGAAATTCCAATCAGTTAAACGGCCGGAACTCCAATCATCCGAAATTTGGAAAATCCCGTTTCTAATCTCGTAATGAAGAACATTAAACAGCCAAAGAACAATCCACCATTTGCCGGCCGCGTCCAGATGGCCAACGGTTTTTGCATCAAACAGGTGACCGTTTTTAAGCCGGTCAAAAAAACGGAAAAGTTTCAGGTTCACGACGAATGTGAATCCTAGCAATAATAACAGGCTCCACGGCAAATAATGCGTTGCCGGAATGGTTGTTTTATACCACAAAGTAATCGCATTAAATAAATTCACGGGAATGAAGATGGCCCACAATACCAATCCGGCGAACAAAATGTACCTGATGACTTTGCTGACCTTGACGATTTTTGCCTTGTTTTGGAAATTCATCATAACGTCGTTCAGTTCGGTTTTTGTGCGGTCAAACGGTCAGTTCCTGTTCCTCCTGAATTTTCCGGCCTTCGTCCATGATATGCGAAATCACGACCACAAATAGCCCGCCGATGACCCACGGCGAACTTGCCGCCGCCACTAAAAAATCAGGAATTATCAGCTTCCCGGAAATGATTACCGGCCCGCACACATTGAGCAAACCATAGCTAAAACCCAAATGTCCGATTCTCCCAAGCAGACGGACGTTAGCAGCGGAAAAGATGATTCCCTTTTCATAAAGGTTCAGCAGCCGATAAAATGTCGCCGCCGCCAGCAAATTCAAACCGCCGCCAATCCCCGCGAGCAACTTTACCACCGCCGGAACGTCTGAAATATTTGTGTAAGCATCGCCAAAAACCCGCCAGGTACCGGAGCCGGTTTTCTTCATGAAAACCACCAAAATCAGAGTTCCCAAAATAATATAAAAAAGAAACATGACTTTGATGATCCGGCTGATTTTTTTGATCCGGCGCAACCGGTCATTGGCCTTTGGAGAAATTCCATTCACATTCATGGCCCGACTCTAAACCGGGCAATTTTGTTTGTCAACCATTATTTATCGTTTAACAGTAAAAAGTTGGCTTTAATTGTTAATCGGCCTGATTTCCGGGCGTTGCTTGCTTTGTGGGGCGCGGCAGCTTATGCTGGAAATGCCGTGAAACAACCGCTCATCAACGTCGAAGAAACAATTGACCGCTTTGTCGGGCGGCGGACCGGGACGCCGGATGCGCTTTCGACCGCGACCAGCAACAAGGCCGAGGCTATCGCCTGGCGCAAGGCCTTTGGCGGCGTGCGGGTCCCGCGCGGCGTGCATCGTTTCAAAACCCACGAAGATGCCGACCAATGGTTATGGCGGATGATCGCCCGTCCAACGAATTAGCGCCCCGCGAACCGACGGTTGAGGATTTGCGGGATTTGTTCCATGCTTCCGCACAATCAACTTGCGCATCCTGATTTCGGGTTTAGGGTGCCTTGCTGACAGAGCATCGTTTACCAGGTGTCTGACTGCCCCGCGGATAGGGCGTTCCTTCTCCTCTTATTTCCTGCACTGCCATGCCGGAGCCGCGTTGGCGGCCCTGAAACAATCGCAGATCAGGTTCGGAAAAAACAAAGGTGAAAGGAAACTGAATGTCGCCGCCGACAACCGGAACCCAAGCGTCAGACGCCCCTCGCACGACCGCGCTGATTGTGGAAGGCGGAGCCATGCGCGGGGCGTGGGCGGCGGGTGTGCTGGCCTTCCTTTATGAGCAGGGACGGCGGCAATACGACTTCGTCTATGCGGCCTCCTCCGGCGCCTGCTCGGCGGCTTATTTTGTCGCGGGCATGTATGAACCGAGCCTGAGCATCTGGCGCGAACAGATTTGCCAGGTGGTGCGCAAATCCAATTTCCTCCGCCGAAAACCCATCATTGATCTGGCGTACCTGGTGGATCACGTCTTCCGAAAACGGGTTCCGCTGTCGGTCGAAGCCCTGCAAAAGGCGCCCACGCGTTTTTTCATCGTGCTGACGGATTGCCAGACGGGTGAGCCGGTATATTTTCACGTCTGCGATGACCGGGTCTTTGCCGCCCTCCGCGCCACTTCCACCATGCCGCTGGCGACGCGCGGGTTTGATTATGTGGATGGCCAGCCTTTCGCCGACGGCGGGGTCGCGGATCCCATTCCCATTCAACGCGCGCTGCGGGATGGCGCGACCGATATTACCGTGGTGCTCACGCATAATTTTCGTTTCCGGCTCAAGCCGCTGCCGCGCTGGCTGGGGTGGTTTGCCTACCCGGCCTATCCCAAGGTGGCCCGGGCCTGGACCGCCGGACAATGCCTGAAATACAACGCCGCCCTCGACCTCATTAAACAGCCGCCGACGGGCATTCGTCTCCAGGTGTTTCGGCCAATGCGGCCGCTGCCGGTCGGCGCGCTCACCATCGCGCAGAAACGAATCGAGGCCGCCCTGGTCCTGGGGCACGATGAGGCGCTGGAGCAGGCGAAGGTGAGGATTGAGGGTTGAAAGCGATGGGAAAACATCGAACATCCAACATCGAACGCCAAACCTTGGGATGTGACGCGACAAATTGATGGAAGATTCTGTTGCTTCGATTTTGCAGGTTACTGCCGGGTGAGGCAACCGTTTCCAAAATGGAAACAGTTCAAACCGCTTGAGTTATTTCGCATTTGCGATTATTTAACCGTCATGAGCAGCACCACTGCGGAAATCATCCAGGTTTGAGAAGCTTTGCCGCCAGACAAGCAGTCCGAGTTGGCGGACTTTGCCCGCTTCCTCCTTGCCCGTCAGGATGACGAAGCCTGGGAACGACGGCTGGCTTATCCGCAAGCCCGGCCACGCCTTGACGCCTTCCTGCGCGACTCCGCCGCCGAGGGCGACGAACCGCTCGACCCCAAACGCTTGTGAATTCGCGCACCCGGCCGAGCTTCATAGATGTTTGGTTGATGGTTGAGAGTTGAAGGTGGTGGAATACATCGAACATCCGACATGAACCCTGATGGTTCGTGTGTTTTGCGGTTTATCACCCAGTTTTTCAGGTTCAAATCGCCCGCGCCCGTTCAGGGAAGCCAGACCGCCCGATAGAAACGCAGAGACAGGTTGCTGCCATTGGTGTCCACGAACGGAAAAGGCGAGGTGTTGGTGAGGAGCGGAACCCAATTCACAAAATTCGTGGTGGCCTCAATCGCGTAATTGAATCCAGGCACGCCATTGACGTCGAACTGGAATTGGCTGTTGTTGGTGCAGGCCGCCGATCCCATCATCGCTGCGGCGGAGGCGTAAACCGACAACACCGCGTTGCTGCTCGTTGCCGTGCCTGCCACGTTCGTTATCGTGATCGAATAGGCGCCGGATTGGTTGGTTGTCACACCGGTCAGGAGCAGCGTGGGGTTGGTGGCATCAACGAGGTTTGTGCAGAAGAATTGCCACTGATAATTCAACGGCAATGTGCCTCCGGCAACGACGCTGAACGTGGCGTTTGAACCTTGAAGCACCGTTTGATTCGCCGGCTGCGTAATAATAGACGGAGGCACCAACACCGTCAGAGTGGCCACCGCGCTGGTTGCGGATCCCCAATTATTGCTCACCACCACGACGTAGCCGCCCGCCTGCTCCAGTTGCACATTGGTCAACGTGAGCGAGGTGTTTGTCGCTCCGTCCAGATTCGTCTCGTTCAAACTCCATTGGTATCCCAATGGCTGCGCCCCACTCGCCCCAACCATGAACGTCGTTGTCCCTCCCACCACCGCCGTCTGATTCGTTGGCGGTGAAGTGATCGCGGGTGTCAGGCACTTCCCTGACGCACTGGCGTTGTAAACGGCTTGAATATCGTTTGTTGTCAGCGCGCAATTATAAACGCTTACTTCATCAATGGTTCCCAGGAAGACGTTCTCCACTGCGTCACCTTCGGCCCCAATCTGCGCGGCGTTGGTAAAACAAAATGCCGGGTTGAAGTCGCCGACCGGATAAGCCGTGCCGTCAATAAAGAACACCACGGTGCTCGCATCCTTGGTTACCGCCAGATGGTGAAAGTTGGTGTCCGTGATGCTCCCGGCCGCTGTCACGTTGGTGATGCCAACCTGGCTCAACGTCGGGTGCCCGCCGGTATCCAGGAAAAGACCGTAGCCGCCGTAACCATAGGAGAAAATCATGCCCACCCCACTGTCACTCTCAAAATGAGAAACCATCGTGGCGCTGGCCCGCCGGACCCAGGCTTCGATGGTGAAGTTCTGAAGTTGCAGGCTCGCCGGATTGCCCACCGCCACCGCATCGCCAAGACCATCAAAGATAAAGCCCTGGCCGACTTCACCCGCTCCATACGTCACGTTGCCGACCGGCGTTCCGCTGTTGGCGCCCACAATGTCGTTGGCATTCCCTTCGCCCGGCCACCAACTCACCAGTCCCGACGGCGGCATCACGCATGGCGGCGGCGGATTCACCGTGAGCACCGCATTGGAACTGGAGATTGACCCAAACGCGTTGGTCACCAGCACCGCGTAATTGCCCGCCTGACTCAGTTGCACATTGGTCAGCGTGAGTGAGGTGTTCGTGGCTCCATTAACGTTCGTCCCGTTCCAACTCCACTGGCAGCTCAACGGCGGCGTGCCATTGGCTGCCACCGTAAACGCCGCCGTGCCGCCCACCAACACCGATTGATCGGTCGGTTGCGTTGAAATCGTCGGCGGCAGTCCATTTACCGTTAGCACTGCGTTGGAACTGGTAATCGAACCCAGCATGTTGGTCACCGTTACCGCGTAATTCCCTGCCTGGCTCAGTTGCACGTTGGTCAATGTTAGCGAAGTGTTGGTGGCCCCATCAAGGTTCGTCCCGTTCAAACTCCACTGGTAGCTCAACGGCGGTGTGCCGCCGGCCGCCACCGCAAAGACCGCCATGCCGTCCACCAACACCGTTTGATTGGTCGGCTGCATAGTGATCGCAGGCACCGCGCACTTGCCTGAGACGCCGGCATTGTAAATGGCTTGGACTTCATTCGTCGCAAGCGCGCGATTATAAATGCTCACTTCATCAATCGTACCCAAAAAGCTGTTGTTTAGGCTGGGACCCCAAGCACCAATCGCCGCATCCGTCGTAAACACAAAACCGGGATTGAAGGCACCGACCGTATAGGCCACCCCATCAATATAAAAGACCACCGTGCTCCCGGTTTTGGTCACCGCCAGATGGTGGAAGTTGGTGTCCGTGATGCCCACGCTGTTCAGCGTCACGTTGTCAATGTCTATCCGGCTCAGGGCCGGGTGGCCGCTGGAATTCAGATAAAGCCCATATCCGCCGTGACCATAGGCAAAAATCATGCCGTTTCCGTTGCCGCCGCCGGCAGAGACGAGTGAAGCACTGGTACGTCTGATCCAGGCTTCGATGGTCAAGTCCTGCAATTGCAGGTTCGCAGGGTTGCCCACCAGCACCGCGTCTGTGTTCCCATCCAAGACAAACCCCTGCCCTACGTAGCCGGCACCGTAGGTCGCATTGCCGGCTAAAGTCCCATCATTGCCGCGGCCATCGTCCAACGCATTGCCTTCTGCCCGCCACCAACTGACCAGACCCGTCGGCGGCGCCACGCACGGCGGCGGTGAATTCACCGTCAGCTTTGCATTGGAACTGTTGGTCAAGCCAAAGGCGTTGGTCACTTGGACGGCATAATTCCCAGCCTGACTGAACTGTGCATTGGTCAGCGTGAGTGAAGCGTTTGTCGCTCCATCAATAATGTTCGTCTCGTTAAAACTCCATTGGTAGCTAAACGGTGGCATGCCGCCCGCCAGCACCGTATAGACTGCGGTTTCCCCCACATAGACAGTTTGATTTGTTGGCTCCGTCGAAATCGTTGGTGGTTTTCCATTCACCGTCAGCACCGCATTAGAACTTAGCATCGAGCCAAAGGCGTTGGTCACCTGGACGGCATAATTCCCAGCCTGGCTGAGTTGGACATTGGTCAGCGTGAGTGATGTGTTTGTTGCTCCATCAATAATGTTCGTCTCGTTCAAGTTCCATTGGTAGCTCAAGGGCATGGAGCCGCTGGCCGCCACCTTGAACGCCACTGTGTTCCCCACATAAACGGTTTGATTCGTCGGCTGTATTGAAATCCTCGGCGGAGATTCCAGCACGGTCAAAACCGCGTTGGAACTGGTAATCGAGCCTAATGCGTTGGTCACCAGCACCGCGTAATTTCCGGCCTGGTTGAGTTGTACATTGGGCAAAAACAGATTATAGTTGGTGGCTCCATCAAGATTCGTCCCTTTCAAGCTCCATTGGTAACTCAACGGCCGGGAACCAGTGGCCATAACGCTGAAAACGGCGATATTGCCCGAAGACACGGTCTGGCTTTGTGGTTGCGTGAAAATCATGGGGGGGCCGATGGGGGGGCCGTAACCCAGGAGCGACGGGGTGCCGGGCGGCAGCCTGGTCGGATCCGCGAAGTTCTGATCGAAACTAAACTGGCGGGTGGGCGGGATGTAATAATAGCTGGGATTCTGAAACTTGTTTGTGGCTATCTGGCTTGCAAAAAGATTCACCAGTGAGGTGTTGAGCGTCAGCGTGTTGCCGGTCCAATCTTCAAGCAAACGTGGCAGGTTATGCACCCCGCCGCTGAACGTGGTCGAGGTTGTTCCCGTCGAAGGCACCGTGCCGACGAGGATGGCGCTGTTGATCGTGTCGTTTGCCGCGCCGGGGGGAGTCGTCTTGGAGCTATTCGTGTCCCTCCAGTTCCCTGAAAGGATGGTCAGGGCATCGGCCATGATCGCGCAGGGCACCGTTGCGGAGGTGTCGGTGGTGCCGAGGGCGGCGGAATTCGGACAGTTGTAGTGGCCCCAGACGTAAAGCGGGTTGAACGTGGCCACGGTGAAGCCGTAACCGCCGTTTGTCGGACACACAATTCCGTTGGTGAGCCGTACGGCCGCAAGCGTGCTCGCGGTGTAGGACTTGTTGTTCGCCACATAAAGGATGTCGGGATAGCTGCCGGACCCGGCTGGATATTTGGCAGCGACGCTCGAGTTGTTGGTGAGCCATTGGCCGAATTTGCCCACGTCAATCTGCGCGGTGGACATCACCTTGCTGTTCTCCCGCCGGTCGGTAAACGAATTCGTGACCAGCCAGGGAAGCCCATTGGTGGCGAGATAGGACGACGACAGATTCGTGTAGGTCAGCACGATAGGAGCGGGATCATTGGCGGCAGTTGAATCCCGAATGACGACTCTGGCGGTCGTGTTGCTGACTTGCAGGACGATGTTGGCCTGGTTGTAGAGGCGCTGCGACCCCACCGCCGAATTCTGGTCTTCCCCGGCGGGTGGCTGGTCAATGAGCGCGTGCAGGTTGGTTGTGAACAGCAGCAGGATGGGCAGGATGGGTGACATGTTTGTCACGTATCCCGGGTTGCCATTGAAAGTGCCCCCCGGAAATGTCCAGGCAACGTGGCCGTTGTTGGCGGGGCACGCAAGAATGCCGGCGGTGGTGACCGTGGAATTGAACACCAGGGTGGAGTTGGCGCCACCAGGGCCGGTATAAATGCTGCCATTGGCATGAACCCAGCCATTGACAGTCATGCTTTGGCACGTGCTGAACTCCAACAGATCGTTGTAAAAGATGGCAAACTGAAAGATACCTGTGTTCATGCTTGCCTGGGCGGCGGCTGACGGGGCCAACAGCAGCGCCGGAGTTGCAACCAGGCAAAATATCAAGGCCCGCTTTGCCGCCTGAAGGAAGGAACCCAATGAAACGAATAACCGCCCGCAATATGGTCGGAAATCTTGGATTTCGCGTTTCATAAAATACCTTTTCCCGCAACTTTTATGCCACGTCAGCCAGAAATCCGCAAGACATAAACGTAAAACAACTTTTTTGCCTGAATCCTGAGCGAACGGTGCGCGTCGGTCTGCCACCGTTCAATTTCCGCGTTCAACCCATTCGTCTCTGCTACCGCTGAAGCCTTGACCTCCCCACGAGCCGCTTTATATTCGCAAAATGAATAGTTTCAAGCGTCCTTCCAAAATGTGTGTCATCGCGCTGTTTGCCAGCTTGGTGTTCATGTGCGGCTTCCGGGTTCCGGCGCAAGGCTTGCCGCTGCCGGTGATTCCCAATGCGATCTTCAATTTTACCAACTACGGCGCGATCGGGGATGGCAAGACCCTGAACACCGCCGCCATGCAGAAGGCCATTGACACGGCGGCCGCCGCCGGCGGCGGCACGGTGCTGGTACCGGCGGGGCAATTCCTGACCGGGCCGTTCACGCTCGCCAGCAGCATCAATCTGCACCTCGCCAAGGATGCGGTCATCCTGATCCGCGATGACCTGACGAATTACCCGGTCGCCAACGGCCGATATAAGGACAGCATCACCGCCAGCAACGCGCATGACCTGGAAATCAGCGGCGAGGGAACGATTGATGGCCAGGGCAACGCCTGGTGGACGGCCTTTCGGGCGGACAAATCCATGACGCACCGGCCATATATGATCAAGCTGTGGAACTGCACGCGGGTGCGGGTCCGCGGCGTCACCCTGAGCAACTCGCCGATGTTCCATCTGGTGCCGCAGAATTGCACGGATGTGACCATCGAGGGCATCACCATCAAGTCGCCGGCGGATGCCCCCAACACCGACGGCATTGATCCGTCCGGCTGGAACTTTCTAATCACCGACTGCACGGTTGATACCGGCGACGACAACATCGTCATCAAGCCCACCTCCGGCCGCACTCCGGGGGACAAAAATTTCACGATCAAACATTGCACGTTCCTGCGCGGGCATGGAATGTCAATCGGCTCCGGTTCTTCCGGCGGCGTGGAGGAGGTGACGGTGAGCGATTGCACGTTCAACGGAACCGATTCCGGCATCCGCATTAAAACGGGACGCGGAATCGGCGGTTTGCTGCAAAACATCACGTATGAAAATCTCAGCATGACGGCCGTGAAGAATCCGATCTACATCATTGATTATTACCCGGAACGGAATGCGCCCGCGGATCCGGCCACCGAGAAGCCCGAGCCGATCACCGACCGGACGCCGTTCAACCGGAACATCATTATCCGCAACGTGACCGCGACCCATTGTCCGACCGCCGGCACGATTCGAGGTTTGCCGGAAGCGCCCATAAGTGACATAACATTTTCGAATGTGAACATTTCGGCCAAAACCGGCATGAAGATTTATCACGCCACGGGCATCCGGTTTGTCGGTTCAAAGATGACCGTTGAGAATGGAAACCCGCTGACGACCTTTGACGCGCAGGTCACCGGACTGGAATAAATCGCAAATTCAGGCAACAGGTGTTCGAGGCTCAATAGCATCGCCGCCGCAAACGGGCATATCTTGACACTGCCACCGGAGCGCCGGCTTGCAGCCGGCTTTGGCTGTGGCCGGGCCTTGCATGCTCCGATAAATAAAGAACATCGAAAGCCGGCTGCAAGCCAGCGCTCCGGTTTTCCGGTATTTCGCGGTAGCAGTGTCAAGCTGCGTTGCTGCAATCTGGTTCCGGTTGAAATCCTTTTGAACTTCATTATCATGCGAACCCGTGGCGAACGGCAGCGCGCAACCGAACCGAAGCATGATTGTCGCATCCATCGTAAAGTCTTTCACTGGAGCGACGCTATCGCTGCTGCTGCTCTGGTTCAGCCCGGCCAATGCGTCCGCGCTCACGGCCACCTCGAAGCAGAAATCGCTGGATGAATGGCGGAGTCTCAGCGCGCCCACCGCCCGGCCGCCCAAGGTGTTCGTCAAGGGCGACACCATCCGCTTCTTCTTCGAAACAGAAACAAACCAGGTGGGTTTCAGCGCCCATTGGAGCCGGCTGCGCCTGCCCATTGAGGGTTACAAAGCTCATTCGGCTCAACTTCATCTGGATCCCAAGCTTTCCCGGGTGTCGGAAGGCGAACGCGGCTGGCGTGAGGCAACCGTCATCGCCGGAACGGAGTGGCGCCAGCTCACCACGAATTTGCTCGCGGCCCTGACTCCGGCGGCGCCGGGACACGGAGCTTATTACCAAGGGCTGCTGGCGGACCGCCTTTTGTATCGGGACGCGCAAGGCCAGCCTCATTCTGCCGGTGTGAGCCAACAGACACCGGGCGTCCTCATCGAACGGCATTTTTCGATGGATGAGACTTTGGAAATCCTGGCCCGGTCGGTCGAAAAGCAATTGGCGCAAAATCATCCGGCCGACTCGTTGTTCCTGCTGATGGCACCCGACACCCGGTCGTTCCCGCAACCGCTGCTGTTGGATCGCCAGCAGCGTCAGTGTGTCTGGCTGGCGCCCGCCGCCCTTTACGACCCCACCGAACGCGGCATTTCGCTGGCCGTCACGGCTCAAGGTCTCAGTGCGCTGCTTTTCGAAAGTCATGGATTAGCGCTGCTCAAGAACCCCATTTCCAGCGCGGCCCGCCTGGGTGATTTGGCATTTGAAACGGCGGTAAGGTTTTTGCGGCTGCCAGTTCCCCGGCCCGGCAGCCAGCCTCCCCCGCTCAACCAAGGCCGGGGCATGGACCTGGTTCAATGGGAAGCATGGTTGGACCACTACACCGGCACGCGGCGCCAGGCCGGTTCCCTCCAACTGCTGGTGGACGGGGAACGTTTCTTCCCCCGGTTGCAACACGCGATCTCAGAAGCCACCAACCATATCCACCTGGACGTTTACATTTTCGACAAGGACGATATCGCCGTGCAAATCGCTGACGAACTCAAACAGCGTTCCGGCCAGGTAGAGGTTAAGTTGATTCTGGATCAGATGGGCAGTCTCGCGGCGGGCACCGTGCCGCCCGCCACGCCGCTGCCGGAGGATTTCGTCGCTCCCACCTCGATCACCTCTTACTTGCGGACGGACTCCAAAATTCGAGTGCGTCCCTTTCTCAATCCGTGGTTTTCGGCGGATCACTCGAAGGTGTTTTTGATTGACGGCACGCACGCGTGGCTGGGCGGCATGAATATCGGGCGCGAATATCGTTACGAATGGCACGACTTGATGGTGGAACTGACCGGTCCAGTGGTCGCCTCGCTCGAGGATGAATTTCAGCGCGAATGGGCTTTTGAAGGTCCTTTGGGCGATCTCGCCTATGCCGCCGCCCGTCTTAGCGGACCGAAAAATCCGCAACCCACCACCCTCAGCCCTCAACTCCCGTCCGTCCGGCTGCTGCCCACCAAGACCGCCTGGAAGCCGTTCAGCGCCGCGGTGCAGGGCGCTCTCCGCGAAGCGCAGAACTACATTTATCTCGAAAATCCTTACCTCTTCGACAAGCGGGTGATTGTCGGCCTGGTGCGGGCGCGCAATCGGGGGGTGGACGTGCGCGTGGTCCTGCCGCGCGTCAACGACTTCAAGGCCGGCAGCCGCAGCAACCTCGTGCTGGCCAATTATCTTCTGGGGCATGGGGTGCGGGTCTTTTTTTATCCGGGGATGACCCATGTCAAGGCCCTGCTCGTGGATGACTGGGCCTGCCTTGGCTCGGGCAACCTGAACCACCTCAGTCTCCGGCTTTGCCAGGAGCACAACCTTGCCACTTCCGACCCGGTTTTTTCGGCGCAGCTCAAGCACGAACTGTTCGAGGAAGATTTCACGCGCTCCTATGAACTCACCAAGCCCGTCACGATTGAGTGGAGCGATTTTCTGGCCGATTTGATGCTGGAAGGCTTCTGAGTCCGCTCGAAAACCGGAGTAACCACGAATTACTCACGAAGTGTTTTGGAGTGCGGGCGTGTTCACCGCTCGCATCCTGCCCGGCGCGGCGCCGCAAAGCTGCCCTCCTGTTTTCCCCGCGCCCTGGCGTTGAATCCGGCGAGATCAAGTCAGGGGAATGTTCGGCAGAATGGGGAAAGCCGAATGGAATTCGGCGCTCCAGATTTCATTCTTCTGCCGTTCATTCCCGTGCCATTTACGCCTGACATTTTTCTCTTGCCAACTTTAACTTTGTAGTGCAAAGTGTCGGCATGGAATCGAATTGGGCAGTTGAACATCTTCAAACCATCCGCACGTTGATGGAGCGTTCGGCGATTTACCGGCGCGCGCTCGCGCCCATCATGCTCTTTGTCGGCGCCCTCGGTCTGGCGGGCGGTGCGGCGGGCGTGGTCTTGCGCGTCGAGAGCATGCGCGCATTCGGCTTGTTTTGGTTTGGCATCGCCGCCGCCGCGGTGGCCGGCGCCTTTCTGCTGGCCCGGCGGCAGGCGCTCAATGACCGGGAAACGTTCTGGTCGCCGCCGACCCGGCGGGTTGCGCAGGCGCTTCTGCCGTCGCTGTTTTGCGGGTTTTGCCTGGGCTTGGTCCTCCTGCTGGCCGATGATGATGATTTCCGCCCGCTCTTTGTAATCCTGTGCGTGCTCTTTTACGGCTGCGCGGTGCATGCCGCCGGTTTCTTCATGCCGCGGGGGATGAAACTCTTCGCCTGGGGGATGATTGGCGGCGCACTCGTGCTGCTGATTGGGCTGTCCGCGCTGGAACTCGAAGTGCATGCGATCACCAGCCACCTGCTCATGGGCTTCTTTTTCGGTCTGCTCCATCTGGCTTACGGCGCGTATTTGTATCTAACCGAGAAACGGAAGAATGCGGCGTGAACCCGGAACCCTTTCTCCAGCTCGACCGTGTCATTCACGAAAAAGGGCGGCTCGCCATCATGTCCATGCTGGCCGCCTCGCCGGAACTGTCCTTTACCGAATTGCGCGACGCGCTTGAAATGACCGACGGCAACCTGACCTCGCACCTGCGCACGCTCCAGGAAGCCGGCTACGTTTCCGTGGCCAAGTCGTATCAAAACAATCGCCCGCTCACCACCGGCGCGCTCACCGCCACCGGCCGGAAAGCCTTCACCGCCTACGTCAATCTGCTGGAGCAAATCGTCCAGCAAACCAAGGGCCGATGAAAAATCCTTTGAACAAAAACCAGTCGTCGCGGTCATTTACTTTGTATTGCAAAGTTAATTTATGAACATCATCCGTGCAGAACATCTGGGCATGTGCTTTGGCGTGCGCAATGCCATCGCGCTCGCCCTGGAAACGGCGCGACCCGGATCGCTGACCATTCTCGGCGACCTGGTTCACAACGAAACCGTCATCGCCGAGCTGCGCGCCCAAGGGATCAAAATCGGGCAACAACCCGCCAGCGTGACCACGCCAACGGTGATGGTCACCGCGCACGGCGCTTCCGAGCGCGCCATGACCGAAACGCGCGAACGCGGCCTGAACGTAATCGAAGCGACATGCCCGCTGGTGCGCTTGGCGCATCGCGCGGTCGCCCGACTGGTCCGCGAAGGCTGCCACCCGGTCATCATCGGCAAACGCGATCATGTCGAGGTGCGCGGCCTGACCGAAGACTTCGACGAATTCGACGTGGTGCTGTCGGAGGCTGACGTGGCGCGGCTTCCCGAACGCCCGTGTTTTGGCGTTGTGGCGCAGACCACGCAGCCCATTGAACACGTCCGGCATCTTGTGCAATTGATCCGCCAGCGGTTTCTGACTGCCGAGGTGCGTTTCGTTGACACCGTTTGCCAGCCAACCAAGCAGCGTCAGCATGCGGCCGTTGAACTCGCGCATAAATGCGACGTGGTCGTCGTCATCGGCGGCGCGCACAGCAACAATACGCATGAACTGGTGAACACTTGCAGCCGTTTTTGTTCGCGCGTGCATCACGTGCAAACGGCGGGCGACTTGCAGCCGGAGTGGTTTGAAGAAACCGAAACGGTCGGCATCACGGCCGGCACCTCGACTCCGGATAAAGTCATCGCCGACGTGGAAAACCGGCTCATGGCGCTGGCCGGTCAGGCGGAAGTGCCGGTTTCCCGCCCTGTTTGCGCCAAACCGGAACACGAAGCCAGCCTGACGCTGCATGCGGCCTGAATAATTTGGTTCATATCATTTGCCTATGATATCCCACGATCACATCCAATCCCATCGCTGCTGGGCCATCGTCGTTCTTTTCGCCGTCGCCATGGCGTGGGTCGAGGCGGCGGTCGTCTTTTACCTGCGGATGATGATTGACCGCATCGAACCCTATCAACCCTATCCTTTTCCGGTCATTGGCGGAATTGCTCGAATCGAACTGACGCGGGAAGCCGCCACGCTGGTCATGCTGCTGGCCGTCGGCATCCTCGCGGGCCGGACGTGGCGGAGCCGGCTGGGTTATGCCGCGGTGGCCTTCGGCGTGTGGGACATATTTTATTACATCTTCCTGAAAAAAATGTGCGGCTGGCCGCATTCGTTGCTGGATTGGGACATTCTCTTTCTGCTGCCGCTGCCGTGGTGGGGACCGGTGCTGGCGCCGGTTCTGATTGCGCTGCTGATGATCGCCTGGGGCACGCTGGCCAGTCAGTTTGAAAAGGTGCGGCACTCCCGGTGGGTGAACCTGATGGCCTGGACAATGAACGCCATCGGCATCGCGCTGGCGCTTTATGTTTTCATGGCCGACACGTTGCGGGTGGCCGGCCAGGGCCTGGAAGTGATTCGCGACCTGTTGCCGTCCCGGTTCAACTGGCCGCTGTTTTGTCTCGCGCTGGTTCTGATGTCCGCGCCGCTCGTGAAAACCGTCTGGAAAATCCGGTTTTTCCGGAATCCGGCTGCCGCCGCGTTGCCAGTCGAAGAAACGGACCGTTCACAAATCCCGGTATGAACGAAACGACTTCCATCTGCCTTGAGCCAGGCTGTGCTGCCGACATTTTGTCGGCAGAATTTGAATCAATCCGCCGACGAAACGTCGGCGGCACATTGGAATCGCGCTTCATGGTCCCAAAGCGCAATTCGGCAATCGTTGAAACTTCCCATGAACCGCCGGAACGGGACGGGTTTCCAACCGATCGAGCCGGACAGGCAGGGATGCCTGTTCCACTCGGCAGCACCCGGAAAAGCATCCTGCTGATCACGCCGGAAAATCCGGAGATCAAGCGGGTGCGGCGGAGACAACTCAACAATTTCACCCAGATCACCATGCCTTATCTGGCGGGATTCATAGACGAAGCGCGGTACCAGATCGGGTTGGTGGACGAATACAATCAGCGCATCCCCTACGAGCGAGCGGTGGATATCGTG
>Ga0182027_10006297_pt1 | contig 17826 bp, 18 predicted proteins | sample 712E1DmetaG_FD_121300 | JGI IMG/M metagenome (GOLD analysis project Ga0182027, IMG submission 121300) | Permafrost microbial communities from Stordalen Mire, Sweden - 712E1D metaG (Illumina Assembly) | ecosystem: Environmental > Terrestrial > Soil > Wetlands > Permafrost | place: Sweden... | reverse complement strand
CTCGCATCCGCTCATGGGCGCGTACCGGCTGGCGGCGCAAATCGCGCACGACCGGCAGGTCTGGTTCAAGCGGCTGGCCACGCCGCCGGCGGCTTATGCGGAATCGCCGTGCTGCCGGGCGCCGTTCCTGCCCTTGTTCACGCGCGACGTGCGCGAGTCCGGTTTGATCTGCCAGCATTGCAGCGAAACCCTCGTGCCCTTCGAAGAAATTCCCGCCGACGTCCGCGCCGAACTCGATTTGTGGGCCCAGCAATATGAACCGGTCCACGCGGTCGCGCATTGGGACGACCATCAGCGCCGGCGCGCGAGTGATTACGACCACGCTTATGAAAACGCGGCGGAGGAAGCTGAGCGTTTGCTCGCGCGCGCGGGCCGCGAACTCGCGCCGAAGCTGCTGCATATTTATCCCGCCGTCATCTGGGAGGATCAGGACGAATGCCTCGAAGTGCGGCCGGAGGACGTGGCGGTTTGATCGGTTAAACTGTTGAATCGTTGAATTGTTAAACCGGAGAATTTCGCTACGATTTAACCATTCAACGAATTACGATTTAACAAACATGAAATGGTTGTTCAAATGGCTGTTCCGGCTGTTCCTGCTGGCGGTCGTGTTGATCGTCATCCTGTTGCTGTCGCTCAATTCGATTCTCCGGCTTTACGTGGAACATCGCATCCGCGCCCAGACCGGCATGGACGCGGAAATTGGGAGATTTTCATTTGGCCTCGCACCGCCGACGGTGACGATTCAAAATTTCAAGCTCTACAACCCGCCGGATTTTGGCGGCACGCCGTTCCTGGACATCCGGGAAATCCACGCCGAGTTCGACCGTGCCGCACTCATGCGAGATGAGATCCACCTCACGCTCCTGCGTATCAATCTCGGCGAGCTCGACATCGTGAAAAACGAGGACGGACGCACGAACATTTTTTCGCTCGGCGTCAACCTGCCCTCGAAAAAATCCGGCGGCGGCAAAAGCGCAGCGGATTTCAAGAAACAGACCGGCTTCGAATTCAAGTCCATTGACGTGCTGAATGTCTCGGTTGGAACGGCAAAGTTCATTGACCTGAAGGACCAGCGCAACAACCGCACGCAAAAAATCGGCCTCGACAACTGCGTGATGAATAATGTGAAGTCGCGAGACGACCTAGCCGGGCTGGCGGTGCTCATCGCGTTGCGCGGCGGGGATTTTTTCGGCTCGTTGGTCAGCCCGCCCAAGCACGGCTTGCTCGGAAACTGAAATGGGGCGACTCTCAACGTTTGAGGAGCTGCCGGAGCGCTGGAGTTCAAGCTTTAGCTTGGCTTCCGGGACACAAGCTGAAGCTTGAACTCCAACGCAGAGCGACGTTGGAATCCTTTTGCTGGCGTTGCCTTCAACCGTTACTCTGCGACTGCACAACAACTGAGGCGCCTCCCGGCAAAAGCCTCTGCATTTTTACATTTTCCGCAGGCGGATTTTTCTCTAACTTCACCGCGTGCATCGTGAATCCGTCAAAACCGCCGCCCGCCTGGTCTTGAAACTCGGCACGGGCGTGCTCACCGACAGCCGCAAGCAGCCTGACCCGGTGCAATTGGAACAGCTTGTGGCCCAGGTCGCCGCGCTGCGGAAAACCGGCAAGGAAATCGTGCTCGTCACCTCCGGCGCCGTCGGCGCGGGCATGGGCGCGCTGGGTTATGAAAAACGTCCGGCCGGCCTCGCCGAATTGCAGGCGTGCGCCGCCGTCGGCCAGTCGCGGCTCATGGCCATCTACGCGGACCTGTTCGCCCGGCACAACCTGCACGTCGCGCAGGTGCTGCTCACGCATGACGACCTCGAACATCACGAGCGCCACCTCAACGCGCGCAACACGCTCGTCACGCTGCTCGGACGCGGCGTCGTGCCCATCATCAACGAAAACGACGCCGTGTCGTTCACCGAAATCAAATTCGGCGACAACGACAAACTGTCCGCGCTGGTAGCGTCGCTGCTGCCCGCCGATTTGCTCGTCATTTTGACCACCGTGGACGGCGTGATTGAAAATTTCAGCAAGGCCAATCCGAAGACGATTTCCGTAATCGAAAAGATTGATTCGACGATTGAAAAGCTCGCCGGCGGCACGGACAGCGAAACCGCCGTCGGCGGCATGGCATCGAAGATTCAAGCGGCCAAGATTGCCGTGCGTTCCGGAATTCCGCTGGTGATTGCGTCGGGTAAAAAGAAAAACGTGCTGGCGAAAATTCTCGCCGGGGAGGACGAAGGCACGCTGTTTGTCGCGTCCCCTACGAAGTTGCAAGGACGCAAACGCTGGATTGCGTTTTTCCATCATCCCCAGGGTGCGCTATTCGTGGACGACGGGGCAAAGCTGGCCTTGCGCGAGAAGGGCAAGAGCCTGCTGCCGCCGGGCGTGGCGCGCTGCGAGGGCGAATTCGCCGCCGGCGACGTGGTGCGGATTTGCGATTTGAACGGGACCGAATTCGCGCGCGGCATCGTAAAGTTCGGCGCCGCCGAAGTGCGCGGCCGGAAACTGGCGCGCGTGGAAGTGGTGCATCGCGATGATCTGGTGATTCTGTGAGTGTTAAATGGTGATCCGTTAAATGAGTTAAATCAGTGGGAAACCGCCCCATCACAAACCAATTCACCTTTTAACCAGTTACTTATTTAACCAATCAACATGAAAAAGACATCCGCCATCAATGACCTCCTCAAAGTCATGGCCCGGCTGCGCTCGCCGACGGGCTGTCCGTGGGACCGCGAGCAGAATCATCGCACGCTTCGCCGTCACGCCATCGAGGAGGTCTATGAATTGATTGACGCCATCGAAGCCGGCGACGACCACGAAATGGCCGAGGAACTTGGGGATTTGCTGATGCAGGTCATTTTCCACTGCCAACTGGCGAAGGAGCGGGGCGCGTTTGATTTTGAGAAGGTCTGCCGCCTGCTCGAGGAGAAACTCGTGCGCCGGCACCCGCACGTCTTCGGCAAAACCAAGGTCAAAAACGTGGGCGAAGTCTGGGCGAACTGGGAAAAAATCAAAAAGGCCGAAAAGCACGGGACCAAACACGCCCGGCATTCCGCATTCGATGGCATTCCGAAGCATCTGCCGGCGCTGCTCAGAGCTGAGAAGCTGGTGAAAAAGGCGCGCAAGGCAAACATCCCTTTGGCCAGTCAAAATTCCAAACGCCGGCTCACTAAAAATGCTTTGTCCAAGGATTTGTTTGAGCTGGCGGAATTTGCTCAAAAGCGCGGCTGGTCGGCTGAGGAATTGTTGTGTGAGGAAATAAAACGTCGCGAACACCAGTTTCGCAAACAGGAACGGTGAAATCCGCAAACTTAGCAGCCCGTTGTAAATCTCTTTTTTTGTAGGAGACGAGGTGACGAGTCTCAAATTATTCCAGTTTCTGAAGGACAAGTTAGAGACTCCTTACGTCGTCTCCTTCTTCTTTAACAAGCTGTTAGGCCCGGAGGACTATTTCTTTTTCCCGGGTTCCGGGCGGTATTCCAAAATCTCGCCGGGCTGGCATTCGAGGTGGGCGCAAATGGCTTCGAGCGTGGAGAAGCGGATGGCCCGGGCCTTGCCGGTTTTGAGGATGGACAGATTTTGCGGCGTGATGTCCACGGCGGCGGCCAGATCGTTCAGCCGCATTTTGCGCCGCGCGAGAACCACATCCAAATTGACGATGATGGGCATAAGCTTAAACGGTCAATTCCTGTTCCTCCTGCAATTCCTGCGCTTCCTTCAACAGCCATGAGACAAAAATGAGAATCAAGCCCGCAAACAAACCACTGCCTCCCCAGACCATCGCGTGGCCGAAAAACTGATATTCGATCTGGTAATACGCCCCCTGAAAGAACCAGAGCACAATCCACCATCTGCCGGCAGCATCCAAATTCCCGACGGTTTGCGCATCGAACAAATTCCCGTTCTTGAGCCGGTCAAAAAATCGGAACAGCTTCAAATTAACCACCAAGCCGAGCGAGGCCAGCAAAGCCATGCCGCACATTTCATAAATCATCGAGGGATGCATTTTTTCTTTTGGCAGGACAATGAGCGGAATCAAGAGTGCGCCCAAATATCCTAGAATGGCAACCATCCAAAGAACCAGGCCGGCGAACAAAATGCTCCTGATGTTTTTGCTGACTTTGATGATTTTGGCTTTGTTCTGAAAATTTTTCATAACGTGGTTGGTTTGGTTTTCGTGTTGCTAAACGGTCAATTCCTGTTCCTCCTGAATTTTCCGGCCTTCGTCCATGATCCAGGCAATGAGCAGAATCAAGAGACCGATGCCCAACCGATCTAGGCTGAAGTTTTTGTGAGCCCAAAACAACTGTAGCGCAATTTGTATCAGGCCGCAGCCGGCCATGGACCAACCTTGCGCATTCACGCAGTGCACATTCTCCTTGACGAAGAAAATACCACGTTCATACAGCTTGAATAAGCGGTTCAGCGCAATGATGCCATAAGCTATCAGCCCCAACCGAACTGCAACCAGCAATACCACCGCCCAAGGCAGACCTGTGACTGTGTCTGCCCTGCTTTGGAAGTTCGCTGGCAACTCGCCGGGGGACAAAACTTGTACCGTCATGGATTCGCCATGGACAGCTTTGCCGCCCAAACAAACGTTAATGCTCTGAGCCAAAGCAAGACAGGCGATTAAAGCCAGACAGACCGCAACGAAGCCAATTAGTAAGCGGAACAACCGGCTGACAATTTTGATTCGGTTGAACCGTGGATTGGACTTTGGGGACATTTCATTCGCATTCATGGCGCAAAGAATACGCCCCTCAATTCCGTTAGTCAAGTTTTATTTACTGATAAACGATAAATACTTGCTTTATTACAGGATTTTGGGCGTTGGTGCTGTGCGCCGATTCTTTCGAGCCGCCCACCTGCGCCACGCTTCGGCGCGGCAAGCAGGCTCGACGCTGCCTGAATCACCTTGAGTCGCCGCCATTTCCAGATTGACGTTCGTCAGCGCGGGAATAATCTTTGCGCATGAATTGGGCAGAAACCAAACCTTCCACTTCCCGCGTCCCGGCAAAAGCAGGCTTTTCGTCCCTTTGAAAATAGGTGTCAATTCGCGAATGTTTCTGGAGCGGGGAACCGGTGTGCCCAACTATGTGGCCTGCCTGTATCGCAAGTGCCTGGAGGTTGACCGGGCCAATCAATACGTCTTTTTCCAGCCCAATTTATCCCGCACGCTGGGCGCAACGGAGGTGGCCACCGCGCCCCGCGGAGTGTTGGGGGCGGCGCTGTTTGACACGCTGCGGGTGCAGCTGCTGATCCGGCGCGCCAACCTGAACGTTTATCATGGTCCGGCCCATTTCCTTCCGTGGCATAAATGCGCGGGGGTCAAATATGTGGTGACCATCCACGATCTGGCGTTTCGAGTCATGCCCGAGCAATACGATTGGAAGCACCGATGGTACTTTGGCTGGCAGCTGGCGCGGTCTTTGAAGATGGCGGATGCCATTGCCGCGGACTCCCACAACACCAAGAAAGACATCATCCATTTCTACGGCATACCGGAGGAGCGGATTCATGTGGTTCATCTGGGAGTGGCGGAGCATTTCTTCCAGGCCGCCGGGTTGCCCGGGGAACGTTTGATTGCGGACAAATACTTTTTCTCGGTGACCACTCATCCCACGCGAAAAAACATTGTTGGCGCGCTCAAGGCCTTTGCGCGATTTGCCGGCCGATGCCAGGTGAAATATGTCATCGCGGGGTTGATGAATGAAGCGCAGCGGCAGGAATTATTCGCGCGCGCCGACGAACTGGGCGTGCGGGACAAAATCACCCTGTTTGGCTATGCCGATGATGATCAGCTCATCAATCTCTACCGCAATGCGGAATTTTTCATCTACCCGTCTTTCTACGAGGGTTTCGGCCTGCCGTTGGTGGAAGCCATGGCGTGTGGTTGTCCGGTGATTGCGTCAAACACCAGTTCGCTGCCGGAGATCATGCCGGATGGCGAATGGCTGGTTGACCCTTGCAATATCGCCGACATGGCCGACCGGATGCAGCGGCTGCTGGCCCTGCCACCGGAGCAGCGGCGTGAAATCGTTGAAAAAAACCAGAAACAGGCGCGGAATTTCACCTGGGATAAAACGGCGAGCCGGATGATTGGAATTTTTGAAGGATTGCACGCCGGCCGGAGTTGACGCGTCGGGCATCGTCCGCACCAGCATCCAAAACACCGCTTGACTCTACTTTTAAGCCATACAATCTTTCCAGCCGTCAAACAGTCTATTTTCGCCGAACATTGAATGATTATGAGCCAGTTTAGTTACGATGTGGCGGTGGCTTACAGGATTTATCCCAAAATGTCCGCCAGCCCTCCTCCGATTTTCCCCGGAGATAAATTCAAGCTGTCCGAACTGTGTTTGAAGTCCTTCAAAAATTCGCTGGGGGGGGTGCGGGTCAAAGTTTGGGTCCTGCTTGATAACTGCCCGCCGGCTTACGAAAAAATGTTCACGCAATTGTGGCCGCCGGAAGATTTGGTTCTGATGCGTTATCCGGGCGTTGGCGACGGGGCCACCTTTCGCGAACAGTCCCGCATCCTCATGGAGCAGACCGATGCGGAATTGGTTTACTTTGCCGAAGACGATTACTTCTATTTGCCGGGCCAATTCCCGCTGGCCGTTGATTATCTCAAACAAAACCCCGCCGTGGATTTTATCGCCCCCTACGAAAGCTCGGATTTTTACACGGCCGATTTGCACAATTTTCCGCACGAAGCGAGGGAGTTTGGCGGGAAAAAATGGAATTCCTGCATCAGCACGACCCACACGTTCCTGACCAAACGCGATACGTTGAGGGAAAGCCGCGGGGTTTTTCTGGCCTCTTATGGCAGGTTAAGCCCCGATTTGACAAAGTGGGCGGCACTGACCAAGAAAAGGGTTTTTAATCCGATTAAAATCATGTGCTGGCTGGTGCCGCATCGGTTTTGGGCGGGGAGCATTGTGCTGGCCTGGTATTTTTGCTGGCGGCAAATTTTATTTGGCCGCCGATATGCGCTTTGGTCGCCTCATCCGGCCATTGCCACCCACATGGCCGCCGGCCTGGAATCACCGGGCGTTGACTGGCGGAAAGAATTTCAAAGACAAATGGCCGGCGTCCCGGCCGAAGTTCTGAAAGATTAACCGCCGCTCGCTTGACTTGTTTTACCCGGCGCTGGCGGCGGCAATTTCCTCCGCTCTTCCGGCTTGCCGCAAAGTCGGAATTACGAAACACTCGACCGATATTTATGGCAAAGAAAGCTCTTATCACCGGCATTACCGGGCAGGATGGTTCTTATTTGACGGAACTGCTCCTGGCCAAAGGCTACGAAGTTCACGGCATCATCCGCCGCACCGCCGCGCCTTACACCGGGCAGCTGGAACGGGTTTATGCGGAAACGAAATTTAATTCGGAGAGCCTGTCGCTTCATCACGGAGACCTGAGCGACGCCGGCTCGCTGAAGCGATTGCTGGATAAAATCCGGCCGGATGAAGTCTATAACCTGGCGGCGCAAAGCGACGTGCGGATCAGCTTCGACATCCCCGGATACACAGCGGACATCACGGCGACCGGTGTGGCGCGGTTGCTGGAGGCGATCCATGAGAGCGGTCTCCGCCCGCGCTTTTATCAGGCGTCCTCCAGCGAGATGTTTGGCAAGGTGCGGGCGATGCCGCAAAATGAGTTGACGCCTTTTCACCCGCGCAGTCCTTATGCCTGCGCCAAGGTTTATGCCTTCTGGATCACGGTGAACTACCGTGAATCCTATGGTTTGCACGCCAGCAACGGCATTCTTTTCAACCACGAATCCCCCCGGCGCGGCGAAAATTTTGTGACGCGCAAAATCACCCGCGCCATCGCGCGCATCCAGGCCGGTTTGCAGGACAAACTGTTCATGGGCAATCTGGACGCCAAACGTGACTGGGGCTTCGCCAAGGAATACGTCGAAGCCATGTGGCTCATGCTCCAGCAGCCGGAACCGGACGATTACATTGTGGCCACGGGCGAAACCCACAGCGTAAAGGAATTTTTGGAACTGGCTTTTGAACATGCCGGTCTGGATTGGAAAAAACACGTGGAGATTGATCCCCGGTTTTACCGCCCCGCCGAAGTGGATCAACTTGTTGGCGACGCCACCAAAGCTCATAAAAAGCTCGGCTGGAAGTCCAAAACCAAATTTGCGGACCTGGTGCGCCTCATGGTGGATGCGGATGTGCAACTATTGAAAAGCTCATCTGCCGGAGCCGGGCGAAAATTGGGCAAGCCGGCCAAGTGAAGCGCGCCTTCATCACCGGCATCGAGGGACAGGACGGTTCCTATCTCGCGGAACTGCTCCTCGAAAAGGACTACGAAGTCCATGGATTGGTTTATCGCGCCAACGGCCTCAATGTTCCTAACCTGGAACATTTGGTCCGTGACGGACGAATTTATCAAAAGCGTTTATTCCTTTATCCCGCCGACCTCGACGATGCCGATTCCGTCCGTATGCCGCTGGAACAGTCCGCTCCGGATGAAATTTATCACCTCGCGGGCCTGAGCCACGTAGGCCAGAGTTTTGAAAAGGTCGAGGCCACCTGCCGGGTCACGGGGTTCGCCACGCTCCGGCTGTTGGAAATGATTCGCAAACTGCCCAAACCACCGCGTTTTTTCCACGCCAGTTCCAGCGAAATTTTCGGCAGCCCGGAACAGGCGCCGCAGGACGAAACCACGCCGGTTGCGCCCGTGACCCCTTACGGCTGCGCCAAGGCGTTCGGCACCCAGATGGCGCGCATTTATCGGCAAACCTTCGGCTGGTTCATCGTCAACGGCATCTTCTTCAACCACGAATCTCCGCGACGCGGTGAAAACTTTGTGACCCGGAAAATTTGCCGGGCCGCCGCCGCGATTAAATTCGGAAAACAGAAAGAACTGGTGCTGGGCGACACGGGCGCGCAGCGTGATTGGGGGCACGCCCGCGACTACGTGCGCGGAATGTGGCTGGCGTTGCAGCACGAATCCGCCGAGGATTTTGTCTTCGCCACCGGCCGGCTGCACAGCGTGCAGGACATTGTGGAAATCGCCTTCCGGATTGCGGATTTGGACTGGCATCGGCACGTAAGGCGCGATCCAAAACTTTCCCGGCCGGCCGATCCCCACCATCTGGTGGGCAATGCCGCCAAAGCCCGGCGCCTGCTCCAATGGCAGCCGGAAATGACCTTCGAAGAAATCATCACCGAGATGATGCAGGCCGAACTGGCCGCCTTGAACGCAAAAAGCTGAGGCGCAAATCAATTCAGGGCCGCTTCAGCGTCTGCTTCACCTGTAATTCGGCGATGAGGCTTTTGCCGTTGTTGCCGCCTTTGTCCTTGCCGCGCCGTTTGTAAGTCCACACGCCCCAGGCATCGCCGAGCACGCTGCCCAGGCTCGCCGGCACATGCCAGAGCCAGCGCGGGTCACAGTCGCGAATCAACCCGCGCAATGTGTGCCAGATGGGGCCGGCAAACGTGACGCAATAGACGCCCGCCAGCCAAATCGGCACCGGCGGTTTTTCCTTCATCCAGTTGGTTTTCGCCTCCTCCTGGACCTGGAGAAAGTGCACCGTGGCGCGGCGTCGTTTTTGGACAAAACCCCAAAGCGTCTGCACATAAAAATGATGCACGCCGCGACCACAAATCCGCAGCCATTCGCGCTTGCCCCCGCGCATGAGGTGCAGCGCCGCGTGTGTGTCCTGGAAATGTTCATCAGCCTTCACCGACTCCAAATCGGCGCGACGAAAAACAAATCCGTTGGCGCCCAGCGGATACGAAAACGAATCACCGGGCAGAACCCAGCGTTCCACCTCGCCAGCGCGCTCCACGAGTTTTGGGTTGGTGCTCATCAACCAGGCAATCGGATCGCTGATGTGCAGCCGGTGGGTGAGATAGGCGCAGAACGAACTCATTTTGGGCGACGGCAAATAGTAACTTTCCACGCCGAGCGCCTGCGGATTGGCCGCCAGCGCCTTCACGGCCAGTTCGATGTAATCGGGATGGGTGATTTCGTTGTCCGCATCCACAAACACGATGTATTCGCCGGTCGCGTGCTGAAGCGCGAGACGTTTGCCTTCCTCCATGTTTTTGCCGTCGTCATCAATGACCGTCGCGCCGTATTTTTTTGCGATTTCGCGCGTGCGATCAGTGGAGTGCGCGTCGGCCAGCAGAATTTCGTAGTGGTCGCGCGGATACGTCTGCCGTGTGATGGACGACAGGACATTGTCCAGCAACGCCTCCACGTTAAGCGTGGGCATGATGAAGCTGACGCGCGGCAGATGTTCCGATCCGGACTGCATGGCGGGAGTGTGGCCGAAGGCGGCGGCAAATTCAAATCAGCTTTGTTGGGGCAGGCTGATTTTGTGTGTGCGCAACGCGATGAGCCAGACCAAAAACACCACGCCAAAAGCAACCCCGGCCGTGATTGGCATCACGAGCAACAAATCCGCCGGGGATTTGCCAAGGATGAGCAGCGTCAGCCAGTAGCCGAGGCCGAGCACGCCATAAAGCAGGGAGATTTTCAGCCAACGACTGGCCAGCGCCCACATTGCCAGCGCCTGCAACAATCCAACAAAAACCATCGTGACGGCAAGCTGGCCGATCATGGCGGCGGCTTCCGGCGTGTTCCGGCCGAGCAGTTTCAGGCAGAACGTCCGCAAAACGAAAAGACAGGTTGCGCCGCATACCAGGCCGACGAAGTAAAGGCCGAGCAGTTTTAATTGTTCGCGCAGCGCGTCGCCGTGATGCTGGCTGGAACGATGGGTGAACAAAACCGTGAGCAGGGGCGCGACCATCAAGGGCAGCGCCACCGCGAGCCGTTCGGCGGCGATGTAGGCATCCCGTTCCGTTTCGGCAAAATACCGCTGTGCCACCAGCATGTCGCCCTGCAGGAAAAAAAAGCTACCGCCGACGCATGCCGCCGACACGATGAGGAACTGGATGAATTCACGATCCCACGGCGAGATGGGGGTGGCTGGACGCGCCAAATCCCGCCGCCAGTAAAGCAGGATCAGGTTCGCCAGCACCGCGACGACGGTGGCCAGCACGGCGGTTTCCGCCACGGGATATTTCCAGCCGGCGATTCCGCAAAACGCCAGCCGCAACCACACGCCCAGAAAGCCAATGAAAGCGAGCCGCTTGAACCAGGCCAGCCCCTGGCACAGCGCGGTGGCGAATGCGCCCCAAAGACACGCCAGAATGACGGCCAACGCCGCAAACATCAGGCTCGGACGCGGGAAATGGAAGAAATCGCTCAACGGCTTCACGATGATCACCGCCAACAACGAACCGGCAACGGTCAGGCGGAAAAGAAATTTGCGGCAACCCGCGAGCAACCCCAGCAGCCGCGCGTCGTCGCCGGTAAAATCAAAACGCGCAATGTAATGCGTAATGGCGGTGGCGGCGATGGCCATCGGCAGGCCGAGAAAGTTGGCGAAGCCCAGCGCGTTGTTCGCCAGGCTATATTCGCCGTTGTGCGCGAGCTGCCGTCCGATGATGGCTTGAAAGGCAAAATTGCCCAAGCTGGTCAAAAAACTGATTGCGGTAAAAATGATCCCGCTTTGCAGGAGCTTGCGGGCCGGACCGGAATCGCTTTTCAAATCCTGGCTCATACGAACGGTTGCAATTCCTTTTCGTGGACGCGCACCCATTCAAAAATGTCCGCGACGATTTTTTCCACGCCCCGTCTGGGACGCCAATGGGTGCGCGCAAACAATCGGGAACAATCGGCGAGAAAAATGCGCAAATCGGCCTGGCGATTTTTTGGTTCGGCGGCAATGGGAACTTCGCGCCCCGCAATTTTCCCGCACACGCCGGTGAGTTCCCTGAGCGAGGCGGAAATTTTCAGCCCGCCACCGACGTTTCCCAGCCAGCCATCCCACGCGCCAAAATTGGCCAGTTGTTCTTCAACGAGTTCGCAGAGGTCGTCCACGTGCAGGACATCGCGGACCTGTTTGCCGGCGCCGCCGTACCCGATGTAAGAAAGCGGTTTGTTGAAATAGTGGCGGAGTACCCACAGCGACACGACGCCTTGATCCACCTTGCCCATTTGCCAGGGGCCGGCAATGACGCCACAGCGGTTGATCGCCGCGCGCAGTCCGAATCCGGCGCGATATTCCTCAATCAGCCCTTCGCTGGCAAACTTGGTCAGCCCATAAAGCGAGCGGGCGCCTTGGCCCGCGCATTCTTCGCGGACGCCTTGGGAGGAAATCGGCGCGCCGGCGACGTCCAGCCACTCGAAGCGGGTGTCGTTTTCGCGCCAGGGATGCGCTTCCAGCGGGGCCATGGGATAAACGCGGCTGGTGGAAAGAAAAAGAAATTTGCTCTGCCATTGCCGGGCTTTTTCCAGGCAGCGGTAGGTGCCCAGAAAATTGGTTTCCATGAGATAGTCCGGCAAGCCGGCGTAACCGGCCAGCACGGAAGGTTCGGCGGAACATTCGATGATGGTCTCAAACGGCCCGGCGGGAAATTCGCTGGCGGACCGGATGTCGCCCTTGACGAATTCCACACCGGCTTCCCGCAGCCGGGGCAGATTTAATTCGGAACCGGGCCGGTGCAAATTGTCCATGGCGACCACCCGGGTCGGCGCGTGGCGACGCTTGAGGAATACGCCGAGATTGCCGCCGACAAAGCCGGCGCCGCCGGAGATCAAAATGCTCTCGGGAAAGGCGGGCATGGTTCAACTGGCCGGGCGGCCTTGATGAATTTCTTCGAGCCGGGAGCCAGTGGAATGGCGACCGCCGCCGATGTTGTACACTTCACGGGCAAAGCGTTTGACACATACCGACCCGGCCAATCCCATCGAGCCTGTGATCAGGACTGTTTTCATAAATTTTATGCTGCCGTCTCCGGCTTCAAATAGCCAGAGGGAATCGGCCGGCCATCAATCTGCTCCTGGAGCAGATCCAGCAACCGGTCGGGGCTGTACATCCCGAGCAGTTTTTCCCGGAGGGAAAGGCAATTCTGGCGCAGCGGGGCATGACGCTCCAGTGCCTGATCCAGCAACGGCTTCAACTCAGACGCCTGCACCTGCATCGGATTGACCGGAAAAAGGCAATCCTTCAACCAGGGAAATTCAAAAGGCAGTTCCGGGCCGATGATGGGAGCGCCCAGACAGACCTGCTCCAGAACCTTGGGCAAAGAAGCCTGATGCAACCCGCCGGTCGCAATGCCATAACGGCTCTTTCGAACCACGTCGCAGTACCGGTCCCACGACAAATGCTCCGGCTGCCGCCGCAAGTCAAAGACGCGATAGGGTTGATGATCAAACTTCAGGATCAAATCCACCAGGCGCCGCCGGTCAGCGTAAAGGTTGGCAAAGGTGAGCCGGGCCGGGGCGTACGCGTCGCGCATGATCCAGAAACCGGTGGTGGAACTGACGTTCGCAAAGTCGTATTCGAAGGGTTCATCCTTGAGCGGCACTTGTTCCGGCACAATGGTGAAGGGGAAATAAAGGAGCCGGGATTTGTCCTTCCGGTCCTGCCGTCGTTGCCGCCAGTGCCGGGCTTCGATGAAAGGCGCCGCCGCCAGTGCCGGCAACCGTCCCATCGCCCCCAAAATTTGAAAAGGAACCATTTTTTCCGGCAGCGAAAGCCAGGGGACGGGCTGGCCTTCGGCAAAACCCGCCATTCCGGTTCGTGCCGCGATGCCGTTGTAATTGCGGAACAGAAGATACTCCGCATGCTGTTTGTACCAGAACGAACTGGTCCACCAATCCATCATCGCCAGGGAGAAATTCTTCCGATCCTTGAAAACGGGGAACAGCGCTTTCAGTTCGCGGTCGAGCATCAGGTCAATAATGACGTGAACATCCGAATGCCAGAGTATGTCCTTCAATCGCTGCAACCCATCCCCGTCGTTTGAATTTTGGATTGTGAAAAGACGGGCTCCGCGCGCTTCCAATGCCTTCACCAACCACCGGAAATAGGGTGCCCGGTCGGTTTCTGCGCTGCGCAACCAGAGGCAGTCGTTAATGGCAATGCGAGAACTCATTTTGCCCGCGACATTTCTAAAAACGGTTCCCCCCGCCCAAAATATCCAGGCACTTTATGCCTATGCCGGGGTGTTGCAAAAAACTGGATCAGGTTCAACAAAATATCGCACACGGTCTGGTTTTGCGAGCGTCACATCGCTTGATGTCCGAAGTCTAAGTAAAGAGGATGGCAGGTAAAGATTAAAAGGAGACGGGTTGAATTGTGGAGCAGAAGGGCGCTGGCGCCGCGCAAAAGTGCTTGCTGTCCCCGTCGCCGCAAATCAAAATCATGTTTTATACAATGACTGACCCTGAAAGAAAATTCCCCGCCGGGCAATATGTTTAATTTGGACAATCCATTTGTGCAGTTGGTTCGCAAAAGCCTCCGGTCCAGAGGATTCGATGTCGTCTGGTATCGTCCGCTCAACACGCTTCTGGCCTGCCAGGGAATCAACCTGGTTTTGGATGGGGGGGCCAACTCGGGGCAATACGCCATCGAATTGCGCCGGCAGGGCTACCGGGGCCGGATTGTTTCCTTCGAACCCCAGCCCGGCGTTTTCAACCAGTTAAAGGAAGCGGCGGGCCGCGACGGAAACTGGAGCGCGGTGAATATTGGTTTGGGGGATGAAACCGGCGAGTTGGAGATGAATGTTTTTGCTGATTCAGTTTATGGCTCCCTGTTGCAACCTGTCGGCCGGGCCGCAACCCCTCCGGTGGTGGGCCGTCAGGTTGTCCCCATCCGTCGTTTGGACGCGATATGGAACGACCACTGCCGGCCGGAGGAAAAGGTGTTCTTGAAACTGGATGTGCAGGGCTACGAGAAGAAGATTCTTGCCGGGGCGGGATCCTGTCTGGAAAAACTCGCCGGCATCCAGATTGAAATGTCACTGGTTCCGCAATACCAAGGACAACCGGAATGGGAGGAGATGCTCCAATTCATGCGGGAAAAAGGATTTTCCCTGTGGAAGATTGAAAAGGGCACCTGGGATCCCAAGACGGGCCGCGAATCCGAGCTGGATGGGATTTTCTTCCGGGAACCGGCTTCCGTGCCCGGCAGAAGCTGAAGCGGTGGAAGGTTGCTTCCAATGAAAATTGAGCCGGGCGCAGGGGATTTTCCCTCTCCGGAACTGGCGATTTACGAGCCTGGCTCGCCATTGCGACGCGAATGGGGCGGGGTCCTTTTTGACTTTGTTAATGTAAACATGTAATTTTTCTGATTATGCGAAAGTGTGCATGAAGAACCTCGCGCGAAAACTGGGCTGGCGCATTTACCACGCCGTGCATACCAATGGGCTGGCTGCGGACGTGGTTTATTGGGGCGCTTACTACGTTGAAAATCTTTTCCGGAGTCTCAAATACAAAAGAGTTTCCCAACACTCCATCACCCCGGAAGAACTGTGGGCACACCGCCACCTGGAACCGTCCTCGACGCTGGTGACGGGCGTGACGAACATTTGCAATGCCAAATGCTCCTTCTGCGCCTATCCCAAGGTCGTCGCCAATAAAACCCTCCAGACGGGCATCATGCCGTTCGACGTTTTCAAAAAAGCGGTGGATGAATGGGCGGCGGTCGGCGGCCAGAGCCTCGATCTGACGCCGGTCGTGGGCGACCCGCTCGTGGACCCCGGCCTGCTGGAGAAAGTGGACTATGCGGTGAATCAGGCCCATATCAAAAACGTTGTTCTGACCACCAACGCCATCCTGATCAACCGCAACGACACGTACAAGAAGTTGATTGACCTTGGCATCGGCGGCGTTTTCATCAGCACCCAGGGCGCCAGCCGGGAAGTGTATGAAAAAATTTATGGCGTCAAACATTATGACGACGCCATGTCCGGCATCCGAAACCTGATGGAATACAATCGTTCGAAAGGCGAACCGGCGCGCATTATCGTCCGTTTCCGCAATCACGAGAAGCCGAGCCAGATCATCCGCTCGCCGGATTTCAAAAAAAACATCCAGCCCTACCTGTCCGAACGCGTCCGCATCAACTTCACCGTGGATTACGACAACTGGGGCGGCACCATCCAGCCGGGCGACTTGAGTGGCTCCATGCGAATGCGCAAACTGCCGCCGCCGCTGAAGGTGCCCTGCAAGAATCTTTTCAACTTTGCCGTCCGCCACGACGGCAAAGTCCGTCTCTGCGGCTGCCGCCTGGCCACCAACGACAACGACGACCTCGTTGTGAGCAACATCAGGGACAAGACGCTGGAGGAGATTTCCAAAAGCGAGGAGGCTTGGAACATCATCAAGGGATTTTACGCCGGCAAACGCCCGCACACCTGTCTGGAATGCACCTTTTACATGCCCATTGACCGTCAATGGTTCGAGCGCCGCGCTTCCGCCAATCCCGCTTCACCGGCTGAAAAACCAGCCGCCCCAGCAAATTCGTAATTTCGCGGAGGCACTGCCTTTCAAAAAGGCTGGCGAGTCCTGCCGCGCCGCACTAAACTTCGCGCCCAATCATGGAAAAGGTTTTTGTCACCGGCGCCGCCGGTTTTATCGGCAGCAATCTCGTTGACCGCCTGCTGGCCGGCGGCAAACACGTCGTCGGCTGGGATAATTTTTCCACCGGCCAGAATGAATTTTTGGCGGCGGCGCGGAACCATCCAAATTTCAAACTCGTTCGCGGCGACAATCTTGATCTTCCGGCGCTGACGCAGGCGATGGCCGGGTGCGATTTTGTTTTCCACCTTGCCGCCAACGCCGATGTCCGCTTCGGTCTCGAACATCCGGCCAAGGATTTGCAGCAAAACACCGTCGCCACCTTCAACGTGCTGGAAGCCATGCGCGCCAACGGTATCAAAGGCATCGCCTTCAGCTCCACCGGCTCGGTTTATGGTGAGGCGGAAATCATCCCGACGCCGGAAAATCATCCGTTCCCCATCCAGACCTCCCTTTACGCCGCGTCCAAAGTCGCCGGTGAATGCCTCATTCAATCCTACTGCGAGGGCTATGGTTTTGAAGGTTACATTTTCCGGTTTGTCTCCATTCTCGGCGAACGCTACACGCACGGCCATGTGCTTGATTTTTACAAACAATTGCTTGCCCACCCCGGTCAATTGAAGGTTTTGGGCGATGGCAAGCAGCAAAAATCCTACCTCTACATCGGCGATTGCCTCGACGCGATGCTGCACGTCCTGAATCTCAGCACCGCGAAAAAAGCCAGGCATCGTGTGGAAATTTACAACCTTGGCACGGACGAATACGTTCAGGTCAACAACTCCATCCGTTTCATTTGCAGCGCGCTCGGCCTCAAGCCCAAATTGGAATACACCGGCGGCAACAAAGGCTGGGTCGGCGACAACCCGTTCATTTTTCTCGACACCAAAAAAATCCGCGCCACCGGCTGGAAAACCACGCTGACCATCGAGCAGTCCATCATCCACACGCTCCAATGGCTGCAAAAAAATCAGTGGGTATTGCAGCGGCGCTGAAAACCTAATGACTAAAGAATTCCCAAACCCGAATGACGAACAGAAATCCGCAATGCGCGACGGATATTTCGGGCTTGGTATTTGGTCATTCGTCATTAGGACTTAGTCATTCTCCATGAACATCACCGTCCTTGGCCTCTGGCACCTCGGCTGCGTCACCGCCGCGTGCGGCGCGCGGCATTTCCAGGTGGTCGGACTCGACTTCGACGCGGCGAACATCGCCAAACTGAATTCCGGCCAGGCCCCGCTCTTCGAGCCGGGGCTGAACGAACTCCTCGCCGCCGGGCTGGCCGCAAAGAAACTTTCCTTCACCGCCGACCCCAAAATCGCGTGCGCCCAGGCCGACGTCCTCTGGCTCTGCTACGACACCCCGGTCAATGAAGACGACGAATCGGATGTGGATTTCGTTCTCGCCAACCTTCGCCGCGCGCTGCCGCATCTG
>Ga0182027_10006294_pt1 | contig 17834 bp, 20 predicted proteins | sample 712E1DmetaG_FD_121300 | JGI IMG/M metagenome (GOLD analysis project Ga0182027, IMG submission 121300) | Permafrost microbial communities from Stordalen Mire, Sweden - 712E1D metaG (Illumina Assembly) | ecosystem: Environmental > Terrestrial > Soil > Wetlands > Permafrost | place: Sweden... | reverse complement strand
TTCTTGGTGAAGCTTTGCAACGCAACCACCCCCAGCACCAAACCGATAAACATGCTGCCGGTGTCACCGAGGAAAATGGTGGCCGGATGAAAATTATAACGCAGGAATGCGAGGCACGCCCCCGCGAGGGCCACGAGCACCAGGATGGCGCCGGACAGGTGTCCGAGCACAAGGATGCCGCACAAGCCGGTGGCAGAGATGACAGCCAGCCCTGACGCCAGCCCGTCCAGCCCGTCAATCAGATTGAAGGCGTTGATCACGGCAACGATCCACACCACCACCAGGATGCCATCGAGCACCGGTGGTATCTCGAATCCGAACAACTTGCCGAAGCGTGTCCCCGAAAGGCAGATGAGCACCGCGGCGATGGTTTGTCCCGCCAGCTTCTTCCACGGTCTCAATCCGTGGATATCATCAACCAGTCCGACCACCAGCAAGACGAGGGCAGCCGGCGCAAAACCAAGCCACCAATGCAAATCGAACCCGCCGGGACGGGTGCCTGCGGGAAAAGCCAGCGCCACGAGGCACGCGGCATTGACGCCCAGAACCACGGCCAGCCCGCCGCCGCGGGCCGTGGGATGTTTGTGCGGCCGGCGTTCATCCGGCAGGTCCATTACGCCGTACCGGCAGGCCAGTTTCCGGACCAACGGGGTCAGCAGGTAGGTGACCACCAACGCCGTCAAAAACGCCACAATGTATTTGTCAAAATCGCCGAACATACGATGTTGTGTCTCCCGTAGGAGACGAGGTAACGAGTCTCAAATTTCTTCAGAAAGCCCCAGTTCCGATAAGAAGTGAGCCTCCTCACGTCGGCTCCTACAAGGATTACCGAACATGGGATGTTGTGTCTCCCGTAGGAGACGAGGTAACGAGTCGCAAATTTCTTCAGAAAGCCCCAGTTCCGATAAGAAGTGAGCCTCCTCACGTCGGCTCCTACAAGGATTACCGAACATACGATGTTGTGTCTCCCGTAGGAGACGACCCGTCCTCCGTAGCAGGTACTGCGGAGGGTGGAGGTAACGAGTCTCTGACTGAATTTACGATATTTGATTTACAATTTACGAATCACTTTACGATCCACGCAGACCGCGTAAATCGTAAATCGAAAGTCGAAAATAGTGAGCCTCCTCACGTCGGCTCCTACAGTTTTCCACACAGGCTCCGCGCACCGCCTTCAACGTGGATTCGTTAGCCATTTGCGCGAGGTTCATCAGGACCACCTGCCGCTTCCAGCGCCGCCACCAGACGTGGGAGCAACACTTCCTGGGAGAATCTCTCCGCCGCCGGCACGCCGCGCTCCCCGTTCGATTGAACCATCCTTTTCTTCGAGGCCACGATGTGTTCAATCACGCGGTCAACCTCCCCGTGCTCCGCCCAGGCGCAGGGCGGTTCGCCGTTGAGTGCCTGAAGGATTTCCGAAATATGACTCGGTTGCGGGCCGATGTAGAGCAGGGGCGAACCCACCCGCAGGATGTTATAGACTTTGCACGGATGGACGAGGCCCACAAAGGGATTGCCCATCACGACCAGGTGCAAATCGGCGGCGGACAGGGTTCCCGCGAGCTGGTCCATCGGCTGGTAAGGCAGGCACAGTATGTTGGACAATGAGTGTTCCATGGCGAACTGCCTGACCCGCGCGAATTGGCTCCCGCCGCCGACAAAAAGAAAGGCAATCTCCCGATTTCCAGCCAGTTGCCTGGCGGCTTCCAGGATGGTATCCAAAGGGTGACAAGGACTGTGGTTGCCGGAGTACATGATCACAAACTTGTCGTCCAACCCGTGGAGTTTCCGAAAACAGGCCCGCCCTGCGGCATCGAACCGGACCTCCGAATCGTGCGACCACGGAGGGATGACCACGATTCTCCCGGCATCAATCCCTTTGTCCAAAATGCGTTTTTGCATGAACCGGTCGAGCACGATTACTTTTGCGGCGTGACGCAGGCTGAACCGGGAACAACGTTCCAGCCAATGCGCGGCGAAAGAACCTGGACTGAGCCATCCTGCCGCCAGCGCTTCGTCAGGATTAAGGTCCATGATCCAATAGCAGAACCGGCCGCCGCGCAGCCGCGCGAACCAGGCGCCGATAAATGAAACCAGCGGCGGCGACGTCATCGCCACCACCACATCCTGTTTGGGAAGCCGGAACAATCTCCAGCAGCAAGACCAGAGAAAAGTCGCAAAATCGGTGGCGCGCCGCCATCGGGCGCGTTTCCCGAATCCCGTGGCCGACACGCGAAGGATTCGGATGCCGCGCCAGGTTTCCTGCCTGGGGAAGACTTTTTCCGGGTCGTCATAAGCCCGGCGGCTGGTGACCACCGTGACTTCGTGCCCGCGCCCGGCCAGGTGCAAGGCGAGATCCGCCAGGTGCTGCCCGCTGGAGACCACATCGGGATAAAAAGTTTGATTGATCAGGGTGATTCGCATGTGGCCAACGGAAATACAGGACCACTGACTACTGACCACGGACTACGGGCTACCGACTAGGGACCACTGACAACTGACCACTGACCACGGGACCAAGGGACAACGGGACTTCGAGACTACAGACTACGGACTACCGACTAGGGACTACTGACAACAGACCACGGACTACGGGACCAAAGACCGAGGACAACCAAGCTGGTGATGGTGGCGACCATCTTGGCGAATTTTCCCGATTCTTTCTCCACGGCTTTGATCAAGCCATGCAGACAGGCAAAAGTCTGTTTGGTCTGACCGATCAAAACATCAGCTTCCTGCGCGCTTAAATAGCCAAGCCGTTGCGAGAGATGGATGAAATACTGCGTTTCGGACAACGAGCCACGTTTAGCCCGTGAAATAACATCGGAGTCTAGATTTAAGGTAACGCTTCCCATAGGTGGTCTTCAGATATTTCTCTCTGCGAAAGGCATCGTCAGCGGAAAGTGAAGCTTCGTAATAAATCAACTTCAGCGGGACGCGGCGTTGGGTAGCTGGAACTTTGCCTTCGTTGTGTTGGCGCAGTCGGTTCCGAAGGTCGCCCGTGCAACCCGTGTAAAGATTGCCGTCCACTTCTGATAGCAAAACATAAACATAGTGCATACTATTTCACAGGCCGAGTGTAAAGAAAGTGTAGATAATCCTTCTTACTCTCCCGTGAAGAGCCTTCGACAATATTTGCCGGAACTGAGTAAGACGCCCGGCGCAGTTGGCTGGTCAGCCCATAAATCTCTTCTCTTGGGAATGAGCGCGTGCGTTCATAAACGGCAACGGTCAGGTCATCCGCCAGTTTCCAAGCCTCAATTTTCGTATAGTCTCTCATGGTCTTGTTGTCCGTAGTCTCGTTGTCACGTTGTCTGCCCGCTCGCGATTTATCGGAGTTGTCCTGTGGTCAGTGGTCCGTAGTCCTTCCTTCCACTTTGATCAGCTTCTCCAACTGACGTGCAAGGGCTTCTTTTGCCTGCTCCGGATCATCCATGCCCGTAATGATGACCTCCAAAACCCTTTGTCCCTTGTTGCCCCGGCCGGCCCAGATTGCCCGTATCAGATTATAGCGTGTGCCCTCATGCTCCACATAGGCCTCACTCCCAATACCGGCTTCCCAGCGGCAATGGAAGACCTGGATGATGCCATCTCCGGATTCGAACACGTAGCTGCGGATGGGCAACTCCACACCATTGATATTCATCATGGTTAATTTCGGGCCGGAAAGGAGCTTTAGACCGGTTGCCGTAAGACAAGCCTCCGGGGTGTGCCTTTTGGCGAGGAACCCCGCCACCCGGCCCGGCAACCAACCGAAGTAGAAAGCCTCCCACTGCGTTCCATCGGACTCAGTCCACGCGGCTTGTTTGGCTTCATCGAAACGCAGCAGGTTTCGCGTTTTTGCATCCATGGGCAGGTCCTTCAAGGTTGGATTGTCCTGGGGAAAAGTCAGGGTCCAGGCCGGACCGGGTATCAGGTGCGCCTCGCGGCTGCGATACCAGATTTGGATACCGGACTCGACCAAGACCAGCCAAATCAAGAGCGCGACGGAGAGACTACGGACTACGGACCACGGACCCTTCAGGGTTGAGAGTTGAGAGTTGAGGGCTGGAAGACGAGAGTCCGTAGTCTGTAGTCCCGTTGTCTCATAGTCCTGTAGTCCTTTAGTCGGCTGTCCTGTAGTCTCGTTGTCCGTGGTCTCGTTGTCCGTGGTCTTGTGGTCTGCGGTCTTTTGTTGTTTCAACAAGACCGCTATGCCCCAGAGCGCCAGCGTGCAAAGGATCGTAATCGTGATTCCCGCCGGATCATGGTATTCGGAAATGGCGGCCACCCCCTTTTTCGCGGCGACCAGCGTCAACAGCGACATGCGGCACACATTAAATGCCATCGAAAATACAAACCCCATCGGAACCAGCAGCCAGCGGCGCCAATGGCTCAAACGATAAAATTCCCCGAAGAAAAGGGATATCATCAGACTGCTTTGAAAGGAGCGAATGCCGCTGCAGGCCTCATCAATTCCAACCATGCCGGTGCTGACCTCGATGACGTTGCCGTGGGCCATCGCGGGCACGCCCACCCATCCGAGCAACTCGACCACGATGGCGGCGCTCGCCCGCGTCAGATTTTGAATGATTGGCTGCTCAATGGGCGATGGCCAGGGTATGGCAACGAAAAAGAAACAAATCGGAAACGCCAACTGCCCCAGCCAGCCTCGTCCCTTGCCCAGGTAAATCGCACAGAGCGTAAGCCCGACGGCTTCGATGCCGAGCGACCACTGAATGGGTCTCCATTCCGGGGTTCCGGCTTCGATCAAGCGGGTTGGCAGGTAGAGAAAGGCAAGCAACGAGAAGAGCAGGACCACGGACCATTGACTACGGACCACGGACCACGGACCCTTCAGGGTTGAGAGTTGAGGGTTGAGAGTTGAGAGTTTTGATGTTGGATGTTGGGTATCTGACTGCGGACCACTGCTTGCCGCGTGGCCGCTCTGCGGTTTTACGCGGACCACTGACCTCCGGTCTTGTGGTCCCGTTGTCTCGTAGTCCTGTAGTCCCTTAGTCCGTTGTCCTGTCGTCAGTAGTCCCGTAGTCTGCACGGCTTGCCATCGGCGCACCAGCAGTCCCAGGCAAAGAAAAGGGACCAGCAGGCCATAGCCATATTGCGGATTGGTCGTCCACTCCGGCCACAGGTTGTCCATCAGTCGGAACCAGAGGTAGGCGAGCGGCAACAATACGATGACCCACTTCAGCACTGGCGAAGAAAAAAGCATGGCAGAATGGACCTCCTTGTCGGCGGTAGTGGCGGGGACCGGTTGTTTTGGTGTCAGCATGGAAAGAGAGTTTCGAACTATTTCACTTGGTAGAGCGCGTCAAGCCGTCCACCCTCCGCAGTGTTGCTACGGAGGACGGGTGCGCGCCGCACATCATTGTACAAACTGTCGTCGAGCAGGGGACTCCGATGAACTCCGATTGATCGCGAGCCGGTCGCGAGCAGGCTGCCCGCCCTGCCGAGGCTTAAAACGGGCAAATTCCGTAGCGCAGCCAGTATCCCGGAATCTTCATGTACTCCGCTCGCACGTCACGCCAAATACCCGCACGAGACCAGGTGGAACGAGCGTAGTTGGAATAAGACGGCCTGGAATAGAACTCGATTTCCGGAGCGTAATGGCGAAAGCACCTCAAAGCGCGGCGGGAGTGATACCACGAGGTTACGACGATCGCACGCCTGACGCCATCAGCCCGCAGCAAGGAAACAGAGAACTCGGCATTCTCGCGCGTGGTTTTCGACCGACTCTCCAGTTGAATAGCAGAGGCAGGCACGCCCGCATTCGTGAGCAACTGCAAGTTGATGGTGCAATCCCCGGTGCCGCTGACGATGACCTTGGGGGCAGCCCCCTGCCGAAACAACTCCGCCGCGCGCGCAGCGCGGTCCCCGAAGCCTCCTCCCAAAACAACCAGCGCGTCCGCATGCACATCCCCGCTTTCGACGCACAGCACCTGCTGGGGAAAGAGTAAACCCACCATGCCGGCTGCCGCCAACAAGCCAAGCAGCGCCAACACCCACAATCCTCGCCTCTTCCGCACACGTCCCTTCCATCTGCCCCATGAGTACCACTTCCATCCGGGCCCGGTCCGGGCCAGACAACTCTGAATCGTCATAACCGAATCCCTTTTTCACTCAGGGCGAGTTCTTTCATCATTATAACGATCATGTACTCATAAATCGCCAGCAGGCGGCAGTAGCGGTAGCCGGGAACACCATCCAGAACACCAAGACGAAAGGCGTACATGTAAAGAAAGCGAAGTATTGGACGACAGGGCAATCGAAATGAAAGCTCCTTGAGAGCTTTCCGCCGCACCACCGGGTCGCGGCTTGCGAGCTCGTGCCAGGTGAAACCACCCGCAGCCAAGGCCCTTAGGTTCTCCTTTGCTTCCAATTGCGCGTAGCGAGTGTGTTTTTCAATCCAATCACTTAACCCCTTGTTGAAGCTGTAGTGGAGCAAGTGCCCTTTTAGTGCGCCCGTACTGCCGTTTATCGTTGGGTACTCATGCACAGCGCGCGAGGCATAGGAGATACGGTTGGGGCGATAAAGCCGAACGAACCACGAGGGGTAGAGGGTAGAGTGCTTTATCCAGCGGCCCATGAAATGGTCTTTCCGGCGCATTCTAAAAGCTGCATGAGGGCAGCCTTCGTCCCGGCAGAGCGCTGTGATTTCGTCCACCAATGCCTTGTCAGGTGTCTCATCAGCATCAATGGCTAAAACCCATGGGTGTTTGTAATTCACCGCGGTCCGCGCCGCTTCGCGTTGAGAGCCGTAGTTAAGGAACCTGTTCTGGACAACGCGAGCACCCCAAGCTTTCGCTATCTCGACAGTCCGATCGGTACTATGCGAGTCAAAGACTACGACGTCATCGCTCCATTTCACCGAGTCAAGACAGTGGGGCAAGTTAGCCTCTTCATTCAGAGTCAGAATCAGAACGGAAATCATTTCGTTAAAGAAGTTAGTTGGCTGGGCAACCGTGGTTTTATCGGCTTGCAGGGGTGACCGGCGCAGACCATTCCCGTCGGTAAATTTTTAACTACTACGGACCGCGCCCCCACAACCGCGTAGTCTCCGATACTAACGCCAGGTCCCACAAAGGCGTCAGCGGCAATCCAAACTCCCTTCCCGATCTTAATTGGTGGTTTGAGTAGTGGCATTTCGGGTCTGGTGTAATCATGCGTCCCCGCGCAGAGAAACACGCGCTGTGAAATTGTCGCGAATTCGCCAATCTCGATTGGACCAAGGTTATAGATCCACGCATTTTCGCCAATTGAGGAAAAACGGCCCATTACCAAATTCCAAGGGAATTCGATTCTTGCACTGCGCTGCACGCGCACATGGTCTCCGAGTTTTGCCCCAAAAAGCCTTAGTACCCAACGCCTCCATGTGTACATTGGGCGAAGGGAAAGCTTGAAGAGAAAGAAACAGCCGATCCACCACAATACTCGGCGAACCTGTTGTTGCAGTGTGTAGGGATTGCGGATTTGTCTTTCGTCGGGGTAGCCGAACTGGCTAGGTTGCATAATTGGTTTTTCCATAAATCTTATAGGATTGCACACAGGCTGGGGCCAGGCCGCCGTTCAACACCCACTCATAAGCCGCAAGTAAATCGCGGGCAATTCTCGGCCACGCATACTTTTCCTCAACCAGACGCTGCCCCCGTTGCCCCATCTCCTGGCGTTCAGTGTCGGTCAGGGCCGTAGCCTCTCGCAATGCCTCGGCCAGTGGCTCCAAGCCAATGTCAACCCACCAGCCACACCGATGGTCAACGACATCTTTCCAGGGGGCGCCTTTCGTCGTAATCACTGGTACTGCACAGGCCAGGGCCTCGGCTGCGGAAATTCCAAAATTCTCGGTGAAGCTGGGCAATACAAAAAGATCGGCCTCGCGCAATAGCGCCCATTTCTGCTCGTCCTCCATCATTCCAGCAAACTCAAATACGCTTGCCAGATTGCGCTGCCGAAGCAAGGCTTCCAGTTCCGTCTGGTGCCCAGCTTCATCCGGACCGGCCAGGATGCAATGCCATCCGGCAGGCCGGACACGGTGCCAGGCTTCCACCAGGTTCTTTAGTCCCTTGACCGGATGAATCCGGCCCAGGAACACGGCCGTCTTCCGCCTGCCCTCTGCCCCCCCTCCTTGGTCCTGTAGTCGTGTAGTCCGTGGTCCGTAGTCCCGCAGTCCCTCTGGCAGCTCCACCCCATTCGGGACCAGTGCAACGTTCTTCCCAGGCATCAACCGCCGGATATCCCGCACTTCCGGTTCTGAGGTTGCTGCGAGAAGCGTGGCGCGGGACAAATCCCGCCGCTGGTACAACCACCAGGCCAGTTTCTTTTTCCATGCCTTATGTCGAAGCGCCCAGGGAGCCAGCATGCCCGATGTAGAACAGACCAACGGAACCCTGAGTTTCTTGCAGACCGAAGCAACAGCGTGGTTGGCAGGCAACCAAAGGCCAAAATCGTGGACGATAGTATCATTCTTTGATGCCAAGCCCCGTTTTATCGCCGTCCGGAGATGTACACCAAATGCCGACCGCCATGGGCTGCGACTGCTCGCAGGAACGTGAATTACGTTGACCCGCGGATCACGTGGCAATGCTTCGGTTTGCCCAGGATCGGCCTCAAGAGTCAGCACACTGACGGAGGCTCCCAAGGATGCCAGGTGTTCGCTCAAGTGCTGAACGACAGTGGATGGTCCGCCGGACTTTTTTGACAGGCTCGCGATGGTCAGCCAGAGGTGCATCAGAAAAAAGACTACGAGACTACGGACTACTGACTAGGGACCACTGACAACAGACCACGGACCACGGGACAACGGGACTTCGAGACCACAGACTACGGGCTACTGACTAGGGACCACTGACAACAGACCATGGACCACGGGACCAAAGACCGAGGACAACCAAGCTGGTGATGGTGGCGACCATCTTGGCGAATTTGCCGGTTTCCTTTTCAACGGCTTTGATCAAGCCGTGCAGGCAGGCAAAGGTCTGTTTGGTCTGACCAATCAGTCGTTCGGCATCCGCGTCAGACAAATAGCCCAGGCGCCTCGATAGGTGAACAAAGTATTGAGTTTCACTCAATGAGCCCCTTGAGATATAGAGGAAATGCAAGTAGTCTCTTTTGCTTTCACGCGACGATCCTTCAACGATGTTAGCTGGAACCGAACAGGCTGCGCGGCGAATCTGGCTTGTGATGCCATAGATTTCCTCACGTGGAAACGATTGAGTGGCTTGATAAACACCCACTGTCAGATCGTCCGCCAATTTCCACGCCTCAATCTTCGTATAGTCTCTCATGGTCTTGTGGTCCTGTAGTCAGTGGTCTGTAGTCCTGTGGTCCCTAACGATACCCTCCACGGCGCGACCGGGCGCGCGGAATTGGAATAAATGTGGTCCATGATGGCGGCGAAATAGTTGGCCACCGCTTGACCGCTTATGCACGACGCCCAACTGCGGATGCGTTCACGTTCGGCTGGCGAGCGAGGCCCAAGATCAATCCAGTGCTTGAGCGTTTGCGCAAGGTCCTCGACACGGCCGGAACGGAAAACCGTGCCCAGCCACGGCTGCCGGACAAGTTCCGCCGCCCCGCAAGCGCTGCTGCAGATGACCGGCGTTCCAGCCGTCAACGATTCGTTTACCACGGCCCCCCAACCGTCGTGGCGACTGGGCAGCAGCGTAACGTCTGCTTTCTCCATTTCCAGTTGAACCCCGGCGGAATCCCTCTTGGGAAGCCAGAGTACACGGCTCTGAATCCCCAGAGCTTGAGCAGAACCTTGAAGCTGCTGTTTTTCCGGGCCGTCACCGAGGAGATGCAGTTGGGCATCCTTTGATGGCGCGGCTGCAAAGGCACCGAGGAGAATGTCCAACCCCTTGCGAGCTATGAATTGGCCGGCGTAGAACAAAACAGGCGCACTCGTAGAATCATTCGCCCGCGCGAGAGGGGCGGTCTCGGTCACATACGCGAACGGAAACACGCTCCGGGCAGGATAACCGCAGCGACGAAACCATCTGACGCCCATTTCGCCCATCGCGAGCACGAAATCATAATGAAACCCTTTGGTGTACCGTTCCACGGTATATTTAGCCCATCGGCCGCAGCCTAAAAGTCCCCGTGGATCGGGGGATTCAGACATGATGCCGATGCGCCGCTTTGAGGCCAGGCACTGGCGCAAGGCCTGGCGCCCCAAGGTGGTCCAGCGCGCTCCGGCCATGACATGGATGGCATCTTTCGGGCTGCTCTCTATCAAGCGCTTGGTTTCCACTACGCCAGGACCGATTACGACGCGTGCCTGTCCCAAATCCGGGGCATTCCATCCCAAGGCCAGACGATCGGCGGTCATGGCTTCGCTGGCCACCACAGTCACTTTATGCCCCAAGTCCGCCAAGCAGCGGAGAAACGGCGCTTGGTGAGGACTGAGGATGTTTTGCCAGAACACAAAGTGCATGTTGCTAAAAAGCTGAAATAGGGACTACAGACTACAAGACCACAGACTACAAGACCACAGACAACAGGACCTTTTAAAATGCTGAAAAACTGCCCGGTGAAGCATCAAATGCAGGCTTCACGGGCCAAGGAAATTAGAAAGTCGAAATGGTGGGAGCGGGCCCGATTGGACGGGCAAATCTGGGGGGCGCGGGCAACCGCCGCTTCGCGATTGCACGAGCCGGTTGCAGGGCGGCATCCCCGACATTTCCGAGCCAAAGCCAGAACAGGAAGCAGAGCGGGCTGCCAAAGCCAAGAATCCATCCTTCAGCCACACCATGAACGCCCAGAAAGACTCCCACCACATTCAAAATGTCCCGGTCCAGTCCCGCTTGCCGCTGAGAGCTCACATATCCAAACAAGAGCAGACCCAATGCCGAACAGAAGGCGATGGCTCCCATTCCACCCGTCATTGAGAGAATTGCGAGATAAGAGGAACCGGGCTCGACCCGGATTACACCACCCTCTTCCACGGCGGAACCGCTGCCTGTTCCCATGGCCACACCGATGCCAAACAGCGGGCTGGACTTGAACTCATCAATTCTGGACTGCCAGAGCTCGGTACGGCTATTCTGCGTTCCTTTGCTGGAGAGAGCGCCAGTTAATGAGTCGCCTGTTGGGTCGCCGGCCTGTTCGTTATCCGCTTGGTTAACGAAGCGGTATCCGACAAACAAACAAAGCAGCGCAACCGATAATCCTACAATCGGCCTTCGCCTCAACAAAAGAAAACAGACCGCAGCGCCTGTTGCCAAAGTGGCTACGCGCGAACCGGAAGCCAGGAGCGGGGCGAGGCCCAAAATCGCCAGCAGGCCCCACCGCCACGAGCGGCCATGCAGGGCACGGGCCGACGCAATCGCGACGCCCATCCCGGCGATCGGCCCGGCTAACATGCACTGGTTCATAAAAGCAGTAAAATAGCCGGCACCAAAGTTCGGAAGGTGCAAAATATACCACACCACAAAAATTGCCGTAAGTGATACCAACCCACTGATTGTAAACCTCCAAGCTGCCGAACGTATTTCCAGCGCCACGGGGTTCAGAATCACAGGCCCGACAGCAAGAATTACCAACGCAAGCCCGACCCAGTGAAGTGCTGCCGAGTTGAACTGCTCTGCCTGGATAAGGCCGCCAGCAAATGCAAGCAGGACGATTGTCCACGACAAGCGCCATTTTCCAGCGCTGGCGATGGCCAATCCCGTTCCGAGCACCAGAGCCAATACATTAATTAACATCCAAACGGTCGCTGGCAGATGCAGGTACCAAGGCAGGACGGTACCTCTGATGAAATAAATCAACACAATGGACATCCCGCACCACCGAGCCAGTTTGAACTGATTAGACGGTTGGGCTGGTCGGGTTCCAACAGGATTCGGCTTGGCACACGCTTGCAAACCTTTACCATTGGCGCTGCCCTTTGGAGTTGCGCTGCTTCTACTCCGCACCTGCGAATGAAGGCGGGAGCGTGAAGATTTTGGAAATGCCAGCTTCAAGCTTTAACCTTTTCCCAGGGCCTGTTGCAACCGGGCCACGCACGCGGACCATGTGTAAGCTTGTGCCCGCTGGCGCCCGCGAGCGGTGAGGTCGCTGCGAAGCCCCGGCTGCGACTGAAGGTTGGTGAGCGCATCAAGAGTTGCTTCCGGCCGGTCGGGCTCCACGTAGATCCCCGCGTCGCCCACGATCTCGGGAACCGCTGTGCATTGGCAAGTGATCACTGGTGTGCCCGCTGCCATACTCTCAACCGCCGCGATGCCGAAGGTCTCATATCGCGTCGGGAAAAAAAGAGCGAGTGAATCCCGCATATACAGGGCCAGCCGCTCTGCCGGGACGTAACCCAGCAGAGTAATATTCGGCAGATCGGCTGCGGCTCTCCTCATCGCTTCTTCGTGTTGGCTGCCTGCCACTAAAATCTTCAAATCCGGCATCCTCCGTCGCAGCAGCCGGGCGGCTTCAATTACTCTATCTCCGCCATCGAGATAATTAAGCCCTCCCACGCAAAGAACAAAGGGCCGACCGGCTGGCTCCCCGGACGAACCCGCTTCCCGCCCGGCCGCTTGGAAAAAGTCAGTTTCCACGCCATTGCCCACCACACAAAACTTCCCGGGTTCCACCTGGAACCACCGAATCATTCGCGCTTTCAGAAACTCGGAAACTGTCAGCACTAGGGCAGCCTGGTGCAACATGCGATGGTAGGAAGTCCGGCGCCGAAGGCGATTGAGCTGCGCGGCAATCGTGCGTGATTGCGGCATTTGTGGGTCCAATTCGTGCGCTCCATGAACCGTCACTGCAACTTTGCATTTGCGAATCGGGATAAAATCGTTTTTCGGACAATACACCCAGTCGGGGTTCCCACACCAACGATCAGCAAACGGGTGGCCGGTCACTGTCCATACCGCCTCCGCCATTTTCCAAGTCAGCGGCAAACCTCGGACTGGTAGGTAAGAAAGCGAACCAGGCTGTCGAATCTGGTCCCGTGCTGCCAGCAAAGACAATCGGTTCCCAGGCATTTGGCTGAGACCGTGAACCATCTGACAGATGTGCTTGCCAACACCCGTTGGATGCGGATTTGACGCGAAGCGGAGATCAGTAAAAACGCAGACATCCATTCCAGTTTCCTGTGATCAACTATGCTTGGCCGGCTACTTCCTGCATTGCATGGCCAGACAACCCTTGAAACGCTCGATATCCTCCACCTCGCTAAATCTATTGTCTTCAGCATCCCCAAAGACCGCCCGGCGAATATCCTTGAATCCATGATTCCCCAATTGTTCCCTCATTGATTTTTCATCCCACATCCATAAATGGGCGCTGTTGCCCAGCCACTGCGTGACCAGTCCACGCATCCCTCGCACTCTCTTCTTTTTGCCCAAACAGGATGCTTCCATGAACTTGACCGCAGCTTGGGCTGAATCATCAGCCAGATAAGCTCTGGCCAACTCTTCCAAATCCGGCACTACAAATCGAAACACCCCTGCCGGCTTTAGATATTTGAAGGTATTTCCTAGCGCGACATCAAAATCTTCCAAGGACAAGTGTTCAAGGACATGAGAGCAGTAAATCCCGTTACAGGATTCGGACGAAATCGGAAGTCCTCGCACGATGTCACCGTAGCGGACATTCGGCGGGAACCTCTTCGCATTTCTGGTGTAAAAACCTCCGATCACCGGCAATCGCTCGAACCGCAGAGTTGGGCTGCAATCGAAATTGAGCCACCCCTCCGGCGCAGACCAGCCACACCCATACTGCACATATTCATGAGTCATACCATAATCCTATTCAAACTCTTGGTAAGCTGTAGAGGTGCAAAATCATTTATACCATGTCATCACCTTGATATCCATGCAACGGCAGGCATCATCCGGCTTGATTCCGTGAGTCCGGGCGAGGAAGAATTATCGCAGACAGTGGCAGAGAGCCATACTGAGTCAGCCGCCGGTAGAGCCGGTAGGCTTCCAAGGAAACCGGGCGGCGTGCCCGCCATTGCCGCGCACACGAGGCAAAGCCGTCTGCCAATCCACGAAGGCGTGGCCACAAATACCCGTTCTTGAGCCCGTAAAGCAGAACGTGAACAACGGTCCCCGCCGCATGAATTGGCAGCCGCAAGCCCGGAGCGTTATACCATGCGAAGAGAACGCCGTTCCGCGCCACGAAGTAGGCCTGGCGGGACACATTGCGGATTTTGGACTCGAAATGATTCACATGGTCGGCGCGCCCCAACCGGACGACATATCCCGCATTCAAGAGTCGAACACAAAAATCAATCTCCTCAAAGCCGTGAAGCAAGAACTCCCGATAGCCTCCGAGCCGCAGAAATAAATCCCGCCGCACGGCATGAGCCATGCCCGTGTAACTGCGACATATGTAGATACCGTTATCGTCAGGGGCTTGATCGCTGAGGGTTTGATGCTCCGGCACGTTTTTCCATGGAATTGTCACGGCTCCGACGCGCGAATCATTGAAAGCCGCAAGGGTTTGCCGGACAACCTGCGGCGACGAAAACTCCGCATCATCGTCGAGAGAGATAATGACCTCGCCCCCTGCCAAATGCGCACCCCGGTTGCGTTGGACAATACATCCACAGGATTCTTCTGCCCGAACAAGGTGCACTTTTGGAAATTCGGATCGAACCATCTCTGACGTGCCGTCGGTTGAGCCGTCATCAATGACCACAACCTCCACCGGCGGCTCCTGTCGGAGACACGAAACCAGCGCACGGCGCAACTCACCCCTTCGGTTCTTGGTGGTGATGACAATAGTCGCTGTCATGCCTTTCTTGTGTCCGCTTCTCAGGTTGGTTCCAGCGTTGCTTCAGACTCAGGTGAACTCAGCACCCGCGCTGATGGAAAAATGATGTGTGAGAATTTCGGCGAGTTGCTTTTCAGTAATAAGCCGAAAGATCGGGCTTTTGACGAACTAACCAGCGGTGCGGCGCGGGGCACGGCTCAGAAGATCGAACAGCATCAGAAACAAATCCCGCCCGATGACCTGCCGGAGATGCACCACTCCGGCTACTGACCGGCTCGGGACGGCCCGGGTCAGTTGGAGAAACCAATGCTCATAATCGCGGATTAACTCATTATCAGCGTGACGAAGCAGGTTGATATACACCGTGCGCGCCCGGAGCAGCAGCCCGGCCCGCACCTCCGGCGTCCAGAAAGGCGTTGGCTGGAGCAATTCTTCCACGGCGCGTATGGCGTGGTAGAACGAGAGCGCGTGGCGCAAACTTCCGATGGCCTTGCTGAGTTGTTCTCCTTCATGAGCGCGGACGAAAGACAAGTCGTCCTCCACGAAAACGAATCTCGGCCTCGTGGCCCAGAGCCGTATGTAGTATTCCCATTCTTCTGCGACGGTCAGGTCTTCGCGCCACGCGGGAACCTCAGCCACAAACTGTTTGCGCCAGAGGGGGGCCGCTGTGTGCATAACGTGGACAGTGCGGTCGCACTGCCGCTTAATATAAGACAAATGATCCCCGCACATTTCGCCGATACGTCGCGCCCCGTCCCATCCGGCTGCCTTTGTTCCGATACGCCCAAAGCACAAGCAGCAGTCTATCACCCCATTGGCTGTCTGGATTGCGGCCATTTGCCTTTCCAGTTTCTCGGGTCGCAATAAGTCATCAGAGTCGAGATACTGGATGTAAGCACCCCGGGCGAGTCGCAGGCCAAGATTCTTGGCGCTCGAAGTGCCGCCGTTTGCCTTCCGGTGATAAGTAACCTTGCCTGCCCACGGACCACGCAACAGTTCTTGGACGGTTTTCTCCGTTCCGTCAGTGGAACCGTCATCAATCACCAGCACCTCGATGTTTCCGTAGGTCTGAGCCAGGCAACTCGCAACCGCCTCTTGAAGCAATTCCTTCCGATTGTAGGTCGGAATAATGATTGAAACCATCTGGCCGAATACAGAATGCGTGTCAGGCACTGAAAGCATCTTTTTTCGCTTGTAGTTAGTTTTCGGAGGACGGGGTCACAACGTCGAGTCCCGCCGAAGGACATCCAGCCGAGCCGAGTTAGCGCCTTAGCTATGAGCAGAAAACCTTCTCAGGTTCACGAGCCATTTGCGCGGGATTCTTCCGCGAGGCCCCAGTAATGGCATCAAGATTTCACGCCAAGTGTTAAACGAAAGCGGTCGTTGCTTCGCCCGCTCAACTGCTTGCCAATCAATTTGAGCCGTTGCATGCCAAGTTTTCAGCAAGTGCGCGAGTAAGGAATTCTCGGGAGCTCGGCCATCGGCGGCATTCATCCAATAGTGCAGTATCCTGGCGTTTCGTGCCTTCCAAGGCGAAATATAAACCGTGGCATTGAATAAGTCAGGCAGGACAGACACTTGTAACCCTGTTGCGGCCAAGGCGCTATTGAACGAAAATTGGTCGCGGTGGTCACTGGTAGTCGCAAAGATTTGCTGCCAACGGGCGTGCCATTCCTGACCAAACGCGCGCATTCCGGGCGTGTCAGCCATGAAAATTACCCCCGAATTGAAATATTGCGGCAGAGGTGCCGGCAGACCGGAGGCGCGGAGCTTCTCGACAGCAAATTCGGGGAATAGCGGACGGTTACAGTCCTCATCCAGGTCCAATGCGGCAGCCATTTGCGCGCCGGTCTTGGCAATTTCATCAAACTTGCGGATGGGCAGGGCATCCGCATCAAGAAAGACGAATTCGCCATCAAGCACTTGCCGCATGGAAGTCTTGACAAATCGACTGCGGACTGCGGCGTTGGCCATTCCAGTTTCCACACATATTATCTGACTGGCCAATGCCAGCAACGGAGACTGGCACTTTGCCAGATTGAGGTTGGTAACCTCGTCCACCAAAAGTACGATCTTAGCGTCAGGATACAGCCGGCGTGACAATGACGCGGAAATGCACGTCATCTGCGCATACAGGTCAGTCCCGGTACCAGTCAAAACGTAACAAATTTGTTTAATCACGTTGTAAAGGAGTTTACTCGCCCGACTAACACGTGACGTCTGGGTGTATCCAGCATGGCCAGCGTAACGAAATTCCATGTTTGAGGGTGGGCCAGTTGCTCCTGCCGAACATCATTCAAGGAGTCGTTGCAAGATTGGTTGTTGCAGTCATGGATACAACCGGCTGCCTTTTCAAAACCCAGCATCCAGTTTGCGTATAATGAAGCTGGGCTGAAAACTCAGGGTTGGAGTGGCACCAGCGGCGCACCACCTCACATTCCCCCGTACGGTGTCCGTCATCAAGAAAAATGGCTGCACGGCTTGTAAGCCGCCCAGCGAAGAACTGAATGGCCGGCAAGCGTGCTAGTGGTTCAACGATAGCCGGAGGACCATCCACCACCAGAATATCAACGTCGTTAAGAACATCGGCATATTTGGACAAATCATACCAATGTAACTCTTGCCCCATGCAGTGGATGCGGATCAGTGGAGCGACATAGATCTCAGCGTTTCCAAGCAGACCACTTCGTCCAAGATCATCTCTGCATTTTTGGGCCCAGCTTGAATCGTGGTCAAAAGAGAGAAGGCGATGAGTGCCGGCCTCACGCAACCAAGCGCTAATAATAAGGCTGGAAGCGCCGCATCCCAGTTCGACGATTTTTCGCGGTTTTAACTCATCCAGCAGATTGACAAGCGCCAGCAGATTTGCAGGTATCATGGAGGCACCCGACATTGAGTAGGCCAAATTAGGAAACCGGCGATCCAGTTGCTGTAGGGCATACTGACTGGCAACGATGTAATTTGACTGCTCCTGCAAATGGTCACGTTTAAGCGCCCGGCCAACTATTCTCGCATAGAGGGTTCCCCCACAAAGGAGCACAGCCAGATTGCCTGAAATAACAATGATTCCTACCCCCCATGCACTGGAACCGTGCATGGTAAATGCAATGAATGCCACGCAGCCTAGC
>Ga0182027_10006293_pt1 | contig 17834 bp, 18 predicted proteins | sample 712E1DmetaG_FD_121300 | JGI IMG/M metagenome (GOLD analysis project Ga0182027, IMG submission 121300) | Permafrost microbial communities from Stordalen Mire, Sweden - 712E1D metaG (Illumina Assembly) | ecosystem: Environmental > Terrestrial > Soil > Wetlands > Permafrost | place: Sweden... | reverse complement strand
CTCGCTCGCCTCGATCGCGGAGTTCGCCACCTCGGTCAAGGCGGCTCATCCCAGGGTCGACCTCCTCTTCAACAACGCCGCGGTCATGGCCGTGAAGGAGGGCGTCACCGCCGACGGCTTCGAGACGCAGTTCGGGACGAATCACCTGGGCCATTTCGCCCTGACGATGCACCTGCTGCCGGCGCTGCTCGCCGCCCCGGCGCCCCGGGTGGTCAGCACGACCTCCACGGCCCGCTTTGCGGCCGGCAAGTACGACCTCTCCAACCCGCACATGCGCGGCGGCTACCGCCCATGGGCCGCCTACGGCATGTCGAAGAGGGCCGAACTCCAGTTCGCCTTCGAGCTCAACAGGAGGCTGAAGGATCGCGGTCTGGTCGCCTTCGCCGCCGATCCCGGGTTCTCGAAGACGGATCTGCAGCCGGCCAGCTTCAGGGCCAACAGCGGCTTCTCGCAGCGATTCTGGCTCGTGGCCGTCCGGATGGCGGGACAGTCCGCGGCGATGGGCGCGCTGCCTCAGCTCCGAGCCGGCACCGATCCCGCCGCCGCCGGCGGCACGCTGTACACCCCGCGCTGGATCACCTTCGGGGCGCCGGTGGTCCGCGGCGTCGGCCGCGGGATGCGCAGACCCGAGCAGCTCGTTCAACTCTGGGAGCTCTCCGAACGCGAGACGGGATTGACGCTCGAGGCGGCCCTCGCCTGAAGCGCCTTTGCGCGTCGCCGCGCAGTCTCCGGCGTCTCAGTCAGGTCCGCGGTCCGGCCGAATTCGAGCGCTCATCCAGGCTCAACCGGATCCCGATGGGTCATCTGATGGCGATTGCCACCCGCGCGCTTGGCCTGGTACATGGTCCGGTCCGCAGCTCGCAGCAATGTCTCGGTATCCCCGCCGTCCTCGGGATAGAAGCTGATGCCGATGCTGAAGGCGACCTTCACGCTGCGTTTCTGCAGATTGAAAGGCCTGGCCATGGCTCGCTCGATATTCACGGCGGCACGGTCGGCGTCTTTGACCTGGTGAACTGACTCCAAGACGATCACGAACTCATCCCCGCCGATTCGGGCGACGGTGTCGCCCTGGCGAACGTTGTGCGTCAGCCTCTCTGCGACGCCGCGGAGCACAAGATCGCCGAACTCGTGTCCATGGGAATCGTTGATGTCCTTGAACCGGTCGATGTCCATGAAGAGGACGGCAAAAGTGGTGCCGGATCGTGTCGCTCGGGCGATGAGCGTGTTCATCCGGTCGGCCATCAGGAAGCGGTTCGGAAGGTCGGTGAGTGCGTCGTGCGTGGCGAGGTGCTGGAGGGCTACCTCGGTCTGCCGCAGCTCGTTGATCTCGCGTGTGATGCCCATCAAACCCACCACGTTGCCGGCCTCGTCGTGCAAGGGTAGTTTCGTGGTCAGCGTCCAGTTGATCCGGCCATTGGCCAGCCGGCGGCTTTCGATCACGCCGACGATCGGCCGGTCCGTCTCCATGATCCTCAGGTCATCGAGCCTGGTTTCGTGGCCGAACTCCTCGCCGAACAGATCTATGTCGGTCTTGCCGACCAGATCTGCCGGATCCGAGACCCCGAGGTCCTTGGCCATCTTGCGGTTGACGCGCGTGAGCCGGCACTCGCGATCCTTGAAGTAAATGCTGTCGGCCGCGGTTTCCATCAGGGCGTGGAACAGGAACGCATCGTTCGGAGCATCTGGAACTGGCATGGCTCATCTTCCCGACTGCGCATGGCTCGACGGAGGGGCCGGCTCGGCGTCAATCACTCGACTGGCGTCGACGGCGGCAATGATGCTACCTCGCGCCCGCCTTCTCGCTGAAACGCCGCCGCCGCGGAGCGACGCGGGCCCATGTCTGAAGGCCCGTCGCGACCGGTCCTCCTGCTGCGCGGCGTCGGCCGCGAGATGCGCAAACCCGAGCAGCTCGTCCAGCTGTGGGACCTCTCCGAACGCGAGACTGGATTGACGCTCGAGGCCGCCCTGGGCTAGCCGCCGCTCCGTGCGAAAGCCCGGCAGGTCTGCGATGACGGCCGGCCAACGTCGCCGGGCGTGGCATTCGTACCGGAGGGCGGAGCGCCCCGGTACGCCGAGGCGCAGGCAGCGCCGACGGTTCATGATCGTCGCTCATGGACCTGGTCGCGTTCCTCCTGGGCGTCCTGATCCTGGCGCTGGCCGCTTGGGATCTGTTCGAGACGATCGTCGTGCCTCGGCCGACGCTGGGCCGGTTCCGGATCGGGCGCTACGTGGTCCGTGGCTCCTGGCGGATCGTCCGCGCAGCCGGCCGTCGCCGTGGCGGCGAGACGCGGGACACGCTCCTGGGCCTCTTCGCCCCGGCCGCGACGCTGCTCTTGCTCGTGGTCTGGCTGGTGGCCCTGGTTCTCGGCTTCGGGCTGGTGCTGTTCGCCCTGCGCTCTCAGCTCAATCCCAGCCCGCAGGATCTGGGCACGACGATGTACTACGCGGCCGGCTCGATCCTGACCCTGGGCTCCGGCGAGATCGCGGCCACGGGTCCGGTGGCCCGCGCGGTGGTCGTCGTCTCGGCCGTCAGCGGCCTGGGCGTGGTGGCCCTCGTGGTGACGTTCCTCTTCTCGCTCTACGGCTCGTACCAGCGGCGGGAGGTCCAGGTCGTCACGCTGCAGGCCGCTGCCGGGGCGCCGCCCTCCGCGGTGACGCTGCTGGAGACCTACGGCCGGCTCGACCTCACGGGCCGTCTGCCCGACTTCTTTGCCGAATGGGAGCGCTGGGCCGCCGAGGTCCTGGACACGCACGTGGCCTACCCGCTGCTGGGCTTCTTCAGATCCAGCCACGACAACCTGTCGTGGATCAGCGCCCTGGGCACGGTTCTTGACGCGGCCAGCCTGGTGCTGACGACGACCGAAGGGCTGCCCCGGGGCGAGGCCGAACTCTTCAGGCGAGTCGGGTCGCACCTGGTCGAGGACATCACCAACCTGGGATTCCGGAGCGGCGTGACGGCTTCCGCGGATGCTCCCCAGGTTCCGGCTCCCAACGGCGTGGATCGGATCGCCTTCGACGAAGCCTGCGCCAGGCTCGTCGAGGCGGGCTATCGCCTCGCGCCGCGGGAGGTGGCCTGGGCGGAATTCGAAGGCGCGCGAGCGGCCTATGCGGGTAGCCTGCAGGCAATGGCGGCCTATTGGGCGACGCCCACCAACTCCTGGCTCGAACCGGAGACGAGCCTCCGGTCGCCGGCCCACCGGCCGATCGAGGATGCCGACGACGTCGTCGAGCAGGCTTGACATCTTGATGCGCAAACTTGATGCTTTGATGCGTGAGAACTACGGTCAAGATCGACGATCGTCTCCTGGCTGAGGCGAAGGCTCAGGCGGCGCGATCCGGTCGAACACTCAACCAGGTGGTCGAGGACGCCCTGCGAGAGTCGCTCGCCAGGGGGGATCGAGCCGTACGCGAAGCGCCGATCGATCTCCCAACCTTCTCGGGCCAGCTTCGGCCCGGGGTCGACCTCGACGACACGTCGGCTCTGATCGACTTGATGGAAGGGACCGACGCCTGATACTCCCCGCGGTCAACGTTCTCGTGTACGCCTTCAACGAGGGGGCGCCGGATCACGCGCGTTACCGCGAATGGCTGACCGCGGCGGCCACGTCATACGAGCCCCTCGGCCTGGCCGAGATCGTCCTGAGCGGCTTCGTCCGCGTCGTCACGCATCCCCGGATCTTCACGCCGCCGGCGCAGATCGAACGGGCATTCGAGTTCGCGGACGCCCTCCTCGCTCAGCCCGCCGCGGTCCTGGTTTCGCCCGGAGGGCGCCACTGGGAGACATACCGAAGGTTGTGCGTCTCGGTCGGCGCGAAGGGCAACCTGGCAACTGACGCCTACATCGCCGCGCTCGCGATCGAGTCCGGCTGCGAGCTGATCACGACTGACCGCGACTTCGCTCGATTTCCCGGGCTGCGCTGGCGGCACCCGCTGGCGCGCGGCTCCTGACTCGCTCAGTCTCGGAACGTCGTTCCTTCGATGGCAAGCAGCGTCCGCTTGATGGCCAGGCCGGCCCGACGATCGGCAAAGGTTGAGCCGCCGTATCCGCCCAGAGTCCGGCCTGCCCCGACGACGCGGTGGCAGGGGATCAGGATCGGGCCCGGATTTCGGCCCATCGCTCCGCCGACCACTCGAGCGGCGCCGGGCCGTCCGATGTATCGGGCCAGCTCGCCGTAGCTTGCCGTCTCGCCGTAGCCGAGCCGGGCGGCACCGGCCAGCACGAGGCGATCCCAATCGGAAACACGCAGATGGATCGGCACGTCGAAGCGGCGGCGCTGGCCTGCGAAGAACTCGCCTATCTGCCGGACGGCCACGTTCAGGGCCGCTCGCCACTCCGCCGGCACGTCGCCGTCCTCGGCGGGCAGGACGGTCCCGTGGAGCCGCCGGGCCAGCCCATCCACGAAGTCCGGCGTCTCGTCGTCCAGTCCGACGGCCACGATGCCGGCGGCGGTCGCGGCAACGTGGAGGGTGCCCCAGGGCGCGGGGCAAGTCGTGAAGGCCGCGACGGGGGGCGTCATGGCGCAAGTGTGCCGCACCCGAGGCGAGACGGGGGGCGGGGTGTCGCAGCCCCGGTCTCCGGCTCGGCCGTCTACGGCTCGGCCCTCGCCTGGTGCGCGTTCGACGGTTACCGCCGCTGGGGTCGCCGCTGCCGCCGGCCGCGCCGCCGCGGTATACTCCCCGGGAGTATGCAGACAACCCAGGCCGTCGTTTCCACCCCCGCCGCGATCTCCGCCGAGATACAGCTCCCCATCGAGGGGATGAGCTGCGCCGCGTGCGTGAACCGCATCGAGCGCTTCCTGCGCAAGACGCCCGGCGTTGCCGAAGCCAGCGTCAACCTGGCGACCGAGGTCGCGACCGTCCGATATCTGCCGGAGATCGCGGGAATCGACGAGCTGGCGCGGGCGATCGAAGCCGCCGGCTATGAGGTCCGCCAGCTGCCGAAGTCGGCGGACGGGACGCAGGCGAGCCTGATCGACGAGGCCGACGCGGAAGCGTCCGAGCGTGCCCGCGAGCAGCGGTCGCTCGGCCTGTCGGCCGTGGTGGCACTCGTCGTGGCCGCGGCGACGATGGGCCTGATGTACGCGCCGGGCGTTCCTCTGACCATGGATCAACTGGCGTGGGTTCTGGTCGGGCCGGCCACATTCGTCCAGTTCTGGGCAGGCCGGCGCTTCTATCGCGCAGCCTGGCGGGCGGCAATCCACGCCTCGACGGGCATGGACACACTCGTCGTCGTCGGCACGACGGCGGCGTGGGCCTACAGCGTCCTGGTGACGGTCGCTCCCGGCATCTTCCGAACGGCCGGCATCGAGCCGCAGACCTATTTCGACAGCTCGACCGCCATCGTTGGCCTGGTCCTGATGGGCCGTTGGCTGGAGGCGCGGGCGAAGGCCCGGACCGTCGGGGCCATCAAGGAGCTGCTCGGGCTCCAGGCTCGATCGGCCCGGATCGTGCGAGCCGGCCGCGAGATCGACGTGCCGCTCGAGGAGGTTCGCGTCGGCGACCTGGTTCGGGTTCGACCCGGCGAGCGCCTCCCGGTCGACGGGCGCGTCGTGGAGGGCGAGTCGGCGGTCGACGAGTCGATGCTCACCGGCGAGCCGGTGCCGGTCGAGAAGGGCCCCGGAGACCAGGTGATCGGCGCGACCATGAACGGCTACGGGACGTTTCTATTCCGCGCGACGAGAGTTGGACGCGACACCGCCCTGGCTCACATCGTCGAGCTGGTCCGCCGGGCCCAGGGATCCAAGGCGCCCATCCAGCGGGCGGCCGATCGGATCGGCGGTGTCTTCGTCCCGGTCGTGCTCGGGTTGGGCGCCCTCACCTTCGGCCTGTGGTTCGTCCTGGGCCCCGACCCCAAGCTGACACACGCCCTCGTGGCGTTCATCACGGTCGTGGTCATCTCGTGCCCCTGCGCCATGGGCCTGGCGACGCCGACGGCGATCATGGTCGGGACGGGCAAGGGCGCCGAGGCCGGCATCCTGATCCGGGGCGGCGAGGCCCTCGAGCTCGTGGCCGGGATCGACGCCGTCGTATTCGACAAGACCGGAACTCTGACCCGCGGCCGGCCGGCCCTCGGCGAGGTGGTCGCGGCGCCGGGCTTCTCTCCGGACGAGGTGCTGGATCTCGCGGCCTCGGTAGAGAGGGGCAGCGAGCATCCACTGGCCGCGGCCATCCTCGCTCGGGCCGATGCGGCCGGGCTGGGGGGCCGGCCGGTCGAGGGGTTCGAGGCGGTGGCCGGCCGGGGAGTACGCGGTCGCGTGGAGGGCCGCGAGTTGATGGTCGGGACACCCGCCTTTCTCGAAGCCGCCGGCGTGGATCTCACGCCCCTGGGAGCCTCCGCCGACTCGAGTTCCGCGGTGACCTACCTGGCCGTCGACGGGCGCGCCGCCGGCGCGCTGCCGACCGTCGACGCGATCAAGCCGGAGTCGGCCGAAGCGGTTTGGGAGCTGCGGGCGGCCGGCCAGGAAGTCTGGCTGGTTACTGGCGACGCGCCGCGAGTGGCGCGTTCCGTCGCCGCGGCGGTCGGCATTCCGGCGGACCATGTCCTGGCCGAGGTGCCGCCGGCCGGCAAGGCCGACGTGATCGCGGCCATCCAGGCCCGCGGCCTGCTGGTGGCGATGGTCGGCGACGGCATAAACGACGCCCCGGCCCTGGCCAGGGCCGATGTCGGCATCGCCATCGGCACGGGCGCCGACGTGGCCGTGGAGGCCTCCGACGTGACGCTGGTAGGCGGCGATCCACGTGCCGTGGCGGCGGCGATCCGCCTCTCGCGCCAGACGAGGCGAGTGATCCGCCAGAACCTGGCCTGGGCCTTCGGCTACAACGTCGTGCTCATCCCGGTGGCGATGGGCGTGTTGTACCCCGTCTTCGGCGTGACTTTGAACCCGGCCCTGGCCGCCGGCGCGATGGCCCTGTCGTCGGTGAGCGTCGTCTCGAACTCGCTGCGGCTGCGAGGGTTCTCGCCGGGCCCTCGGTCCGGGCAGGTCGCGACGATCCAGCCCACGGCTCAGGCGTCGTAGCCCCGGCGCCTCAGATCGAGTAGGCGACCACGATGACGCCGATCAAGCCCAACACCGCGCCGCCCACGGCCGACCGAAGGCCTGCCGAGCGGCCGAACCCGAGCGGCGAAGTGAGCTGTCCGATCAACGTGCCGGCGACGGCCACCGGAGCCGCCACCGCGATGGCCACCAACCCAAGCGGGAAGCTGCGTCCCAGCGGGTGGACGATCACGGCGTCGCGGATCACGAGCGAGACCAGGAGAAAGGCGTCGGCCGCCACGAAGAGGGCGGCCACTACACCGAGTATGGCCTCCCGCCGGGTCGCGGCCAGGAAGGTCGGATAGGCGACCGCGAGTATGCCGAGGGCGACCACGGCCGGAGTCAGAATCAGCGAGGTGTCGAGGCCGTTCGGAAGCGTCAGGCGGGGTGCGGGCCGGCTCAACTGGAAGGCGACGAGCGTGCCGACCGACAGCAAGGCGGCAATGACGCCGGCTTCGAAGCCGCGTCGCATCCAGAGTGGGACAAAGCCACGCCGCGCCACGCGTGGATCGTACACTGCCCGACCGAACCGGCCCTCCGCGTCCTCTTCGGTCGCGGCCGGACGGCGCCGCTACCGGGCTCGCGAGCTTCGAACGCGAGGGCCGGCCCCGCACGCGAGGGCTACGCCTCGAACCGGCGGAAGACCGTCACCGCGTTCTGGCCGCCGAAGCCGAAGCCGTTGATGATCGCCGTGTCGACCTTCTTGGCCCGCTTGACGTTCGGGATGTAGTCGAGGTCGCACTCGGGATCCGGGTTCGTCAGGTTGGCCGTGGGGGGCATGATGCCGTCTCGGATCGCGCCGATCGCGGCCAGACCGCTCACCGCGCCCGCGGCGCCCAGGAGATGCCCGACCATCGACTTGGGCGAGCTGATTGCGACCTTGTAGGCGTGGGCGCCGAATGCGGTCTTGATCGCCCTGGTCTCCGTCACGTCGTTGAGCGGAGTGGAAGTCCCGTGGGCGACGATGTAATCCACTTCGTCCGGCGCGACGGCCGCGTCGCGAAGGGCCTTGGTCATCGCGGCCGATGCGCCCCGGCCGGTCGGCTCGGGTGCGCTGATGTGGAACGCGTCCGCGGTCATGCCGCCGCCGATGACCTCGCACAGGATGTTGGCGCCGCGTGCCATAGCATGCTCGGCCGACTCGAGGATGATCACAGCGGCGCCCTCGCCGAAGACGAAGCCGTCGCGGTCGCGATCGAACGGCCGAGAGGCGCGAGTCGGGTCGTCGTTCCGGTGGGACAGGGCGCCCATGTTGCTCAGGGCGGCGAAGGCGATCGGGAGTAGAGAGCCCTCGGTCCCGCCGACGAGGGCGACATCCACCTCGCCGCTCCGGATCATGCGCAGGCCGTCGATGAACGCGATGACACTGCTGGCGCAGGCCGCGACCTGGGTGATCACCGGACCGGTGATGCAGTACTTCATCGAGATCTGGCACGCGGCCATCGAACCGGATAGCGCCGGAATGGCGAACGGTGAGACCTGGCCGGGGCCTTTCTCGGCCAGGACGGCAGTGCCGGTTATCACCTGATCCATGCCGCCGCCGCCGGTGTTCATGCAGACTGCGACGCGATCCCTCTGATCCTGGCCGTACGCCGCGAAGTCGATGCCGGCGTCCTCGACCGCCTCGGTCGCGGCGGCGACGGCCAGGTGTATGAAGCGGCTCATTCGCCGTGCCATCTTCCGGTCCATCGCGACACTGGGGTCGAAGTTCTTGACTTCGGCCGCGATCTTGACATCCAGGCCCGACGGATCGAATTGCGTGATCGGGCCGACGCCGGAAACGCCGGCAACGAGGCTGTCCCAGTAGGCCCTGGCGGTATTTCCGATCGGGGTGACGGCCCCGAGGCCGGTGACGACAGCGCGACGAGCAGGATCACTGGTGGGCACGGGCCATCTCCTGGACGATTAGCAAGCGGAGGCGACCACCGCCGGCGGCGCCCGACTCATCTGGACCGGCGAAACGCAACAGCGCTCGCCGGCGGGACGGCTGCCGGAGCCGCCGAGCCTCACACAGCTAGCGACTGCCGACCTGCGGATTGTAACCGGCTTGGCGGCGGGGAGCGCCTCAGTGTCGCTCGGGCTCCTCTTCGCGCAGGAGATCGATGAGCCGGCGAAGGAAGAGACGCACCGCCTGCCGCTCGGGATCGCCGAGGGGATCGAGGGCCGCAGCTACGGCTCGCCGTCGCCAGCGATACGCCCGTTCCACCTCATCGATTCTGGCGGGGTTGAGCCTGACTCGGACGACGCGGTGATCGTCGTCGTCACGTTCTCGGATCGCGTAGCCTGCCGTCTCCAGCTCCTCCACGACCCGGCTGGCCCAGCCGTAGGAGATGCCCAGGCCGTTGGCCAGCTGGCCAACGGTCCGGTCGCCGTGCTGGTACACGTGGATCGCCGCCCTGACGGCGTGGGAGGAAACGGCAACGGAGCCGGTCCCGTGAGGTGCGGCCGAGCCGTTCGCGTGGTCGCCGGACTCCGGATCCATCTCCAGGCGGCGCGTGGCATACGCGGCGTGCAGAAACTCGACCAGGAGGCGGCTGGTCTCGAGCGTTGGGTCGGAGGCCAGGGCCGACGGCAGGTACGGCGGCGCAACCGGCGACTTGTCAGCCATGGCCGGACTATACCATGATCGCTCTAGTAAAGATTGCTCTGCGCAAGGATCATGCGAAACGTGACCGAATCGCCTTGAATCTGGAAGCCTGCCGCCCGCCGCGAGCCGCGATCGGGCGGCGTCCAGTTCTAGTCGCCGGTGTAGCGCTTGAAGATCACGGCCGCGTTGTGGCCGCCCAGGCCGATGTTGTTCGACATGGCGTAGCGCAGCGGCTTCTCGATCGTCTCGGTGGCGACGTTGATGTTGCACTCGGGATCCGGCTCGACGTAGTTGAGCGTCCCGGGCACCGTCTGGTGGTAGACCGACAGGACGGTGGCGATGCCTTCGAAGGCGCCGGCGGCGCCCATCATGTGGCCGGTCAACGACTTCGTGGCCGAGATCAGCATGTTCGGGGTGTGGCTCCCGAAGGCGGCCCAGATCGCCTCGCTCTCGCGCTTGTCGCCAACGGGCGTGGAGGTGCCGTGGGGGTTCAGCATGTCGATTTCGTCGACCGGTACGTCCCTGCGCTCGAGGGCCATCTTCATGGCCCGGGCAGAGCCCTCGCCGCCGTCGGCCGGCGCGATCATGTCGAAGCCGTCGGCGGAGGAGCCGTAGCCGACGACCTCGGCGTAGATCTTCGCGCCGCGCGCCTTGGCCAGCTCCAGGTCCTCGAGGATCAAAGCCCCGCCGCCCTCACCGAGGACGAAACCGTCACGGGTTCGGTCGAAGGGCCGGCAGACGGTCCCGATCGGCTGACCGGGCAGCGGCGTGCCCATGCCGCGCATGTTCGTGAACCCGATGTGGACGAGTTCGAGCAGCGGCGACTCCGCGGCCCCGGAGATGACCGCCGTGCAGTCGCCCCTGCGGATGGCCTCGGCGGCCTCACCGATCGCCAGCGTGCCCGTCGAGCAGGCGGCTACCGGGCAGTAGTTGTGGCCCTTGGCGCCAGTCTCGATCGCGATCGTGCCGGAGCTCGCGTCGACGAGACCGTTGGCGATGAAGAACGGGCTCACCGCGCGGACGCCCCTGGTGTGCCAGATCTCCTGGTTGAGGATGAAGAGGGCCTGGCCTCCGCCGCCGGAACCGTAGATGACGCCGATGTCGTAGCGGTTGTCGTCGGTGATCTCGAGCCCGGAATCGGCGACCGCCATCTTGGCCGACGCGACGGCGAAATGGACCGTTGTCTCCGTTCGACGGGCGTCCTTGAAGTTCCAGAACTTGGTGACGTCGAAGTCGTGGACCTCGCCTCCCGCCTTGTGCTCGTAGGGCGTCGTGTCGAAATGCGTGATCTCGCCGATGCCGGACCGGCCCGACACGAGGTTCTGCCAGACGGTGTCGAGGTCGTTGCCGATCGGGCTGACAACCCCCATCCCCGTGACGGCGACTCGCCTGGAGTAGTCAGGTTTGCGCACTTGTTGCCGCTCCTCCGGATCTCGACCCGGCAGCGATCCCGCCGCCGGTGGCTGGCCTATTGACCGACGGCGGGACCGTCGCTAAAGGGAACGAGGAAGCCGCCCGGTGCCGCCGCGTCGTCAACGGCGACGGCGTTCGCCTCGGGGGCGATGCGCTTGATCAGGCCCGTGAGAACCTTGCCGGGTCCGATCTCCACGAAGGTCGTGACCCCGTCCGACGTCATGCGCCCAACCGCGGCGACCCAATCGACGCCGCGCGTCAGGTGGTCGATGAGCTCGGCGCGCGCCCCCTCCGCGGTCGCGATAGGCCTTGCGTCGGCGTTCGCGAGTAGCGGGACCGTGGGATCGTTGAATGCGATCGGCGCCAGGACGCGGGCCATCCCATCGGCGGCCGCCGCCATCAGCGCGGAGTGGGCGGCGACCGAGACGGGCAGGAGTATTCCGCGGCGAGCGCCGAGATCCTTGACGCCGGCCACGGCGGCCTCGACGGCCGCGCGATCGCCGGAGATCACGATCTGGCCGGGCGAGTTGCGGTTGGCGACGGTGACGCTGCCGTGCGGTTCACCGAGAGCCAGCAGGTCGGGAATGCGGGCGTCGTCCAGGCCGATGATCGCCGCCATGGCGCCCGATCGACCCTGGCCGGAGGCCTGCATCTGCCGGCCGCGCTCCCGGACCAGCCGCACGGCGTTGCCGAGGGAGATGACGCCGGCCGCGACCATGGCGCTGTACTGGCCCATCGAATGGCCGGCGGCGTAGGCCGGCTCGGGCGCTGAGATGCCGGACTCGGCCCAGCGCTCGCGCAGGGCAGCCAGATAAGCGATCGATACGGCCACGAGGGCGGGCTGCGCGTTGACGGTGAGGTCCAGCTGTTCGGCCGGCCCATCGAAGGCGAGCCGGCTGATCGACTCGCCCAATGCATCGTCGGCCTCGGCGAGGATGGCGGCGGCTGCCGGCGAGGCCTCGACCAGGGCCTTGCCCATGCCCACCGATTGGGACCCCTGGCCGGGGAACACGAAGGCAATGCGATCCATGTGTTGTGTCAGGTCTCCTCCGGCTCGCCTGCGTACGCCAGGGCCGACGTACCCGGCAGGGCCGGGCTGTGGATGGTCAGAGCGGACCTCGGGCGGTCAAACTCGTAGCAAAAGCCTAAGTCGGACGCTCCCGGCCACGAGGAAGAACGTGTGCAGGTTTGCATGGACCGGGGTGATTGCGTACCCTGGGAGCCATGCCGCAGTTCAGACCCAAGCTTCCCAACCTTGGTCCGTGGTCCCCGGAAGGCGCCCCGGCCGACGCGGCGCCACCGGACTCGGCGGCTCCGACGGAAGCCGAAACGGCCCGGCCGCCGGCGCCCGAACAAGTCTCTGCCCCCGATACCGCCGGCCCCTCGGACCCGGCCGCCACCGTCGCCTCGCGACCCGCACCGTCCGGCGCACGCCCCAGTGGCGCGGCGCGGCTCCGCATGCTGCGCGACACACCGCGCCCGTTCCTGCACATGCCGTCACTAAACGTACCGAGCCGCGCGGCCGTCGAATCGGCGGCTCGAGAGCTGCTCTCGGCGCCGGTCGAGGCGGCCCGCCATCGGCTCCAGAATCCGCGCGAACTCTCCGACCGGATCGCCATGGGCCGGGCCATCTGGCGCGATCTGGTCATCGGCTTCGCCGCTCAGCTGGGGGAGCTGAACCTCGGCTTCACGCAGCTTGCCGCGCTGTACGCGCTGGCCGACAGCGGCACGATGACCGTGGCCGACCTCGCCGATACGCTGGGCCGCTCGCAGTCGGCGGCGAGCCGCCTGGTCGAGGGCCTGGTCCAGCGCCAGTTGATCGAACGCAGCCAGGACTCGGAGGATCGCCGCCAGCGCACGCTGACCCTGACGGGGCGCGGCCAGGCGCTCCTCGGCCTCGTCGACCGGGCCCGCGCCCAGGAGTTCCTGTCGATCGTCCGGCCCCTGCCGACGGCCGAGCGGGCCGTCGTGGCGATGGGCGTGGCTGCCCTCTCGACGCACGCCATCTCCCGGCGCGGACGGCTGATTAAGCAGCGCCCGCGGTAGGCCGCGGCGAACGATGCCACCGGCCGGTGGCGGCAGCGGCGGCCTTGCTGCGCTTCGGCGTCCGGGAATGACCGGAACCAGCGGAGTCGCGCCGGCGCCCCACCGCCGGTCTGCGCCCGCCGAGGATCAGATCCTCGCGGCCTCCGGCACATCGGCGACCGGCGGCAGCCCGAGGACCGCTCGGGCTCGCGCCTCGTCGTCGACCGCGAAGGCCCAGGTGGCAACCCCGTTGGCCCGGCCGATGACGCAACAGCCGCGCAGCCCGACGTCGGCCCCGAGGAGCCGATCGTTGATCTCGCTGAAGGCGCAGGGCGTGTCCTCGATCTCGACCGTCAGGTTCGTGTGGGCCACGAAGGGATAGCCCATGCCGCGCAGGACATCCTTCGTGTCGTCGTCGCAGCAATCGGTGAAGATCCGGGCGGAGGTGAAATCGCCCGCGGTGCTCTGCTGGATCTGGACGATGTTGACGCCACGTGCGCACAGCGCCCTGGCCAGGTGCGAAAGCTCGCCCGGGCGATTGGGCAGCTGGACCACGAACTGATGACTCATATCTCCCTCCCGACGGCGGCGTCAGGCAGTTTCGAGATGGACCCCGGGCTGCGGTAGATCATCTGTCGCCCGTTGCGCGTGGACGAGGCAGGGGTGGGTCGCGCCATCCGGCGCTGGTAAGGCTACCGAAGGCGGCCTCCCCGGCGCCGTGCCATTGGTCCCGGACGGCCCGGCCCGTTCGACATCGATTGCCGCGAGTCGCAGCCCGTCACCCGGCGTTCGCTCGATGACGAAGTCGGCGCCGCCGGCGCACGTTCCGGCCGAAACCTCGCTCCAGGCGTAGCGGAGAGCGTCTTCGGTGTGCTCGTCGTCCTCGCCGAGCAGGACGTAGACCGCGCCGACGCGAGCCCTGCCCAGCGCGGCCGAGCGCTCGACGACGACGTCGAGAACGGCCTGCGCCAGCATCACCTGGTGCATGGCTACCTCGCCCCGGCCTTGAGGAGGGCGACCACGGCCTCGGCCGCGGCCGGTACCGCCGCCGCGACCTCCGGGCTCAATTCCTCGCTGAACTCGTCGGTTCGGCGGGCCTGGACGGTCACGGCGAAGATGCTGTCCGGAAGATCGGCTCCGAGCCGCCTGCCCAGCGCCAGGGCCGTCCGGAGAGACGCGTCGTGAGCCGAATCGAGATGGCCGGCCGCGAATTCGGCCAGGTCCTCCAACGCGCAGGATCGGACCTCGCCGATCGGCCGGTCCGGGAACTCGGCCGCGTCCACCAGGATCGCCGACTCGTAGCCGGTCAGGCACTCCATCAGGCGCAGCCCGCCGACACCCAGCCGCTCGATCTGGATGTCTGGGCCGGGGCCACCGCCGGCGCCGGCGGCCAGCAGCCGGCCCTCGACCTCGTCGGCGACGCGCCAGCCCACGCCGTCGTCGCCGAGCAGCGGATTGCCCAATCCGACGACGATCGTTCGGGGCCGCGAGTCGCCGCCGAGCGGCGAAGGACGCTTGTCGGCCACGGAGTATCCGATCTAGCAGTTCTGGAGCAAAACCGCCCGAGCGGTTTTGTTTTGGCAGAACTGCATCAGCAGTTCTGCTTGAGCAACTCGATGACCTCGCCGTCCGAGTTGCGGATGGCAACCTGCAGCGGCATCTCACCGGGGAGCGAATGGGTCGCGCAGCCGAAGCACGGGTCGTACAGGCGGAACGCCATCTCCACGCGGTTCAGGAGCCCCTGGTGCACGACCGTGCCCTTGTGGATGAGGCTCTCGGCGGCCTTCTTCACCGACATCGCCATCGGCGCGTAGTTGTTGGTAGTGCCGACGACCAGGTTGACGCCGGTCAGGATGCCGCGCTCGTCCGTCCAGTAGTGGTGGGTGAGCGTGCCGCGGGGTGCCTCGACGGTGCCGACGCCTTCGGTCGGCTTCTCGGTGGGAACCGTGCGGATGTTCGTCGAGGTGATCTCCGGGTCGGTAGCCAGCTCGACCATGTGCTCGGCGGCGTAGAGAAGCTCGATCAGGCGCGCCCAGTGGGTGGCCAGGCGGTGATGAACCAGGCGCTTGCCGCCGGCCTCGGGCTTGGGCGCGAGGGTGTCGTAGAAGCGCTCGTACGCGGCCTGGGCGAGCGGGGTAGCCATACCTTCGGCGGTGTTGAGCCGCGACAGCGGCGTGGCGCAGTAGACGCCGGAGTCGGCGCCGTCGACGAAGCCCTTCCAGCCGACCTTCTTGAGGTAGGGGAACTTGAGGTAGGTCCAGGGCTCGACGTGCTCCGCGATCCAGTCGCGGTAGTCGGCCGGCGCGTAGGTACCGACGCGCTCGCCGTCGGGCGACATGATGCTGACCCGACCGTCGTAGAAGTTGACCTTGTTGTTGGGGTCGATCAGGCCCATGTAGTAGGTCCGATGGGTATAGGCGTCGGAGAGAACCATCTCCTTGTAGGCGTCGTTGCCGAGGACGATCTGGTCGAAGATCCCAAGGCTGAACTGGGCAAATTCGATGGACCAGCGGCCGATCTTCTCGATCTCGGCCCGCTGCTCCTCGGTGATGCCCTGCGTCATCCCGCCCGGCACCGCGGTCGCCGGATGGATCTTCCGGCCGCCGATCATCTCGATGACGTGGTGGCCGTTCTTGCGAGCCTGGATGACCTGGCCGCCGACCTCCATGCCCACCTTGGCCAGGACGCCGAGGATGTTGCGTTCGGCCGCCGGGGCGTCCGGCCCGACCACGAAGTCGGGGCCGCCCAGGGCGTAGAAGTGGGTGGTGTGGTCGGTGACGTAGAAGGCGCTGTAGAGCAGTTCGCGCAGGAGCTTGGCCGGCCGCGGCGGGTCGACGTGGTAGACGGCGTCGGCGGCCTTGGCGGCGGCCATGTGGTGGGCTTCCGGGCATACGCCGCAGATGCGGTTGGTCAGCGTCGGCATCTCCTCGACCGGCCGGCCGACGCAGAAGCGCTCGAAGCCGCGCAGCTCGGGGATCTGGAAGTAGGCGTTGGCGACCTCACCGTCGGGATCGAGGAAGATCTCGATCTTGCCGTGGCCCTCGAGCCTGGTGACGGGGTCGATCGTGATTCGTTCCATGCTGCTACTCCCCGTCGTTCTGCCAGGCCGCGCGGCCGCTGCGGAGCAGCGAGCCGGCAAGGCTGAAGCGATAGAACTGGCCGACCGGATCGGGGAGGCCGTCGAGCACCTTGTCGATCTCCTCGGGCTTGGTGGCCTCGACGACCGAGGCGTAGGCGGACATCAGGCGGGCGCCGTAGTCGATGACTCCCTCGGCCGCGCCGTAACAGCCGATGCACGGCGCCGAGACGGCCGGACACAGGGCGCCGCAGCCGCTCCGGGTGGCCGGGCCGTTGCAGGGCAGGCCCTGCTCCAGGAGGCAGATCTCCGGGTCGAAGTGGGCGACCTGCTGGATGCGCACGAACTCGCTGATCTTCTTGACGTCGCGCTTGCGGGCGCACTCGTCGCAGACCGTCGAATCGCCGGCGCCCAGGACCGAACCCTTCGGCGGCAGCGGCCCGGTGCCGTTGAGGGCCTTGATCACGGCCTCCAGGGCCGCCCAGATCTGGGTCGACTCCGGCGGGCAGCCGGGGATCGTGTAGTCCACGTCGACGACCTGGTCGAGGGTGCGCAGGACGGGCTCGAACTCGGGCAGATGAAGGATTCCCTCGGGGACCTCGTACTCCCAGACCGGGCGGAGCCCTTCCGGGTTGTCCGTGCTGGAGGTCGAGAAGGCCGTGTCGATGATCATCTTGCGGCTCGACAGGTTGGCGAGGCCGGGGATGCAGCCCTCGCTGGCGCACGAGCCGAACGAGACCATGAACTTCGACTTGCGCCGGAGGAGCTTCGCCAGGTGGACGGTCTCGTCCGTCCGCATGCTGCCCGACACGAGGGTGATCGTGATCTCGCCGTCGGCCATGGCTTCGATGTCGCTGTACTTGCCGTCCATGACGGTCGGCCACAGCACGATTTCGAACGCGTTCGCGACGTCCACGATGTGCTCGTGGATGTTGACGATGGCCACGTCGCAGCCGCCGCAGGAGGCGGCGCCGAAGATCGCGAGCTTGGGCTTTGACGGAGCCGCCGGCTTGCCGTTGGCACCTGCGACCGGGCTCATCGGGGCGCCTCCACCGACTGCCCGGCGGCCACGCCGTCCGGGGCCACGCCGTCCGGGGCGACGCCGTCCGGGATCTCGGGCGGTCCGGCCTCGTCTCCGCCGGTCGCCTCCCAGGCCGCCTCCAGGTCGACGCCGTCGATGTCGATGATCTCGCCGGCCGGCCAGTTGAGTGGACCCAGGGCTCGCACATCCTCGGTCACGCGGGTGATCTCGTTGGCCAGGCGAACGCCCTCGGCGGCGCTGGCCCACACGAGCTGAAGCCGCTCCGGCTCGATGCCGAGGGCCTCGATCGTGCGGCGCAGCAGCTGGAACCGCCGCAGGGCCTTGTAGTTCTGCTCGATGTAGTGGCACTCGCCGGGATGGCAGCCGGTGACCAGGACCGCGTCCGCGCCCTCGGAGAAGGCCTTGAGCACGAAGGTCGGATCGAGACGTCCGGAGCACATCAGCCTGATGAGCCGGACGTTCGGCGCGTACTTCGTCCGCGCCGTGCCGGCCAGGTCCGCGGCTCGATAGCTGCACCAGTTACAGGTGAAGCCGATGATTACCGGCTCGAAGGGCGCGGCCTGGGCCGCCCCTTCGGCGGGAGCCGGTGCGACTGATGCCTGCGCGCTCATGCGAGCACCGCCTCTTCGACTGTCTCACCGTGAGCCACCGGGAAGG
>Ga0182027_10006292_pt1 | contig 17834 bp, 27 predicted proteins | sample 712E1DmetaG_FD_121300 | JGI IMG/M metagenome (GOLD analysis project Ga0182027, IMG submission 121300) | Permafrost microbial communities from Stordalen Mire, Sweden - 712E1D metaG (Illumina Assembly) | ecosystem: Environmental > Terrestrial > Soil > Wetlands > Permafrost | place: Sweden... | reverse complement strand
TGGCGGTTGTAGTATAACGGTAGTACGCATGGTTGTGGTCCGTGCAGAGAGGGTTCGATTCCCTCCATCCGCCCTTTTTGTTATTGTGTAATAGTAACAAATAGAAAGATTTAAAAACTAAAGAACTCTATAATTTTTATGGAATTGCCAGAATTTGTAAAAACACTACAGAAAGAATTTGACAAAAAAGTAGTTATAGCTGAAAGAATGGCTGATAGACGAGGTTTTATAGTAAAGAATTCATTGGATAATAAGGTTGAAATTGGCAAACCACTTTCGTGGCATAATCTAAAAGATTTATCAGAAAAAGGATATGCAACAGTTTTATATGATAGCAATCTAAATAAGAGAGAGGTTATAAGGGCATCTACAATGGATGAGATAAATTGTATAAAAATTAGAGATTCTCCAAATGAAAATATCCCAAAAGGACTTGCTTCATTTAGAGACATTTATGATTACATTACCATTCAATATCCAACAATAATAAGCGATAAGAGTTTATAATCTACAAAAATCTAAACCGAACACTTCTGGCTTGGTTTCTCCATCCGCCCTGCTTTTTGATTTAACTAAAGAAATATTTATAAAACTCTTTTCTCAACTTTTTGTTATGGAATTAGATTGGATATTGATGGTTGGGGGTTTGGTAAATATGTCCCTAAGTGCGGGGGTTGGTATTAATGTTGGTTCTTTTCAAAAAACTATTAGAATGCTATCAAAAGATCCTCTTAGGTATGATCAATATGAAGAATCTATTAAGCATAAAAAAAATACTGGTCCAATGGAGTTCCTTGATTATTACGTAGGAATGCCTGGTAGGATTTTTGCATATAAAATTTTTGATAATCCCAATTTCTGGCAATAGTATGAAATGAACATATTTTTAAAATAGTTATTCTTTCATTTATGAATATTATGAGGGACAAATGTTAAAGAAAGGCGATAATAGAGGCATATCAAAGATTACATTGTTTATTCTTGTTCTTCTAATTGTACTAATACTTGTTGCATATATTGTTATAAAGAATGTTGTTCTGAAAGGAAGTGGAGAAAGGTCTCTTGGGAAATTTACATTGGACTTGAAAATATCTCAGGTCCAAATTATTCAGAATAATTCTTTGGATGTTGTTGTAAAGAGGAATAAAGGTGTAGGTGAATTTACTGGTATAAATTTTATAGTTAATGATGGAAAGACAACAGAAACAATAAAGACAAATGTTTCAATGGCAGAACTGGAATCCAGAAGTTTCACACTTCCTCTGACTTCTATGAATGCCTCAGAAGTAAAAAATGTTTCAATAGATGCTATTTTTCAATATGAATCTGAAAAGGAATACGGTCAAAATATAAAGGATGAATATGTAATGGATTCTTCAGAATTAAATTCTGTTCTTTGTAAGCCTTCCTGTCCCGAAGGTGCTGAATGTGGGGATGACGGCTGTGGAAAAGAATGCAATGGAGGATGTAGTCAGGAAGGATATACTTGCTTGGAACAGAAGTGTGTTGCAACACTTGAAACAAAATGTCTTAGAACAAAGATAGTTGTTCCTCATGTAAGCAATGTAACAACTAATTTTAGTGTAGTTCTTTCAAGAGAAGGGGGAGAAGATGAAATTGAAGGAGTAAAATTAGTTTTTACTAATGAGTCTCAATCTTCTAATTTTGTTATAGATACACCTGGAAATATTGCTCCTTCTGAAGTTTCCACAAAGTATGTTGCAATTTTAGAAACTCAGTTGGAAAATCCAAGTAAGGTTAGAACAATAGTTTATTTCCTTGATGAAAATGAAATGGAACAGTTTTGTGAACCATCGGGTTGGACAGACTTCTAGTTTTTAGTTACCGAAATGTCTATATATTTGACTTACTTAGTAATACAATGCCAGATGACCTTATATTGAAAGCTTTTGAATCGGTGGGAATACCCAAAATGCAGACTACTGTTTACTTAGATCTTCTTAAGAATAAGGAATCCAGTGCAACACAAATATCAAAAAGGACAAGAATGCACAGGGCAAATGTGTATGATACTCTGACAAAGCTCAAAGAAAGGAATCTTGTTTATCTTTCTAATAAGGATGGGAAACAGGTATTTGCTGCTTTATCCACAGATTTAATTATAAATGAAGAAAAGGATAGGTTAGAGAATTTAAAATCCGCAATGAATTATATAAAAACAACTTATGTAGCTGGTCAAACTCCGAAGGTTTATACTTTGGAGGGATTAAATGCTGTAAAAAGTCTTTTATTTGGTTTATTGGAGAAAAAATCAGATGTTTGGATATATGGTTTAGCAGAAGATGAAAACATAATAAATGTTCTTAATGACAAATTGATGCATTCATTCCATCTTGAAAGAATAAAAAACCACATAAATCTTAAATTGCTTTTTTATAAAGTTCCTCATGAAGAAATTAAAACACTTGGCAATCTAAAGTTTACAGAGGCTAGACTTTTGCCAAAGACTCAGCAGTCAAAAAGTTCTCAAATAACTCAGATAGTTTGTGATGGGTTTGTTTATATTACTCTTTGGATTCATCCGATTTACACGATTGTAATAGAAAATGATGTTATTGCAAAAGAATATACTGATTTGTATAGTATCCTTTGGGATTATTCTGAAAAAGTTGAATAAAATTCATGATATAAAGTCTATTCTTATACAACAATTATGCTCGGCTACTGCGCTAGCATATATACTTCATTGACTCTTTTATTACAAAGGAGGCAAAGATAAAATGACAGAAAAACAAAGAATGAAAAGTGATATAGCTACAATGGATAGAAGAGACGCTGCAGATAAAATCCTTATTGATAGTAGAGATAAGAACGATGCATTGACTCAGGAAAGAAGATTCGAGGCAGATAAAACTATGAATCAGCATAGATTAAAAAACGATGAATTAACTGCGGACAGAAGAGATATGGAAGATGTAAGAAATGGAAAACCTAGTTTAGTATTAGCAGCATTTTTATTGATATCTGTAGTTTTTGTAACTATGATTGTTTCTATTTTTATATAAAAGAAGATGATAAGCACAAAAGATAAAGTGATAACTTATATTGTTAACAAAAAACAACCTCTTTTCAAAAAAATACCCTCAAATTAGGGGCCGACTCCTGGAACATAAACTGCTCATGTAAGCAATGTGTTCCAGAGGTCAAAACCCCGATAGATTATTGTATGTTATAGTACAGCGCTAGTCTATATAGTTTGTTTAATAATTAAAACCTGTAGATTAAAAAATAAAATGACAAAACTAAAGAATAATGTAGAGAAATTAAACATTCTGATTAGGGAAGGAAAGATTAAGGAAGCCTTTGAAAGGTATTATAGTGACGAAGTAATTATACAAGTAAATGGAAATCCCCCCATAGTAGGGAAGGACAATAACAGAAGCAGAGAGATGATATTTCTGCAGGAGATAGAAAAATTAAATAGCGCCGAGATAAATTCAGTTACATTTGGAGGAGTTGATGATAATGTTTCTATGACAGAATGGGCTATAAATATAGAAAATAAATCTGGGGAAAATAAAACAATATATCGAGTAAATGTTCAACATTGGAAAGATGATAAAATAATAAATGAAAAATTATACTTTTGTGGTGACCAGAAATTTTAATTAAATTGCTTATTTGTAGACGTATGAAATCATACAGCTAAATTTTATATACTTCTTGATTTTCTATATGTTATGGCAATAAAAGAAGATATTGATGATATGAATTCTATGATTATTGCAGGTAAAGCAATGGATGCATTTGAAAAATATTATGATGAATCAGTTGTAATGCAGGAAAATGAGAATCCACCTGTATATGGAAAAGAGGTTAATCGTAAACGTGAGACAGAATTCTTTGATTCGTTGGCAATATTTCATGGTGCACAAATAAAGGCTGTAGCAGTGGGGGATGGCGTAAGTATAGTGGAATGGGTGTTTGATGTAACCCCAAAAGGTATGCCACGTCATAAAATGAATCAAGTGGCTGTTCAAAGATGGAATAGAGGGAAGATTATAAGTGAAAAATTTTATTATTATTCTGAACCAAAAAAATGAACATGCAAGTAAAATAGTGTATTAGTTCATACAACAAAGCTTTGCATAGTACAGCACATGTATATATACATCGCAACTATTTATTTAATACAATGGAGAAAAAAATGAACAAAAAAGGCGTAGGCGGTTGGTTGGCTTGGGCAATAGTATTTTTAATAATAGCTATAGTTGCTGCAGTATTCGGCTTTGGACTTATTTCAGGAGTCTCACTTGAAATTGCTAAATGGTTAGCTATAATTTTTGTAATACTATTTATAATTTCAGTAATAGCTCATACCATAAAGAGTGCTTAAAAATTTATTATACTTTTTTATATTTTTACAATTTTAAATAAAATGGAAAACACAAATAGGACTTTAATTATAGTATTGATAGTTGTTCTAGTTTTACTTTTATTTGGAAATTTTGGCTACGGAATGATGGGTGGATTTTATAATGGATTTATGTTCTTAGGATGGATTCTTAACGTTATAATACTCGTTCTAATAATCTTAGGAGTTTATTGGTTGGTTAAACATATAAGTTACGATGGTAAAAATGTGAAATATAATGGGAGGAAAATAAGATGAGAGCAAGTCTTCTTATATTTGGTGTAATCTTCTTAGTTTTAGGAGGATTATTTTATTTTGTGCCTATGCAGCAAATTAAAGCAGATACAACTACTACGGGAGGTGGAGTGACTGATACTCGTACTTCTTCTGCTAATATAACCTTGCCCGTAGAATGGGCATATGCTTTCGCAATAATAGGTCTTATCTTATTCATATTTGGTTTGGCTATTCCTAGTCCAGTTAGAAGAATAAGAGATAATTCAAAGAAAGATTCTTATGAGCAAGTTGTTGAGACTAAAGAGGATATTGAAGTTGGTGATGGAAACAAACGTAAGATTGTAAGAGAGAGAACAGAAACTCACAAGGGAAGAAAAGATGATGATTAAAATTAAATTTCAATTAAAACAAACAGGAGGAAAAATATAAAATGGCAAAAATAAGTAGAGGCGGTCGAATGACTGCTGCAAAAAGAAGAGCTGCGAATACTAAAGGTGGCAAGGGTCCTATAAGAAACAGACCTGCTGGAAAGCATATAATGAAGACTTAAGATGATTTTAGGTCCAATATTAGGGATTATAGCAATTATTGCTGCTGTATTGGTTATTTACGATGTGCTTGCAAATAACAAAAGGCTATCAGATGGAATGAAAATTCTTTGGATAGTTCTTGCAATCATTTTTAGTATAATCACAGCAATAATCTATTATCTTTTTGGTAGAAATCAAAGAAATTACCTATTTAAACAAAATAGGAGGTAAAATAAAAACAAAATGGAACAAACAAAAGAAGAAAAATTAGATCAAATAAGAGAATGCATAAATGAAGAAGATAGTCTGTATGCTATACATAAAAGTGATTCAGAAAAATTTGAAGAAGAAAGTAGAGCAGAAGGACAGGGAACAATAGAAATAATGACTTATGGAGACTATATGATATATTTGAAAGCTGAGGATTCAAAACTTCCAAAGATACCTTTGTCTAAGTTCAATTACACTTCTGGAACATTTGAGAAGAAATGGGGACCTGATCATAAGACAATTGTTCTTACTCCAAATCATTCAAGTGTTAGAAAAGTTGAAATAGAAATTCAGGGATTGGATATTCATCATATGAGATTACTGCCTGACAAAACAGGAGATGTAATTGAAGATACTGCTAAGGTAAAAATAACAAGACACTATAGATTCGAAGAAGGAGCTTCAGAAAATATTGAAGATTCAGCTTCGGCGTCCCCTGGAGAAACCGAAGCCAGATAATTTTATTTTTTATATCTTTTATTTTTAATTTTTTGTATTAATTGTAATTTTTAATGAAATATTTAATTGAATTGTGGTCAATAATAGAGTATTTGTTTATAAAGAAGGAGTATTTGTGTATACAACAAAGTATCATGGCATACCGCTCTAGAATATAAATAAAATACACCATTGAATAATAAAGAGATGGTGAAAAAGATGTCAGATTCCAATTCGTGTGCTGTATGCAAGTATTCTATAACAGATCCAATCTGTAAAAGTTGCTATATTAAAGAGACAATGGTGTTATTGAATGATTTAGGAGTGGATTCTATGATTAGTGATTATATTAAGATTAAATTAAAAAATGTAAATTATTCAGAAGGCTTAAATGATACAGAATGCATATTATGTAAAAAAGGAGTTGTGTATATATGTCGTTATTGCTATTCTATTCTTCTATTAAGAGTATTAAGAGAGTTGAATTTTACAGAAGATTTAATTAAGAATTTTAAATACAATTCGGTGTATGGAGAAGTTTCCTTGGCAACTGAAAGTATGTTTAACATTGAAAGTATGCATAAAATTGAAATTGTTCATAATTCACTAAATATAAGCTCATATTATTATGAAGAAGATAAAGATAATAGTCCTATAAACCCCCTTATGGAGCATCTCAAGAATTATTCCTAGAACAGTTAAACAAAAAAAAGATTCATCCTCTTTCAAACTGTTTTCCTAGAGTGTTTTTTCTTACCCAGATTAAACACTCTGGTGAGATGTTGGGATTCACAATTAAATTTTTTGTAATATAATATATTAAAGAGCAGGTTTAAGTAATTGATTATACAGATAAGAATATGAAAAAAAAGAGTATAAGAACAAAAGATTGTAATAATAACCTTCATCAAGCCTTTGTTAGAATTCTTTTGAAATGCCCCGTTACTAGCATAAAATTTTCTAAAGATAGAGTTTCTCTTAATTTCTTTAGTCATAGAATCTCTGACAAGATTACTGTCAAAAGAGAAAATCATGTTGCAGAATGGAGTAGAAAGAGAAGGGAAATTTTTATAGACAAGAATTTTGGTGAAAGAGAAAGGGAAAAATCATTCAGGGCACTGTGTATTCATGAATTAATTGAGAGATTTTTGTTTGAAAAATATGGTCTTAAACTTAATGAGGAGGCTCATATTATTGCTACCCAGAAAGAAAAAGAGTATTTGGAAAGTGTAAAGGGTAATTGGAGAAGCCATGAATTAAAAGTATTTTTGGATTGGCACAAACTTGGAGAACATTAATTCTCTTTTTAATTGAATGTTACAAGATGACTATGACCAGCATTAATTGAGGATGTTGCTGATACAGTCTTTCCATTTGCTATATCCTGAACTTGTGCTGCAGTCAAAGATAAAGTATGGGTGTGCCCTGAACCTACTGTTAGTAAGAGAGTTACAGCCTGACCAGCTTCCTGCTGTGCAACTGTTATAACTACAGTGTGTCCATGATTATTTGCTATATTTCCCATTAAATCTGAATGAGTAGGGGCTGGTGTGGGGGTTGGCGTAGAAGAAGGACTTGAAGTTGGGTTTGAATTAGGATTTGGTAATTGAGAAGGACTTGGGGTCATATTGCCCTTTCCCTGATTTAAAAGATAGATACCTACTCCTGCTAGTAGAACAATAACAATAACGAGTATCCACATAGTCGATTTCATTTTCATTTAAAGACTATGGAGAATTTAAATATTTGTGTTCTAAAGAATATTTATTCCAAAACTTTTAAAACGTTCATTTAATTGGATATTTATAATTGAGTGTGGTTAAATATGGTTGAATAAAATGAAAAAATATGATATTATAATAATAGGTGCTGGGCCTGCAGGTTTAACTGCCGGGTTATATTCTGCTAGAAATGGATTGAAAGTAGGAATTATATCTAAAGATATAGGAGGAACAGCGAATTCCATACTGAGAATAGAGAATTGGCCTGGATATAGCGGCACTGGTGCAGAGCTAATAAAGAACTTTTATGAGCAGGTAAAAAAATATGACATTGATTTTATAATAGACGAAGTTGCCTCAATTGAAAATGGAAAATCAGGTAAGAATAAAGAATTTATTGTAAAGACAAAAAAGCAGGAGTTTGAATCTAAAGCACTCATTATTGCAACTGGAACAGAAAGGAAAAAACTTCAGATTCCTGGAGAGGTGGAGTTTTTGGGGAAGGGAGTTAGTTATTGTGCTACATGTGATTCTTTCTTTTTTAAAAATAAAGACGTTGCAGTTATAGGTGGAAGTGATTGTGCTACAACATCTGCACTTGCTCTTGCCGACATAGCAAAGAAAGTATATTTAATTTACAGAGGAGAGAAACTTAAATGTGAAAATATAAATGAAGAGAGACTCAATGAAAAGAAAAATGTTGAGATTTTCTATAATTCATTCCTTCTTGAGATAGTCGGAAAGGAGAAAGTTGAAGGAATAAAGATAATGTCCAATAAGAATAAGAAAGACATTAAATTAGATGGAATTTTTATTGAAATAGGTTCAACTCCTCTTGGAGAGTTTACAAAGAATATTAGTATAAAAATGGATGAGGAAAAGTTCATTCATGTTGATGAGAATATGAAAACTTCTGTTGAAGGTATTTATGCAGCAGGAGATGTTACAAACAGCAAGTTAAAGCAGGTAATTGTTTCTGCCTCTCAAGGAGCAATTGCTGCCAAGTCTGTTTCTGACTGGTTAAATAAGTAAAAAATAAAAAATTAAATACAAATTATATCCCTAATTTACTTTATGAGGTCTAATTCTACTCCCCCTACCCATTTGGAGATTAAATTGTATAACAGGGCACCTATTGCTCCCGCTATAAAACCAATAAGACCATAGAGTACTGGGAAGATAATTACTCCCCACCATCCAAATACGAAAGAATTATTTGTTGTAGATGCTGTTGAATTAAGGAAGGAAGAGAAAATTCCATAGAAAATCCCTAATAGCAAACCAAATATAGCCGCAATGATTGTTTCTATTTTTGCCAGTGAAAGAACACCTACTCTTTTTAATATTACCATTGTTCAACCTCCTTTACTTTATTTTTAATCAAAGAGAATTAATAAACATTTCTTTTATAGACCAAAACCCCTAAAAACCCATTATTTCTTGAATTATTATGGTATTGAACTTTGAAAATGAAAAATTGATAGGAGAATTGAATAGAATAAAACCAAAGAGAGTTTTAATTCAGTTACCAGAAGGTGTAAAGCAAAATGCTTTTGATATATTAAAAATATTTGAAGATTTGAATATTGAAACTGTTTTTTCAGGAGAAACCTGTTGGGGTGCTTGTGCTATAGCAGTTGAAGAGGCAAAATCAGTAAATGCTGATTTGATTGTTCATTTTGGTCACTCTGAATTTACAAAGGTTAATTTTCCTGTAATTTATATTCCTGTTAGAGATGACCTTAATTTAATGCCCTTGCTTAAGGAATCTCTCAAAGAATTGAAAAGTTTTAATAAAATAGGATTGAGTTATTCAATTCAGCATGCTCATGATGTTGAAAAAGTAGTTAATTTTTATAGAGAGAATGGAAAAGAAGTTATGCTTTCTGGAAAAAAAGGGAGAGTTTCTTATGAAGGGCAAATAGTTGGATGTCAATATTTAGGATTAAAAGAAATTGAGAATAAAGTCGAGTGTTTTGTTGTAATAGGGAATAATTTCCATTCAATGGGTGCTGCAATCTCTGTTGATAAACCTGTTTTTCTTATTGACGTGTATAACGATGAAGTTAAGCTTATGAAAGGAATAAGAGATAAAATACTCAAGCAGAGAGCTATATTAATTAGTAAATTCAAGAATGCTAGAAAGGTAGGAATTATTATTGAAACAAAATCCGGACAGAAATTTGGATCTCCTAAAATATTGATTGACAAACTTGAAAAATTAGGTAAGAAAGTAATTGTCATAACAATGAGTGAGATTACTCCTGATAAACTAATAAATTTCTATAGCGTGGACGGATTTGTGGAATTAGCCTGTCCAAGAATTGCAATTGATGATTTTGCAAAATACAAAAAACCACTAATTACGTACAAAGAAGCACTTTTTGCTTTGGGAGATATTTCTTGGGATAATCTTGTGAAAGAAGGATTTATTTAGGTGTGTGAAAGATTTTTATATTAAGTTTTCTTGAATTATTTAACTATGTTGGTGAATATAAAATGACAATGGAAACAGTAAAAGGATTCAATGATTATACAGGAGAAGATGCTCGTAAAAGAGCAGAAATAAGAAAAATACTAGTGGATACTTTTGAAAAATATAACTTTGAGCCTGTTGAAACTCCAATAATTGAGTACAGAGAATTTGTTCAGGGAGAAAATAAACAGGATGAAGCTGTAAGTGATATATTCAAGCTTAAGGATAAAGGAGAAAGAGATTTAGCACTTAGATATGAATTTACATTTCAACTAAAGAGGTTAATGCAGAATAAGAAATTACCTTTTAGAAGATATCAGATTGGAGAGGTTTTTAGAGACGAACCCGTGAGCGCCAATAGATTCAGACAGCTCGTTCAGTGTGATGTAGATATAGTTGGAAGTAAGATAAGGGATGAAGTAGAAATACTTTCTATTGCAAAAGAAGTTCTTAGCAAGATTGGAATAAAATATGTAATTTACTTTAACAATAGAAAACTTTTGAATGAAATCATATTGGAAGAGGGAATTACAGGAGAGAATAGAATTTCTGTTATAAAGGAAATAGATAAACTTGATAAGTTATCTGAAAAAGAAGTCAAAGAGAATCTCAAGAAATATGGAGCTGATAAAATTATAGATATTCTAAAAAAGCCAAGAAGTTATTTTGAAAAATATGTTTCTTATAAAGAAGTTAAAGAATTTGAAGAATACTTAAATTTGTATAAAGTTGAAGCTGTATTTTCTCCCTCACTTGCAAGAGGTTTAAGTTATTATAATGGGACAGTTTTTGAAATAAAAACTGATAAGATTAGAGAAACAATATGTGGTGGAGGAAGTTATGAATTTAATGGAGTTCAATCCACTGGAATTAGTTTTGGATTAGATAGACTTGCAATGTTGGCAGATTTTAATTTTAAAAAGAACAGTGTTCTTATCGTTTCGCTAAATGAAGATAAGCAGGCAATAAAAATTGCCGGAATGCTAAGGGAAAGAGGAGACAGAGTTTCTATATTCTATGGAAAACCTTCAAAAGCAATGGAGTATGCAAATTCCTGGAATATAAAACAGGTTATATTTGTTGGAGCAGAGGAAGTTAAAACCAAGAAATTTAAGGTTAAGGATATGTTGACTGGAAAAGAGAAAATATTGACTTTAGAGAAAAGAACAAAAAAGAATCTTATTGTTCAGAGGAAATAAAAATTATAAAATAAAATATGAGCGAATTTAAAGGAGTGGGAGTAAATCCAGAATTGCCAGCAATTTTGATAATTACAGTAATTCTTCTTTTAGGAGGTGTTGCTATAATTCACTTTGAAAAATTCTCTTATTTTAATTTTTATTCATCGAATATTGTAGTGAATGGGGAGAATATTCAGGAAGAATTGCATTTTCTTACAAATAAGAATTATCATACTCTTTTCAGAAATTTTGAAAATGAAATATACTCAGAAAGTAATCCAAGTATTTCTTCAAAAAATTATATCTCTTTTCATAGTGTTAATTGCTCTGAAGGAACTCCTTATGTAAGAGATTATAATGGTCAATGTTATTTTAGTCCGGAGGAAATTGTAGGATGTGTTGCTTATATAGAAAACAATGAATATGGCTGTACTTTTGGGGAGAATTTAGGTTTTTTAAAAGGTAAAGAGTATATTGTGAATTCCGAGTATAAACTTCATCCTGAGAATTTATTTAAGATAAATAATGCTTATTATATAAAATTTGTCGTGTATTCTCCAAAGAATCATATAAAATTAACTGAGAAGAATTTTATTGTCTCAGGAAATGCCGTAAGAGCTAAAATATACTTCCCAGATCAAAATGTTATATTATATATTCCTTATGCTGGAGATAGAACAGGTTTTAATATAATTGCTCAGAATAATTTTGAATTTGATTCTGATTTTAAGTCTATATTAAAATATCTTCTTGCATTTTTTCCTGGAATTATATTTTTCTTAATTTGGTTTGTATGGGGAAAGGAAAATACATATGAAGAAACTCCAAGGGAATTGAGCACTTTTCCAACTAAAAGAAAGTTTTGGGAAGTATCGGCTTATTTTAATCCCCCATTCCTAAAAATAGATAAGAATCTTTTTGCTGCCATCTTGTTAAATTTCTATAATAAGAAAATAATTGATGTGAAAGAAAATGATAAGGATATTTATATTAAATTAAATAAATTTAATGGAGATTCTATTGAGAGTCAGATTTATTCTATCCTTGAAAAAGGAAAAGAAGGTTTGAAGGATAGAATATTCAAGAGGAACACTTTTGATGGAGAATATTTTAATCTTAAGAAGGCAATGGGAGATAAATCTCTTGCAGGTGATTTCATTAGTCTTAGGGATGATATAAAAAACGTGGGAAAGGAATACCTTTACGATAGATCTGGAATTATATTTTTATTTGTAGTGCTCTATGGTTTTCTTGGATATTTTTTTAATTCTTTTTTTAATCTTTGGAATAAAGATATAGATATATTTCCAATTATATTTTTTGTAGTTTATATCTTTATAATTGTTGTAACAAGGGGGACACTGTTTTCTAAATTTAAAGGAGAATATTATATAGAATACCAAAGATGGAAAGCATTTAAGAGATATTTAAAAAATTCTTTTTCAATTAAAAGTGCAACGTATAAGGGAACTGTTATATGGAATGATTATCTTATTTATGCCACTGCATTAGGGGTTCCAGATAAGGTCATTAAGGAACTTAGAGCTTACAATCTAATTGACGAAAGTCAAATGAATGTTTATAACGGAATAATTTTAGGAGCTTCTTCTAGTTTCTCAAGTGTAGGAGCAAGTTCCGTTGGAGGCGGTGGATTTGGAGGAGCGGGCGGAGGAGGAGTTGGTGGAGGCGGTGGTGGAGGAAGATAATTTTCAATAATTTTATATATATAATTTATAAATAATCTAGCTCTATAAAAGATATGAAAAGGGGAGAGAATAGCAAGGGACAAGTTACAATATTTATAATTATTGCGATTCTTGTGATAGCGGTCATAGTTCTTTTTTTTATATTTAGGGGCAAGCTCACTGTCAAAGGAGATTCTTCTGAAGTAATAATAAGTCCTATTTATACAAAAGCACTTTCTTGTTTAGATAGCACAACTCAAGAAGGGATAAAGTATATTGCTTTGCAGGGAGGATATAATAAAATTCCAGTTGAAAATTCTTTGATATATTTTACTGATCAAGTTCCTTATTATTATATTAGTGGAAAAAAAAGTATGCCTTCCATGGAAAGAGTTGAAAGAGAATTGGGGAATTATATACAGGAAAATCTTGATTCTTGTCTGAATTTTAGTAGCTTTGAAGAACAGGGCTTTAATATAACTAAAGGGAATTTAACAGTTTCAACAGTTATAAGTGAAAATAAAGTTAGTATAAATGCAATTTATCCATTATCAATAAAGAAAGGAGAAGAGACCTCTGTGCTTAGGGAATTTGATACAGAAGTTACATCCAATATTCAAAAATTATATTCTGCTTCAGAGGAAGTTTTAAACTTGTATTCTGTAAAACCAGGATTTTTATGTTTAACTTGCTTGAATACTGTCTCTAAAAAATATGATTTGGAAACAAAAGCAACTCCTCTTTCAGATAATAATATAATATGGTTCTTATTATCAGATTCTCAAAGTGAATTAAACTGGAGATTTGTTGTTCAACAATGATAAGGAAAATATTTATTTCTTTATTTGTTTTGGTTTTACTAATTGGAATTGTATTTTCTGCTGGAGAAATTCCCGCACCTACAACAAGTAGTGATATAGTTGAAGTTGGAAATACCGAAAAACCAATAGGAGATTTAATAGGAGAAGGACTTGGTAGTTCTGATGTGGTTGTAAAAGGAGTTGACTTTATTAAAAAGGGAAATGAAAATACGATTATATCTTTTTTGAAAGGCGGAAGTATTATAATAAAAGGAATTAAGTTTGAGAATATTACGGAGGATTCTTCAATAGAGTTAGATAATTCCGGAAAGATTACATTTGCAAATTTGACTGCTAGCAAGGATACTTCTTTTAATTTTAAGGATATTGGGGGCACATTTAATCTGTCAAAAGGGCAAGGGGTAATATATAATAATGGTAAAATGACTTTTAAAAAAGGAGAAGGAAAAGATTCTTTTGGATTTAGACAGGATGTTTTTGATGAATCAGGAAAAAATATAGGGAAATTTGTAAGTATTAAAATGAATGGAGAATCTGTTAATATTGAAAAAGATACAGCAGGAAATAGTATTTTTACTGGGAATTTCGATATTGGAGAAAACAAGGTTGAGGGAAGGGCGACTCTTTCTAAGGAGGGAAAAATATCAGAGGTTTGGAAAGGGACGTATGCAACAATAAATAATGTTGACTTTAACATATCTGGAAATAATTTGAAAATGTACTATGATGAGAATTTTAATCCTGTAGATCATAAAGGTGAAAATTACTTTAATTATAAGAAAGATAAAATCTCTCTGGGAGGTGATGGATTTACTTCTGATTTAACCAAGTCAACCAATATTTTTGGAGATATGAAAAATATAAAAGTTGTTACAGGAATAGGAACTAAAACAAGAGATTTAGAAATAAATATGAATGGAGGTAGTTTAGAAATTTCTAAAGACTTAACAAACAAAAATGATTTGGGATTTAATGTTAAATCTGATGGGAGTTTTATAATAAATAACGGAAGAGACCTTATTTCTTCGGATGGAACTGATATTCTTGTTAAGACTAATGAAGATAAGGATGGCTTGCTATATTCATACAATTTAAATTTTAATGAAGGGCAATATAAACTTGAAGATAATATATTTACAAATAAAGAAGGAAGCGTGTTAGTTAATCTTAATACATATCAAGAAAATGTGGCTTACAAAAGACAGAATTTTTATTATGCAGATAAAGAGAGGATAGCCGAGATAGAGAAACAAACAGGAGATGGAACTTTTTTAAATTATAGTTTTGCTCTTAAAGATGAATGGTTAGATCAAGAAATTTTAGGAGCTTCAAAAAATTTAGGTATATCTGGAACCGAACTTGCTGGAACACTTGCAGGTGAAGGCTGGTTTTCTGGAGCAAATAGTGTTTGGAATAACTACAAAGAAAATCCCAATCAAGAATTTTTAGCTGGTCAATTATCTCTTACTAAAATACCCGGCTTCTTTGAAGAATTACAAAAAAGAGGCCTAGTTTCTTCTGATTCCTCGCTTATTCAGGATGGTCTTTTTACAAAGATAAAAGGAGAAGATGCATTTAACTTTGTTGCTGCAACAGTTAAATATTGCGATCTACTTGTTAAAGAAGATATTGGAGAAACAGAATATAATTCTATGACCGATGATGAGAAATTTTTCTGGACGACTTATTATTATAATACATTAGGATCTTCTAGTAAATATCCCTCAATTTCTATAGCAGGAAGAAGAGCATTAACCCAAAAAAGAGAAGAAACCTATGTTCCCACTAATGCAAAAGAATATATCACAAACTATCAAAATACTGCAGATTATTCAAATCCACAGATAAATGCAAATATAAGAGAAGCAATCTACATGGATTTTAAATCTTACTTTGATTATCCATAATTTTATATAGATTTTTATTTACAATTCAAATTCTTCAATAAAGCTGACTATCGTTTTGTATTTTTCCAGAAAATCAAATCCTTTTTGTGTTAGAGAAATTGTTTTGTCTCCTGAATTGTTTTTTGTTTCTTTTATAAATTCTTTTTCTATAAGTTCCTTGGAATATTCCTTAAATTTTAATGTTGATATATTTGATTTTCTGAGAAGAGGAGTTTGTTTTATTGAATTCCTGTTTTCTTGAATTACTCTTAGAATATCTTTTATTATCTCAAGTCTCCCTCGCTTTTTCATTTTAATTAGAACCTGATTTTTTGAGAACCTTATATAAAATTGTAAGGAAAACTCCCAAAGAAGCTAGATATACTAATAACTGATAAAACTGAAGGAAATTTGGAATCAGAACCTCAATTATGTTGAGTATCCAGAATACAAACAAAAGAGTGTATATCACATAAATATTGCTGCTTTTCTTTTTGTTTTTGGATTCTTTGTATGTTTGTGATTCTTTGTGTGTGATTATTAGACCAAATATCGCAATTGCAAGAATGAATAAATTCACTCCAAAGAGTATTTCAATTTGGCTCGTGGTTATTGTTATGAATGCTATTGCTATAGACAATATATGGAAAATTCCAAGGATTCCTGATTTCCCATTTAATCTTTTCCACATCAGGCTATAGACTAGATAAAATACAGCAAGAGAGCTAAAATACATGAATACAAATAGCGTTATCATTCCTATGAACCAAGGATTGATTTCAATTATTCTTGAAGCACCAAAATAAACTAAAAGAAATTTGATAAAAGATTTAAACAAATAGGCTATTGCAAAAAATAAAAATGCATATCTGAAATATTTCAAACCTTTATATGAACTTAATTCATACATTTCTTTCGTTGAATAGTATATCATTAGACTGCAGATTATTATTACAAAAGAATAAATCAGTTCTGTTCCAATTCCCTGCAAAAGGGCAGATATTATATGCGCCATATTATACTATAATTAATAGATTATTTAAAGATTTTTAAGGGGGATGGATTTATTATCCATTTAGTTTATAAGCAATATTTCTATGTTTATTCAATGAAAGACGGCAATAAAGCTATAGGCAGGATAATTCTTTTTTCTGTAATTTTCCTCCTAGTTGGTGGTGTGGCAGGTTATTTTATAGGAGAACATTCTTCTAAGAATAATGGTAATTTTGCAAGAGGAGGCGGTAATTTTTCTTATGGGAATTTTCAGATAAATGAGACCACTAGAGCAGAAATTACTTCTTTTTTTGATAATTCTCCTAGTGCAGATGAAATAAGTAATTACTGCAAGAATAATCCTAGATATTGTATGGAATATTGCAGAGTTATTAATCCTTCTGACCAAATATGTGCGACTCTAAATATAGGTTTTAGAGGGGGAACACCTACAGGATGAAGGAATCTTTGATAAGAATAGATAGTGTATGGAAGAAATATGATATGGGAAATGAAGAGCCATTGGTAGTTCTGAAAGATATAAATCTAGATATAAAAAGAGGAGAGTTTGTTGCAGTAACTGGTCCTTCTGGTTCTGGCAAGTCTACGATGGTAAATATTATCGGAGCTTTGGATAAGCCTTCTTGGGGAAGTACTTTTCTTAAAGAGAAGAACATATCTCATATGGATGAATCTGCTCTTGCATTTTTGAGAGGGAAAACAATTGGTTTTATATTTCAGCAGTTTAATTTGATTCCTACTTTAAGCGCACTGCAAAATGTTATGCTTCCAATGGAGATGATAGATGTTCCTGAGAAAGAAGCAAAGAAAAGAGCTGAGGAATTATTGCATATGCTTGGTTTAGGAGAAAGATTACATCACAAGCCTACAGAACTTTCAGGAGGACAACAACAAAGAGTGGCAATTGCCAGAGCTTTGGCAAATGATCCTGAAATAATTGTTGCGGATGAACCTACTGGAAATCTTGATTCCAATACTGGAAGGTTTGTTATGGATTTCCTTGGAAAATTAAATCAGAAGGGAAAGACAATAATATTAATCACTCATGATTTGAATTTGGTTACGTATGCAAAGAGGATAATTTATATTAAGGACGGGAAAATAGAGAAGGAGGTGAAGAGAAGTTAATGGATTATAAATCCATAGTATTTAAAAAGAAAATTTCACTTATTTAAAAATGAAGAATAAATCAAATAAGGT
>Ga0182027_10006291_pt1 | contig 17835 bp, 14 predicted proteins | sample 712E1DmetaG_FD_121300 | JGI IMG/M metagenome (GOLD analysis project Ga0182027, IMG submission 121300) | Permafrost microbial communities from Stordalen Mire, Sweden - 712E1D metaG (Illumina Assembly) | ecosystem: Environmental > Terrestrial > Soil > Wetlands > Permafrost | place: Sweden... | reverse complement strand
CAAGAACAGACTAATAATGGAATAATTGAAAAATATTGTTATAATGATTCAACCCTAAATTGTGATAAGTATGGCGGTTTATATAATTGGGATGAAGCAATGCAGTATGTGAAAACCGAGGGAACAAAAGGTATATGCCCTGAAGGTTGGCATATACCAAAATTCGCAGAGTACAAAATATTAGGCTCAACAGTAGGTAATGATACAAATTCCTACCTGGCCATAGGGCAAGCATCTGGGACAAACACAAGCGGCTTTTCGGCGCTTTTGGCAGGTTTCCATTCCCCTACTTATAGCCAGGATTTAAGATCTTATTATGGTTGGTTAGGAATAGGGACAAGCTATTGGAGTTCTCTTGAACAAACTGAAATGAATGCTAACGCTTGGTATCCAGGCATTAGTGATACCACTGATTATAGTAAAAATTTCGGCATTAGTATTCGTTGTCTCAAAGACGGAACAACTGCTGTGTCTGGAAATACAGGCAATTAGACTAAAAATGAGAGAATAAAGGAACCCCGTATTCCGGGGTTCCTATGAGTGTCAATCAACGGAAGAGAGTAAGGAGATTTTGTGAAACTGAATTCATTTGTAATAGCATCAAAGTCGCGATCTGGGAAACGGTTTGATTTATTTTTTAGTTGATCTGTGAAAGTGCGGATTCAGCGGTTGACATATAATTCTGAGCATCGGAAATATTACTTAACTCCGATTGCTGTTTCATAGTCTGAATTTGAAGTGAACCAAGATTTGTGTTAATAGAGAATGACACCAATACCTCCATGTTATCAGTAAAAGACTATTCAAGCATCCTTGCTTGAATATTTTTGAGAACTTGTGGTTCTCAATCTTAATTATCGGAAGTTACCTAAAAGAGTTAAGCATTTCTTGATTATTTTTTAATTTATTTTATGGGAGAGATGTTTTATTTATTGAATTGTTGAAGAAAGAGCAAAGGGTATCTCATAGAGGTTGTCTCGATACATCCTCGCTTCGCTCGGAACATTCGACAACCGTCAAAACAATTAATACCCAATTAGAGATTAGCTATCTCTGCGAAATATTTATTTGCCAATAATTCAGAATCCTTCTTTGTTTTTGCTTCAACTATACAACGGATTATCGGTTCTGTATTTGATTTTCTGAAATGCACCCAATGATCCGGGAAATCAATTCTTAATCCGTCTTCAAGATTTATCTTTTCCGACCCATATTTCTTTACTAAAGTTTCAATTACCATATCGGGATTTACTGAGCCGAGTTCAATTTTCTTCTTTGTTATAAAATATTGAGGCAAAGACTTTTTTAACTCACTCATTGTTCCGCCGAATTCAAGAAGATGCTGAAGCATTAAAGCGGTTCCTGTTAATGCGTCTCTTCCGATAACAACTTTTGGAAGAATTACTCCGCCGCTGCCTTCACCTCCTATAACAGCACTGACTTCTTTCATTTTTTTTACGACATTAGCTTCGCCAACCGGAGAACGGAATACCTTACATCCTAATTCATTTGCAACATCATCCACAGAACGGGTAGTTGATAAATTAACTACCGCATTTCCTTTTTTCTTTGAGAGATAAAACTTAACCGCCTGAGTAATTGTATTTTCTTCTCCGAACGGTTCTCCTTTATCTGTAATCAGGACTAATCGGTCAACATCGGGATCGACAACAATTCCGATATCAGCTTTGTATTTTTTTACCGCTCTCATTGTTGCGGTTAAATTGTCCGGTATTGGTTCGGGCAGGCGGGGGAAGATTCCTGTTTTTTCGCAATTCAATTGAATAACCTCACAGCCGAATTTCTCAAGAAATTTAGGCATTGAATAAGCGCCTGCGCCGTTTACACAGTCAAGAAGTACTTTGAATTTTCTTCTACGGATTTTAGGGACATTTATATAGTCCATTTTCAAAACAGCTTCTATATGATCATCAAGTCCTTTATTATATTGGGTAAGTTTGCCAAGTTTATTCCACTCAACAAATTTCTTTGTTGCATCCGCAAGGAGTGCGAGCATTTCAGCATATTCCTCCGGAGTCATGAATTCGCCTTTGCTGTTAAGCAGTTTAAGTGCATTCCATTGATTTGGATTATGACTGGCTGAAAGCTGAATACCTCCGGCGGCTTTTAATCTTTTCACATTAAATAAAACTGTCGGGGTGGGGCAGATACCTAAATCAACAACATCATTTCCTTTTGCAAGGAGTGTTCCGATGACAACGCTGCGAACCATTTCCCCAGTAATACGACCATCACTTCCGAGAATTATTTTTCCCTTTCCGCAGAAATCGGCATATGCTGATGTAAATTTAACTAATACTTCTGGATCTAATCCGTCACCAATAATTCCTCTGATACCGGAAACACTTACCATTAATGTTGGCATACAATACCTTAAGAATTTATTTCTAAAATTACGGCGATAATTTAATGTGGAAATTTAATAACTTATAAGTAAAAATAATCATGAAATGAATAAGAAAGAATTTATTGAAAAAGTAAATAAGCTTCTAATCAAACAGTTCGGTATTCCTGAAAGGAATAAAAAACTACCCGACACTCTTGACCTTTTAATTGCAACGATTCTTTCTCAGAATACTAATGATAACAATTCATACAAAGCTTTCCGTAACTTAAAAAATAAATACAGCTCATGGAAAGAACTGCTAAATGAGAAGAGGATATCAATGGAAAAAGAAATCCGCATTGCAGGTTTGGCAAAACAAAAGTCAGAAACAATAAAAAATTTAATTGTTCAATTAAATAAAAAGACAGGGAATGTTTCATTGGACCAAATAGATTCTTTGAAGAGTGAAGATGCTATTAATGAATTAATTCAGTACAAAGGAATTGGAGTAAAGACTGCAAGCTGTGTTTTGCTTTTTGCTTTAGATAGGAATGTTTGTCCAGTCGATACACATGTTTACAGAACGGTAAACAGGGTAGGCATTATTTCAGAAAAAAGCAGGGATAAAACATTCTATTCATTAAACAAACATTTCCCAAATGGAATAGCGCATTCATTTCATACTAACCTGATCCGGCTTGGAAGAGAAATTTGCAAACCTGCAAATCCAAGCTGCGGAGTTTGTCCTTTATTAAAAATATGTAAATACAATAATAAGAAAATAGACAAAACAGAAGCAGGGAAGAAAAGGGAGTTTATGCTATTGGATAACATTGTCTGAACCATGATTAATAGGATTAAAGGATTACCTTGATTTATTAATATATGTGATCTATAATAATTAATCTGTAATAAAAAAAATCATGTTAATCCTTTAATCCAGTGAATCAAGGTCGGCCTTGCTTTTGAGCTGTATTCTATTTAGATTTAGTCTAATTAAGAATAATAACAATGGTGATTATGGGTTATAAAACACTTGACAGATTTCAGCCGGGGGAAACAGGAACAATTGATTTAATACAAACTCCAAATTATAAGGTAAGACAGAGACTGCTCGAGATGGGTTTAACCAAAGGGAGCCGTCTTGAAGTAATACGTTTTGCTCCTATGGGTGATCCGATAGAAATTACAGTCAGAGGATATCACCTCTCACTTCGTATAGAGGAAGCAAAAACAATTACACTTCTATCAGCCGCAGGTTAATTGTAATGAATACAAGTGAAGAAATAATTTCACGCAATATTGCAATTATAGGAAATCCGAATTCAGGCAAATCGACAATATTTAATTCACTTACCGGACTGCGTCAAAAGGTCGCGAATTATCCAGGTGTAACAGTTGAAAAAAAAGAAGGTATAGTTAAATTTAAAGACGGCAGCCTTGCCATACTTATTGATTTGCCCGGTACTTATAGCCTTACTGCAAATGCTCCGGATGAAAAAATAGTAAAAGATATTCTGTTGGGTCGAAAAACAGATATTGATCCATTCGATCTGATAATTTGCGTTGTTGATGCAAGCAATCTCGAAAGAAATCTTTATCTGGTCAGTCAGATAATAGATCTAAAACTTCCGGTTATAATGGCGCTTAATATGATCGATGTCGCTGAAAAATCTGGTATGACTATAAACGTGAATAAACTTTCGGAAGAACTTGGAATTCTAATTATCCCTACTGTTGGAAACAAACATAGAGGCATAGAAGCTTTAAAAGCCGCAGCAAACAGACGGGCTAATTATTCAAAGAAAGCCAGACAATGGAAATTACCAATTGTTTTGGAAGAAGAATGTATAGAACTCAAGAATTTATTGCAGATTCATTCATGGACTGAAGCGGTAGCCTTTCATGATGCGGTTACTTTACTTTCTTCACCTTATTATCTGGAAGAGCAAAAAGATTTATTACCTGAAGAAATTGTCGAGCATGTATTGCAAGATCACAATCGGTTGAATATACTTGGTATGGACTGTCAATCCGAAATAGTTGAAGCCAGATATGAATGGATCAAATCCATCTGCGGGAGTGCTGTTATTTTCAATAGGAATACAGGTAAAAGTTTGAGCGACAGAGTTGATAATATTATGACTCATAAGTTCTGGGGATTTTTAATATTTCTATCAATTATGACTATTATTTTTCAGGCAATTTTCACCTGGGCTCTAATTCCTATGGATTTGATTTCTAAAGGGTTCGATTCTCTCGGTATATTAATTACTCGAATTCTTCCTAAAGGAGAACTTCAGGATCTGATAGTAAACGGTGCTCTTTCAGGAGTAAGTGCAGTTGTAACGTTTCTACCGCAAATTCTTTTTCTCTTTTTTTTTATTGGACTTTTGGAAGATACGGGATATATGGCAAGAGCTGCTTTTATTATGGACCGGCTAATGAGTAAAGTCGGACTGCACGGAAAATCATTCATACCTATGCTAAGTTCCTTTGCATGTGCTATACCCGGAATAATGGCCACAAGAACTATTGAAAACAGGAAGGATAGACTTGTCACAATGCTTGTTTCTCCATTAATGAGTTGTAGTGCGCGTCTTCCTATTTATGTGCTTATGATTGCGGCATTTATTCCAAAGAAATCAATTCTCGGAATTATAAGTTTACCCGGTATTACACTGGTTTCAATGTATCTGCTCGGACTTTTTACCGCTTTAGGTATGGCATGGATATTTAAGAAAACTTTATTGAAAAGCGATACTCCGGTTTTCATTATGGAGCTTCCCCCTTATAAACTTCCTTCATTGAAATCTATTGTTTTGCAAATGTGGGAAAAAGGTTCTCTTTTTTTGAAAAGAGCAGGTACAATAATTCTCGGCGTATCCATTATATTATGGTTCTTATCAACATATCCTAAAAAAGAAAATTTTTCTCCTTCCGTACAACTCGAGCAAAGTTTTGTCGGCAGAATCGGTCACTTTGTTGAACCACTGATACGTCCTTTAGGATTCGATTGGAAAATTGGTATTGGGCTTATTTCGTCTATGCTTCAGAGAGAAGTTTTTGTCAGTACGATGGGAACAATATATAATGTAAAGGATTCGGATAAAGGAGAAAGTACAATTTCCCTTGGGCAGCATATGAAAGAGGATATTGATCCGGTAAGCGGCCATCCGGTATTTACAGTTTTGACGGCAATTTGTTTAATGGTTTATTATGTCTTAGCAATGCAATGCATGTCAACTATTGCAATAATGAAGCGGGAAACTAATGGCTGGAAATGGCCTTTGTTTCAATTTTGTTATATGACGGCATTGGCGTATTGTGTTACTCTAATTGTCTACCATGTAGGATTGTTTTTAATATAAAGTGAAAAAAAATGAATTGGCAGGAATTAATTTCATTATCGATTGTTGGTATGACATTGATATTAATTATCAAATCAGAAATAAGAAAATATAGATTAAGAAAGACAAATCCATGCGGCGGGGATTGCAACTGCACTGCTCTAAAAATTGATCGTTTAAATCCAGATAAAATGTAAAAGATATTGATTTCTGAAACTATTTATTTACAGGAATAAGTAATAGAGGAACAGTAGTTGACTTACTAATTTTTGGAGTGATACTTCCTTCCCAAAAAGCTTCGGAGCCTTTTTTAGCGTGAGTGCCAATAATTATAAGATCTGCGTTTATATTTTGCGCTTCTTCAATAATTGCAATTTCAGGATCTTTTCTTGATATGTTTGTAGTCACGGTCAAAGAGGATAGTTCAAGTCTTTCCTTTATTTTTTTCAAGTAATCCTCGGTATCTGGTACAATCATATCCATCATAGTTGTTGTAGTAAAGGGTAAAAAACGATTAGCTGGAGTAAGCTTACCCGACATATTTCCAAAATGAGGAATTGCAGTTAATAAATTTATTTTAGCTTGACAAAACTTTGCCAGATCGGAAGCGTAATTTAGAGCAGTTTCGTGATCAGTATTTCCATCTAACGGGATAAGAAAATTTTCAAAAGAATATTTTAAATTCACATTTTCTTCAGAAGGATTTATTAATAAAACTGGTATATGTCCAATAGAAATTACCTGTTGCGCTATTGAGCCATATAAAATGTCGAGCAATCCGCTGTTGCCATGGGTGCACATCAAGACAATATCCTGATTCAGTTCTTTTGAATGATCCGCGATGCTTTGAGAAACATTTTTTATCCCTTCATCATGAACATGTATTTTAACATCCACTTCATTAAAGATGTCCAAACCGGCAATAGTTTTAAGGTATGCATCCGCATCTTTAGGCAATTGAAGATGACTTTGCCCATGAATTTTTTCCGGAGCTGTCTTTTCAATTACATGAATTAGTGTAACTGAAATATTTATTTTTTTTGCCAGTGCAGCTGCAACCGGCAACACAGATTCTGCCAAAGATGATCCGTCTAGCGGAACTAATATCCTTTTAATCATAAAATTATCCAGCAAATAAAATTTGATAAATTAAATAAATATTAAGTAACAGGATTAAAGCAGCAATAATGTACACAATAAAGTTAGTAATTTTCCTATTAACTAGAATTCCCATAATTTCTTTCTTCCGTGTAAAAAGAATTAAAGGAATAACAGCAAAAGGAAGGCCGAAACTTAAAACTACCTGGCTAATTACAAGTGTTCTTGTCGGATTGAGTCCGATTGCAATTACTACGATTGAGGGGATAATAGTTATTAAACGTCTGAGCCAAACGGGAACATGTTTGTGAAGAAAACCTTGCATCATTACCTGTCCGGCACTAGTGCCTACTGTTGATGAAGACAAGCCGGAAGCAAGAAGTGAAATTGCAAAAATCCAGCTTGCGGCTTTTCCTAATAACGGCTGCAATGTTAAATGAGCTTCTTCAATTGTTGCAATATTGGTGAAACCATGTTTATGAAATGTTGCCGCCGCCATAATCAACATTGCCATATTTACAAGACTTGCTATTCCCATTGCAATCGATACATCAAGAATTTGAAATCGGAAAAGTTTACGCAATTTGGTGGGATCTTTTACAATGATGCGCTGTTGAGTTAAAGACGAATGAAGAAAAATTGCATGGGGCATAACCGTAGCGCCGAGTATACCGGTTGCAAGAAGTATACTTTCGGTTCCGGAAAATTGAGGAACAAATGAATGATATAGAATAGTTTTGAATTCAGGTCGGTCCAAAATAGTTTCAATTAAATAGCTGGCTGCAATAACACTGACCATAACGGTAATTGCAATTTCAAGGGGTCGAAATCCGTAGCGTTCAAGTCCGAGAATTAAAAAAGTACAAAGTGCGGTTAATACTCCACCAATTATTAATGGAAATCCGAATAGAAGTTGAAAACCAATTGCTGCCCCTAAAAACTCGGCTAGATCGGTTGCCATAGCAACAATTTCCATTAAAACCCACATCCCATAAACGACAGGTTTGCTGAATTGATTTCTGCAATGCTCTGCTAAATTATTCCCTGTTGCGATACCAAGCTTTGCCGAAAGTGTTTGCAGCACCATTGCCATTATATTACTTACAAGTATAACCCATAATAAAGTGTAACCAAATTCAGAACCGCCCTGAATATTGGTAGCAAAGTTTCCTGGATCTACATAAGCGACGCTAGCAATAAATGCCGGGCCAAGAAAGGGAAGCAATCTCTTGAAAAACCCTTTTTTTGAATGTCCGGATAAAGAATCTTCTGCCGAACTTCTTGTACTTTTATCGTTTAGTGTTTTTGAAGAGCCCAATAAAATTATCATCCAATTTAATCATGTGTAATTTGCTTCTTGTATTATGCAATTGTAATAATATGCAAAAGCAATATCAATTAAATAAAAATATACTTACAATAAATAGGGAGAATAGATTCATAAAGATAAGAATGAATTGTAAGTTTATGCAGTTTCATAATATTAAATAATTGAAGAATTAATTCTACAAAATATTTGTTACGCTGGAACTTCTTATTTTATTTATATGTTAAAAAGCGTATAAATATCTTTTACTCATTACAAATTATCTCATGATATCTAAATTTAAGAAAACATTTTACACTCCTTTATTTCTTATAGGAGTACTGATTCCGGCTCTATTCTTTGACGGAATAAATATCGAAGAAATTCTATGTAAAGATTCTATTGTACTTGATGAGATTACAAGTTCTTCGGGAAATTTCCAGAGTGATGTGACTGACATTTGTAATCCTATAGATAACACTATTACTCCAATCAACTCGAACGATTTTGCCGGGGCAAAAATATTTTTTGATGAAGACAGCCCTTCACTTCCGACTACAAACGGTACTGTCCAATTATGCAACAAAATCCATAATGTAAATAAGCCAATCAATTATAAATCCGCAGAATATTCATTTGACCTTTACCTCATTAACAACTCCTTCATAATTTAGACGCATCTTTTTATCCATAATAATAGATATTTGTCCGGAAACAAGCCGGAGAACAAAAATTTTCATTAACAATTTTTGTGATAAATATGTGCGGACTAAAAGTAATCGTCATTTGCTTGATTTTTGTTTTTCAATGTGATCTTAGTGCACAGATGCAAAAAGACACATTAAAGATTACACAACAACAAGCAGATAAATTATTTCTCAATAACAACCTTCAATTGTTGGCTTCTAAATTTAATATCGGAGCTGCGGAAGCTGCAATTTTTCAAGCTAAACTTTGGGATAACCCTAATATTTCAATTGAACAGAATATTTATAACCAGTACACTAAGAAGTATTTTGATGTTACTTCAACAGGGAATACCGGTATTCAAATTCAGCAGCTTTTTCGTCTTGCCGGAAAAAGAAACAAGCAAATTCAGATTGCATCAATATCTAAGGAAATAGCCGAATTTACTTTTTATGACCTTCTGCGTGCGCTGAAATATGAACTTCATTCTGATTTTAATGATTTATTTTATCTTCAACAATCGTTAAAATTTTACAATGAGTCTATTCCATCGGTAAAAAAAACAATTAGTTCTGTTGAAGGTGTTTATGAAAGTCATTCCATGCTGCTTTCCGAAATACTTAGATTAAAATCACTTCTATTTTCACTAGAAAATGACAGACTGACACTAATCAACCAGATATCAGAATTAGAAAATGATCTCTGTGTATTAATCAACGATCGATTATCTATCAACAAATATTATTCCCCCCAATTAAATCAAGAAAGAATTGAAAATAATTCACCTGAAAATTTAAACCCTGATTCGCTTGTCAGAATTGCTTTTGAAAGCAGACCTGATCTTAAGATCTCCAATGCAAATGTTAAATCAGATGAAATAAATCTGAAACTTCAAAAAGCTCTTGCGGTCCCCGATCTTACTGTTGCAGGCCTCTGGTCAAGACAGGGCAGTTATATTAATAATTATTATGCTCTTCAGTTCTCAATTGATCTGCCGATATTCAATAGGAATCAAGGCAACATTTTATTATCTCAAAACAATTTAGATGCGGATGCCAAATTACTCGAGCAAACAAAGTTAAATGTTGAAAGAGAAGTAAAAAACGCGTACAGCAAAGCCGTAGAAACAGAAAGATTTTATAAGTCCTTTGATAAAAAATTTACACTTGAGTACAGAAAAATGATTGCGGGAGTGTTGGCAAATTATGAAAAAAGATATATCACTATTATCGAATTTACTGATTTCTATGAATCCTTCAGAAACTCGATTGTTCAGATGAACCAACTGCAAAACAACAGAACCGATGCATTTGAAAATCTTAATTACAAAGTGGGAATCGATGTGATCAAATATCAATAATAAAAGTTGGATATCAATCATGAATATAATTAATACTCGAATTTTAAGATCTCAGTTATTTATTCCAATCGTTATTGCAGGGAGTTTTCTTTTCTGTAATTGCTCAAAGGATGCCGGCTCGAACCAAAATATAATTTCAGCTAAAATAATGGTTTCTGAGCAAGGGGCTAAAATAAACTTTCCAAATAATGATCCGGGTTTAGAGCGAATTAAATCGTCAATAGTTAACAAGGGTCGTGTAATGATCTCAGTGTTTGCTCCAAGCAGGGTTGTTGCAACAATATCTTCGGGAAGTACATCAAAAGAAAAGGTTATTTTGTTTGACTCTCCGGATGTTGCATCCCTTTATTCATCATTCAGACAAGCCAAATCAAATGTTTCATTAACGGATAAAAACTTGGAAAGAATACAGGATATGTTTAAGAATCAAGCTGCAACAGGAAAAGATTTGAATCAGGCTGAAACTGATGCAGAAAATGCAAAAGTTTCTCTTGCTGAAATGGAAAGCAGATTAAGAACTGTTGGATATAATCCCAAAGAACTGGAAAATACTCTTCCCGGCACGATTTGGCTTAATTCAGATGTACTGGAATCCCAATTAAGCGAAGTAGATAAAGGAGAAGCAGTTGACATATATTTTAATGCATTCCCGGATAAAAAATTTGAAGGGAGGGCAGTTTCAATCGGTGATGTGGTTGATCCTACGACCCGCACGGTTAAAGTTAGAGTATCTATGAAAGACCCGCATGGTAAATTCCTGCCCGGGATGTTTGCGAAAATTGATTATGGGGATCCCAAGGATAATTGTCTTGTCATCCCGCTCTCTTCAGTGATAACTGTCGAAGGTAACGATTATGTGTATTTGCAGAAAGCTCAGGGTGAATTCGTAAGACAAAAAGTTGTATTAGGTCAGCAAAATGAATCACAAGTTATAGTTTTAAAGGGAATTAATAATGGAGATGAAATAGTTACTGAGGGAGCAATTTTATTAAAGGGACTAAGCTACAATTATTAAATCGTAACGCGTGACGAGTAACAAGTACAAAAACAAAATAATTTGAGAAATAATCCAGATAAAAAATTATGATTCGAAAGCTTGTCAGTTTTGCATTAAGTCAACGATTTGCTACCCTTTCCCTCGTTCTGGCAATAATAGTGGCTGGGATCTGGGCATGGTCAACGTTAAAAAAAGAAGCTTATCCTGATGTCGGAGATACTACCGTAACGGTGATTACACAATATTCGGGAAGAGCGGCTGAAGAAGTTGAACAGCAAATAACTCTTCCGATTGAACGGGCATTAAATGGAGTTCCAAAAGTTTTAACAAGCCGCTCGAAATCAATATTTGGTCTCTCAGTTATTCAGGTAACTTTTGAAGACGGGGTTGATGATTATTTTGCTCGTCAACAGGTAATCCAGAAATTAGGCGATGCCGTGTTACCCGATGGAGTTAATCCAAGTTTAGGTCCTTTAACCGGTCCTGTGGACGAAATTTTCCGTTATGTAATTGAAGCGCCCGCAAATTATTCTTCGATGGATCTTCGTACACTTCAGGATTGGGTCATTATCCCTAGGTTGCTTCAAGTACCGGGAATTGCAGATGTGGTTAATTTCGGAGGATTGGTAAAACAGTTTCATGTAATTACTTCACCGGAAAAACTATTACGTTATAATCTCAATATTCAAAATGTTATTACAGCTATAACACAAAATAATGTCAATACAGGCGGGAATATTATAAACCGAGGCGGGCAGGGGTTTGTAGTAAGAGGTATTGGCGCTATTAGAAGTAAAGATGATATTGGAAATATAGTTGTATCATCAAATAAAGGCGTACCGATATTTGTAAAAGATTTAGCCAGCATAGAAGAATATCCATTACCTCCTACCGGAGTCCTAGGTTATGCAACAAAGAGTGATGAAGGGAAAATTATTGATGTCAATTCCAGTATACAGGGACTGATTGCAATGCGGCGGGGTGAAAATCCGTCAAATGTTATAGAAGCGCTTAAAGAGAAAATTAATGATATAAATGAAAATGATCTGCCGGAAGGCGTTCGCTTAAAAATTACATATGATAGGAGCCAGTTGGTAAATTATACGATTGATACGGTTTCAACCACTCTCTTCGAAGGGTTTTCAATTGTAATAATCGTACTTATATTTTTTATGGGCAGTGTACGGTCAGCTCTAGTTGTTGCTACAACTATTCCGATCTCGATGCTTTTTGCTTTTGTAATGATGAAAGTAACCGGAATACCTGCAAATCTTCTTTCGCTGGGAGCGATTGATTTTGGAATAATTGTAGACGGCGCTGTTGTTATGGTAGAAAATATAATGCGCCGGTATCGGGATGCGACAACCGAAGAAATGAAAGTTGGAATAATCAGATTTACACTTAGCGCTACACAGGAAGTTGGAAGAGAGATATTCTTTTCAATAACGATTATTATCCTGGCATATATTCCAATATTTTCATTTCAAAGAGTTGAAGGGAAATTATTTTCTCCTATGGCTTATACGCTTGCTTTTGCAATTACAGGTTCAATGCTTTTGGCACTTACAGCTATCCCGGTTTTGATGACATTTATGTATAAGAAATATTTTGATTCTCCGAATCCGGAAAAACTTGAGTGGCGGAATCCCATCTTTGAATGGATTCAAAAGAACTACGAAATAGCAATAACATTTCTTCAAAAACATTCAATAAAAACAATTTGCGTAGCATTTGGGATTGTTATCATTGTTGTGTTCATTGGATTTAAAAGCATTGGAACGGAATTCTTGCCCGAGCTGGATGAAGGCGCTTTTAATATAAGATGCTTCTTTCCTGTCGGAATTTCATTAAGGGAATCTTCAAAATATGATAATCTAATTAGAAATATAATTATGAAGTATGATCCTGTCAATTTGGTAATAACCCAGCAGGGAAGAAATGACGACGGGACAGATCCCTATGGACCAAACCGCCTGGAAATATTAGTGGGTTTGAAAAAATACTCAACCTGGACAAATAAAATTTCAAAAGAAGATTTGCTCAAACAGATGAACAATAATTTACAGGCTTCAGTACCCGGGGCGCAGTTTTCTTTTTCTCAGCCGATACTTGATAATGTAACTGAAGCTGTAACAGGCAGTGTTGCTGATTTGGCAATACTTATTAATGGCGATGATTTAAAACTAATGCGGACAAAGGCAGACTCGATTCTTAAAATTATTAAAACTATTCCCGGTGCAAGTGAAAGCGGTATTGAGCAGGAAGGGGATCAGGCACAACTCTCAATTACCGTTAATCGTGAAGCCGCCGCCCGGTTCGGCATTAATGTAAGTGATATACAAGGAATGATCGAAGCTGCTATCGGCGGCAAAAGTATAAGTAAATTATATGACGGCAGCAAAAGATTTGATATAGTTGTACGTTATTCTTCCGAGTACAGATCTTCTGTTGAATCAATTAAAAATATGCAATTACTTACATCTTCCGGATCACGTGTAGCTCTATCTCAATTGGCATCAATTAATTTAATTGACGGTTCAACAATTATTCAGCGGGAAGGAGGTAAAAGACAAATTTCGGTTAGAACAAATATCAGAGGTAGAGATCAAGGTGGCTTTGCCGCAGAAGCTCAAAAATTAATAAAAGAAAAAATCAAATTACCGAAAGGTTATTCAATAGAATTGGGAGGGCAATTTGAAAATTTATCCCGTGCAAGCAAACAGCTTGCAATAGTAATACCGGTGACGATTTTGATTATTTTCTTGATATTATTTTCAATGTTCAAAAACATTAAACATGTGATTGTAGCCATGTCCAGCATTCCATTTGCACTTGTAGGAGGAATTTTAGCTCTTCTAATAAGAGGATATAGTTTTAATGTTTCTGCCGGAGTAGGATTTATATCTCTATTTGGAGTTTCAATAATGGTCGGAGTTTTGTATATATCACGAACTAACAATTTAATAAATGATTCCGGAATGGGAATAAAAGAAGCTGTTTGTAAAGCAGCTTCGATTCAATTGAGACCTAGTCTAATGACAATGATCCCGGCATTTTTGGGACTTCTGCCTGCTGCGCATGCTGCGGGGATTGGGTCTGATGTTCAACGTCCTCTGGCAACAGTTATAGTTGGCGGATTATTCTCTGCTCTGTTACTTACGTTGTTTGTATTACCATCACTTTATTATGTTCTTGAAGGAATATTCAATAAGAAAAAATAATTTACCGGAGGATTTATGATAGAAGTGAAAATATTTTTGGATGAAGAAGATACTTATGAGCATTCAAAATTATATGAATATATCATGAGATACCTGATGCATAACAAAATAAGAGGAGCTTCGGTATTTCAGGCATTTGCCGGATTCGGTCATAAACATCACCTGCATCATCAGAAAGGAATCGGGACTACCGATGAAAACCCGCTTATGATCATGTTCATAGATGATAATGAAAAAATTAAAAATGTTCTTCCGCATATAAAAGAACTTATTAAGGAAGGAATTATAATCAAAGAGAATGTTGAATTGGCATAATAAATAAAATCGTAGTATAATTTATATAGACTGTTAGGTTGCAAACATAAGAGTTTTGTAATGATGTATTTTCATCTCAATTTTTTTAATTTAAGGACAAAAGATGAAGAAGATTTTATTATTAATTTCTGTAACCCTACAAATTTCTATAATTAGCAGACAAAATATTAAAACAAATGAGATTACTGATAATAAAAAACTTTTAATCGGCATTTTAAGTGAAGATTCCAGAACATCTTTTGAAAATTCACAAAAGACTGAATTACAATCGCAGAATAATAATTCTGAATCTAAAAAATCTCCCTTCTTAGCCGGAGTTTTATCGTTTGTGGTTCCAGGCGCAGGTGAATTCTATGAAGGAAATTATTTAAAAACCGCTGTTTTTGTCGCAGTAGAAGTTGCAGCAATTACAGTAGGTCTATTATATAATAAAAAAGGGGATGACCAAACAAATTATTTCCAAAATTTTTCTTATCAACATTGGTCGGTCTACCGTTATGCTGACTGGACATTGACAAATATAAAAACATTAAATCCTAATCTTAACCCGGCAAATTATATCGGATTACTCGACCCTAAAACGCAGACAGTTAACTGGACGATATTAAATCAATTGGAAACTGATGTAGCTGGAAATGGGCAGCAGGTTCCCGGCAGTTTTTATTCTCACCAATTATTTTCTTCTGGAACACAATCATACTTTGAAGAGACTGGTAAATATTCTCAATTTAATGTTGGTTGGGATGATTTTGGAGTCCCGAATAACGGTAATTACCTGAACACGCCAAATCCATATGATCCCACAAGAGGGAATTTAACTCCGAAATTTATTTATTATTCTATAGAAAGGGGCAAAGCAAATTTTTATTATAATGTTGCATCAAAAGCAGTATTAGTAGTATTAGCAAACCATATTTTAAGTGCAGTTGACGCCGCCTGGACAGCAGCTAAAATAAATAGAAATTTAGATGTTAATACTAATATTGAAAAATACGATAACGGATATAATATTGTATATTATCCGAAATTAAATGTTCAATTTAGTTTTTAATTAACAAAGTAAATGAAATTTGATATCTTAAAATGGAATAATTACATATTTTTTAATTAATAAAAATAAATACTATGAAAAAAATAATATTTCTTGTTGCATTATTTGCTGTCTTTGAATCTATCTCATTCGGCCAGAGTAATTTTTATTTTGAAAATAAAAACGCCTATTCAATATCTATATCTTTAGAAAATTATGAGAACGGCAATAGTTATTTAATTTTGTCACCTTTTTATTCTATTAACGGTAATTTCGATTTCGGACTAAATATGGGATATTCTCTGAAATCACCCAATGTATTTAGGGTTAATCCTCAGGTATATATGCGTTTGTTTAAAGAAGATGGTACTAAAAAATCATTCAATTTCGCTTATGGTCTTGGTTATCAATACGAATCAAGTTCCCAAATGGTTGATAATGAAAAAATAAATACTACCGCAAATTATTTTCAGCAAAATACTTTATTTTATTACACTGTACCATTTGAAAAATTCACTTTTCAACCTCAATTTAATATTATCTGGTACTTTGGAGAGACACAAACAAATAATGTTACTTCACCAAGTAAAAATAACCCTTCCAATATAAATCCGGATTCATTTGCGGACTATAAGTTCGGATTTGCGTTAATATTTAACAAAGGCAATTACACCTGGAATTTTGTTCCAAGTTTATTCATCAATCATGAAGGAAAAACTGTTGCTCTTCAAGTTGGTGTTACATTTTAAATAGATAAATGTGTAAATGTTGTTCAATGCTTAAACATTTTTGTATGTAGTTATTCATTACCTCTGTCGCAGTAAAAATAACTATTTCAGTCTAAAAACACGGAGTACATGATGACAATAATTAATCGTTACGTAAATTTTCTTTCTTCAATTATTTGATATAACTCTTTTGAATTATAAATATGGATAATTGTTAAAAATTGTAGACGATTTTAGATTGATAAAAAAAATCATTATTGTCCATTTTAGTTTTTTAAATGATATAAAAAACTCGTGAAAAACTAATTTATCTTTTGAACTTGAAACCTTCTATAAATATTTGAACAAAAATTCTCTGTTCGGTTCTTACGGAATGAATACTAGGATAATCACGTGGGTTTCTATCGCTGTAGTAAATTAAATGTTCAAAACCAAGGCTTACATTGTTAATAAGCTTAAATGTAATTCTGGGTTTGACCAATCCTATATAACTATTTCCCGCAGTTCCATAAATTGTATGTAACCACCAGTAATAAGCTGTAAATGTAAGCCCTACCCATCCGCCAATATTATAAGTGCTTTCAAATGTCATCTGAGCTCCACAGTCGTAATCAAAATCCCTAACTTGTGAAGTATCGGGACCAAATCTACCGCTTAGTGCGCCAAAAGGAACTATACTAACATGAAGATTAGTATAAAGACTTGAATTATGGCTCATTGGGAGCTTAGCAATTATTCCCGGACCAAAAGCAAAGGTACCCAATTCAAATGTTTTATTATCAAAATAATCCATGTGTTGGAAAAGACCGACTAAAGTTTCAAGACTACCGATTTGAATATTATTTCCATATAAAATACCATACCCCGTTATATTGGCAGCAATTTTTCTCCCTACTCCAAAATCTAAATCCCCCAGGACTTTGTAAAAATCAAAAGGTTTCCGGGATCTTTTTTCAAACGGATTTCCATAATCTAAATCAATACTTAAATTAAAGCTATTAGATCCTTTTTCGATTGCTGTTCCTTCATTTACTCTATGATATCCAGGGGAGAAGGTTATATTAAGCGGTTCAGTCTGATAAACATCTTCCGGGAGATGATCAAACAATTTCCCGGATAAAAGCCTGCTAAATGATCTACCGGGACTAATAATTAAAGCCAGGAGTTCTCTACTAACTCTTTCTACGCCAGTAGTTCTTAGATCGATAACATCCGACCCCAGTCTGTATAATCCTTCACCCATAACCATACCACCCAAAGTTGTCGCAATTAAAGAGTTTTTTGCCGGTTTGTACTCAGGTCCTCCGTTTTCTCCGAAAAGTTTCCATAAATAAGAACCACCGAATACAAATATAGATGACTCCCAAAAATTGTATCCGCTTGAGCGTGCTGCATT